>Ga0265297_10010656_pt1 | contig 11478 bp, 9 predicted proteins | sample Munlanlwell13791_FD_192502 | JGI IMG/M metagenome (GOLD analysis project Ga0265297, IMG submission 192502) | Leachate microbial communities from a municipal landfill in Southern Ontario, Canada - Leachate well 137-91 | ecosystem: Engineered > Solid waste > Landfill > Unclassified | place...
CTGCTGGCTCCGCGGTGAGCTATGATCGCGGGCCTCTTCTTCGGCGCTGAGACATCGGCGAGGGGATTGATTTCGATCCTGTCCATTTAAGCGATATATCACATGATTCAGGCCGTGTCGATCAGACTGTCTCCGTGTTTCCCGATTCGTACTGATATATCGCGACAGCGGCGACTGCGGCTGTCTCGGCTTTGAGAATCTGTCGGCCGAGGCTCGCTGTCAGCGCGCCTTTTCCCCTGGCTTGGTCGACCTCTTCATCGGTGAAACCTCCTTCGGGGCCGATGATGATGATGCCTTCGCGAGAGAGATCGGCGTCCGCGAGCGCCTTGCGAATGCTGAGCGCGGCCTCGCCCTCGTACAGCAACAGCGCCGGTTTGAACTCCGTCAGGCGTGAACAGAGGAGCAAAAAATCGATCGCCTTCTCCACAGAGGGGACAAAGGGGAGGCCGGACTGCTTCGCAGCCTCCAGCGCTATCTTCCTGAGCCTCTCGATCTTCCGCGAGGAGCCGGCATGTTCGGCCTTCCTGACCGTGCGCGCCGAGTTGAAGGGAAGGATGCGGCGACAGCCCAGCTCCACCGACTTCTGGATCGCCCACTCCATCCTCTCGGCGCGGATCGATGCGATTGCAAGCGCCGGCGGAGGATTGGGGTCCACGCGCGTGATCTCCTCAATGATGTCGAGGATCACGCTCATTGCCTTGGCTTGCCTGATCACTGCCCTGAATGATCTGCCTTTGCCGTCCGAGAGCACCATCCAGTCGCCTTGTCCAAGCCTCAGCGATTGCAGGATGTGCCTGGCGTCGGCGCCGCGGATCTCCACATGCTTCGATGCGGCGAGGCTTGTATCCACGAAGAACTGGGGCATGGGATCATCCTCTCCTGAATATTACGGCGCTCCATTCACCGCGCCTCTTCGCCTCGCTGCTCGTGAACCCACGGCCATACGCGTCCTTTATCTCGTCCTCTTGGTCCGGGGTTATGCCGGAGAGCACGAGGGTGCCGTGCGGCGCCACCCTTTTCATTATAGGATCGCGAAGCTCTATCAGCGTGGGGAGCAGTATGTTGGCCACGACCAGGTCGAAGCCAAGGCCAGCGTCCTCAATTCGCTGGGCGAGCAGTATGTCGGAGCAGGAGTTCTTCTCGAAATTTTCTTTCGCGACCTCGAGCGCGTCGGGATCGTTCTCGATCGCGCAGATGTTCCTTACTCCGAGGAGCCTCGCCGTGATCGCGAGGATTCCGCTGCCGGTCCCCACGTCCAGCATGGAGCTTGCGCGGTGCGCGCACGATTCTATCGCTTCTGCGCAGAGCTTCGTGGTCTCGTGCAGGCCGGTCCCGAACGCCATCCCCGGGTCCAGGTTGATGACCGATTCGTTCGCGCGCGGCACGTAGCGCTCCCAGCTGGGGACCACGACGATGCCCTTGGCGATTTCAAAGGGCGCAAAGTGCTGCTTGCAGAGTTCGGTGTAATCCGCGATGCGCTCCCTCTGCACTAGGATGTCGGCGTCGCGCAGCCCGGGGAATGCCTTGAACGCCTGCGCTGCTTCGAGCTTGAGAAGGGGCTCGCTCCTCTCCGAAGAGTTGAAACAGGCGACGACGGTCACGAATTTTTTGTCATCGTGCGGCTTTTCGAGCGTGGAGCTCGAACCGAGTCCGCAGAGGAGGAACTCGGCGTTTTCAGCCTCCTCCTTTGGGACGGTCGCCTCTAGGCGCAATATATCGGGATCTTTCATGATTTGACCGCATGATCTAGCATGTGTTAGCTTGCTTAGCAAGACGGAGGGACGCGTGATCTACTGTTGTCCGCTTTGCAATAATAAGTTCAGGGCAGAGGGCCGGGGCGTATTCCTCTGTCCTTCATGCAGCCGCGAGCTCAGGGTGGGTGCACTCGCGGAAGGGACCGCGTGGGACGCCGAGTCGCAGGGCAGATGGGTCGAGGCGATCGTCGCCACAACCAAGGGCGCCATAGCAGAGCCCGGCATGTTCTTTTCACAGGTCGCGGGCGGCAGGGGGTGGGTCCGGCCCTGGGCGTATGCGCTCATCATATCGTCGCTGGTCTTTGTGATTTCAGCGGCCTATCAGTTCGGTTTCCAGGCACTGGCTTCGAGTTTTGAGCTTACGGATCCGGCCGAATCGTTGGCATTTTTCAGCATGTTCCCGATATCGGTGGGTGCGCTGATAGCGTTTGCGCTCGTGGGCATACCCTTCGGCATGACGGCCGGACTCCTGATACAGGCCGGGATCTACCACGCCTGCCTCTTCGTACTGGGCGCTGCGAAGAGGGGTTTCGCAGACACCTTCAGGGTCGCCTGCTATTCCATGGCCCCCCAGGTGTTTCAGCTGCTGCCGATAATCGGAGGTCCGCTCGCATGGGGTTGGCAGATGGTCCTCTCGGTGATCGGCATCAAGGTTGTTCATGAAACCACATACGGCCGCAGCGCGGTCGCCGTATTCCTGCCCATGATCCTCTGTTGCGGGTTCGTAACTCTGATAGGGGTCGCTGCAGGGGGCTGGATCTTCGCAAGCCTTATCTCAAAAGCCGTTTGACCACAGCGGGGGCGCGGCCATCAGCGCGCCTCGGCAAAACCCTTGAGCCTGAGTTCGAGCAGGAGCTCCTTTGCATCGGAGTCGCTGCCTGCGGCGATCAGCACTTGCTTCAGCTTGTCCGCATCTTTCCATGAGGGATCGAAGAGCAGGACGCGTGCGGTCGGCACGATCTCGGAGCTTTCGATCGTGACGAGGGGTTTGGCCCACGCAGCGCTGAGTTTGGCCAGAGTCTCCGCCTCTATCGGCGTCAGTATGGCGACGGCATCCAACTCCTTCGCTGCGATCTTCTTGAGCCCTGAAAAGATCTGCGTGGTCGGAGTCACGATTGCGTCGGCAGGGAGCTTGGGGAAGAGCTTCTCCCTCACGTAGGCCAGCTCCATCGGTTCGCTCGAGATGACCTTTGTGCCCGGCTTCAGCTCTTTTGATGTCCCCACGATCGCGTATCTCTCGGTGGCTGCACCTTTTGGCAGTGGGAGGGTTGCGAGCAGGATCTGAGCCTGGCCCAGTTTCTCCCTGTTCTGGCTGAAGGCCGCGAAGCTCACTATGCCCACGATGGGCTTGTTCTGGGAGATGTATTTGAGCCCCCCGTCGACGGTGTTGTAGTAGCGGCCGTCGATCGTGAGGTTTCCCATCTTCATGCTCACATACTCGAGGAACTCGTCGAGCACGGGCTGCGCCTCCTCCGTGCTGCCGGCCTCGCCCGGGTACCAGAAGACCATGGACGCGTTTCCGGCATGCGCCTGAGGAGCGGCGAGCGATACGGCTGCGACCAATAACAGGGCTGATGCGATCCTTTTCATTTCAGGCCACCCCCTTCTCATAGGGGCGATGTTTAGGCTGGTTTCTCATAATGTCAACCTCCGCAAGCCGCAGCTCCGGTCTCTAATTAGTTTTGACGCACGGGCGGCCGTATGTTAAGTGCCCAATTTAATTAAACGTTTTTGGGGGACCTATGCAGAACAGGCAGATGCTGGACACCGCAGACCGGCCATACGATCTCTCGGTCATCATTCCCTATTATAATGAAAGGGAGAGTCTGCCCATCCTCTATAATGAGCTCCTGGCGGTCCTTACGCCCACGAAACTCACCTACGAGATAGTGATAGTGGACGATGGTTCCGACGACGGCAGCGAATCACTCCTCCGTGACCTCGCGCAAAAGGACCACAGGATAAAGGTGGTGCGGTTCACGCGCAATTTCGGGCAGACGGCTGCGATGGCCGCGGGGTTCGCGTTCGCCAGAGGCCGCATCTATGTGCCGATGGACGCCGACAACCAGAACGACCCTGCCGACATACCGAAGCTGCTTGCGAAGCTGGATGAGGGGTTCGACGTGGTGTCCGGATGGCGGAAGAATCGCAAGGATGCGATGCTCACGCGCAAACTGCCCTCGAAGATCGCGAACTGGCTGCTCTCCGTGGTGACCGGCGTCAAGCTCATGGACTACGGCTGCTCGCTCAAGGCGTACCGCGCTGAGTACATCGACACGATCGATCTATACGGCGAGATGCATCGCTTCATACCCGCGTACGCCCACATGGCCGGGGCAAAGGTAGCCGAGATGGAGGTGAACCACAGGCCTCGCCTGAAGGGAAAGTCGAAGTACGGGCTAGTCAGGATATTCAAGGTCCTCATGGACCTCATCACAGTCAAATTCCTGCTCAGCTATGCCAGGAAGCCGGGCTATCTTTTCGGCGGCGTGGGATCGGTCCTGTGCGTGCTCGGCCTGGCCTCGGCCCTCGAGGTCATAGTGGAGAAGATGTGGGTAGGGACGTTCGCGCACAAAAATCCGTTTCTGATCCTCGCCGTCTTTCTCTTCTTCATCGGGGTCCAGCTCGTCATGATGGGCCTGATAGCGGAGCTTTTGGTTAGGACCTATCACGAGTCGCAGGGCAAACCGATCTACCTTGTGAAAGAGAGCATAAACATCAACCCCTGAACTGCCATGTGCGGAATCTGCGGCATAATCTACGATGATCCGTCGCGTCCTGTGGAGCGAGAGGTCCTGGTGCGGATGAACCGCACCATGTCGCACCGCGGTCCTGACGATGAAGGCTATTACATCGCGGATGGCGCCGGTTTGGCCATGCGCAGGCTCGCGATCATCGACGTGGACGGGGGCAGACAGCCTGTGATGTCGGAGAAGGGGGACGTGATCGCGCTCGAGAACGGCGAGATATACAACTTCGAGGAGCTCAGGAGGGAGCTCCTCTCAAAAGGCCATCTCTTCAAGTCGCGCACGGACAGCGAGGTGATACCGCACCTTTACGAGGAGGAGGGCGAGGGGCTGCCGAAGAGGCTGAACGGCATGTTCGGCATCGCCGTGTGGGACTCATCAAAAAGGGTGCTCCTGCTGGCCCGGGACAGGATGGGCGAGAAGCCGCTCTACTGGACGAAGAGGGACGGCGCGCTGATATTCGCTTCAGAGCTCAAGGCGATACTCGCTTACGGGAAAGGCTGGCGGCCCGATCGCTGCGCGATACAGATGTACCTGGCGCATGAATACGTGCCTGCCCCTCACACAATCTTCGAGGGCGTGTCCAAGCTCGAGGCCGGCGAGATGCTCCTCCTCAAAGGCGGCGTGCTTGAGCTTCGGAGGTATTGGAGCGTCCCGCTGGGGCAGGAGAGGAACGACATCTCGGAGACGGAGGCCAGGGAGAAACTTCTCCGGCTTCTGTCCAACTCCGTGAAACAGAGGCTTGTGAGCGATGTTCCCCTGGGCGTGTTCCTGTCGGGCGGAGTGGACTCTTCGACGATACTGGCGATGATGGCGCGCCACATGCGCCCCGGCGACATCAAGACGTTCTCGATCTCGTTCTCTGAGAGATCCTTCGACGAGTCGCACCATGCGAGGAGGGTGGCCGGGCATTTCGGCACGGACCACCATGAGGAGCTGTGCAGTCCCGACTCGCTGATCGAGATCCTTCCCAAGGTGACGGAACTGTTGGACGAGCCGTTCGCTGACCCGTCCATAATCCCCACCTACGCCCTCTCGCGTTTCACCAGGGAGCACGTCACCGTGGCTCTCGGCGGCGACGGCGGAGACGAATTGTTTGCGGGATACCCCACCTTTCAAGCGGAGCGCGCCGCGAACTGGTATCTCAAGCTGCCCAGGGCTATGAGGAGATCGCTCGTCGATCCTCTCGCCCGCGCGCTGACGGTATCGGACGAAAACATGAGCCGTCATTTCCTGGCGAGACAGTTTCTCAAGGGCGTCGAGCGCAAGGATGCGTCGAGGCATCCGATATGGATGGGAGCTTTCTCGGACGATGAGCTGTCCGAGCTCATGATAGGGGGTCTTGCCTGCGACGTCTATTCGGTCGAGAAACGCCTCTATGAAGAGGCTTTCGGATCGCGGGGCGGCAACGACCTGCTGTATTGTTACATGAGGACTTACCTCGCGGAGGACATATTCACCAAGGTGGATCGCGCTTCCATGGGCGTTTCGCTCGAGACCAGGGCGCCCTTCATGGCCCCCGAGGTGGTTGAGTTTGTCTCGAGGTTGCCGTACAGCATGAAGCTCCGCGGCTTTCGGATGAAACACCTGCTCAAGGACGCGGTCAGCGATCTCCTTCCGCGCGGCATAGCGGCAAGGCCCAAGAAAGGCTTCGGGGTGCCGATCGCGAAGTGGGTCAAGGGTCCCCTGAGGGAGATGACCCTGGATCTCCTCTCGCAGGGCAGGATGAAGAGGGAGGGGTTCTTCGATCCTGAGGTTGTGGAGGGGATCGTCGGCGATCACTTCGCCGGTAGGGCCGATAACCGCAAGAAGATCTGGACCCTCCTCATGTTCCAGAGATGGATGGAAAGGTGGGGCAATGCCTGAGAAAAATTACAACCCTCACGAAATCGAGGCGAAGTGGCAGAAACGCTGGAGCGAGGACGGCGTCTTCAAGGTGGAGCCGGAAGAGGGGTCGAAAAAACATTACCTGCTCGAGATGCTCCCGTATCCGTCCGGCCGCATCCACATGGGGCATGTGCGCAACTACACGATAGGCGACGTGGCCGCGAGATACAGGGCCATGCTGGGCTACAAGGTCCTGCACCCCATGGGCTGGGACGCCTTCGGCATGCCGGCGGAGAACGCGGCCATAAAACACGGCGTTCACCCCGCGAAGTGGACGCAGGAGAACATCGACTACATGCGCGGGCAGCTGAAACGCCTCGGGTTCTCCTACGACTGGGACCGGGAGTTCGCCACCTGCAACCCGGATTACTACAGGTGGGAGCAGCTCATCTTCACTCGGATGTACGAGAAGGGGTGGGCTTATCGCAAGACGTCCATGGTCAACTGGTGCCCGGCGTGCCAGACCGTGCTCGCCAACGAGCAGGCCGAGGGCGGCGTCTGCTGGCGATGCGACTCGCAGGTGGAGCTGCGCTCCATGACACAGTGGTATTTCAGGATCACCGACTATGCGGAGGAACTGCTGAGGGACGTGGATGAGAAACTCACAGGCTGGCCCGAGCGCGTGAGAGTGATGCAGCGCGAATGGATCGGCCGTAGCTCCGGGGCGAACATAGATTTTCAGATAGAGGGTTCCGACAGGAAGATCAGGATATTCACGACCAGGCCCGACACGCTCTACGGCGCGACCTTCATGAGCATAGCCTGGGAGCATCCGCTGGCTCTGGAACTCGCGGCGATACACGGAAAGAGATCGGAGGTCGAGGGCTTCGTGGCCAAGAGCTCCAAGATCGACCACCAGGCCAGGCTCGCCAACGCCTACGAGAAGGACGGGGAGTTCACCGGCGCGCACTGCATAAATCCCCTCACCGGCCGCCGCATGCCGATATACGTCGCCAACTTCGTTGTCATGGAATACGGCACAGGCGCGGTGATGGCGGTCCCTGCGCACGACCAGCGCGACTTCGAGTTCGCCCGCAAGTACAACCTCCCGATAAAAGTCGTCATCCAGCCCGACGGCGCGTCGCTCGACCCGAGGGCCATGTCCGAGGCATGGGAGGGTCCGGGCAGGCTGGTGGAGTCGGCGCACTTCTCGGACATGCCATCCGCCGAAGGGGCGCGCGCGATCACGGCGTATCTGGCCGAGAAGGGGTTGGGCGGAGCCACGGTCACATACAGGATCAAGGACTGGTGCATATCGCGGCAGCGCTACTGGGGCACGCCCATACCGATAATCAACTGCGACAAGTGCGGCGAGGTGGCCGTGCCTGAGAAGGATCTGCCGGTGCTCTTGCCCGAGAAGGTGGAGCTCACCGGCGAGGGAGGATCGCCCCTGGCGAAACTTGACTCCTTCGTGAATGCGAAGTGCCCGAAATGCGGCGGGCAAGGGAGGCGCGAGACGGACACCATGGACACCTTCGTGGAGTCCTCCTGGTATCTCTTCCGCTACGCGTGTCCCAAGTACGACAAGGGCCCGCTCGACCCGAAGGCGGTGGCGTACTGGCTGCCGGTGGACCAGTACATAGGCGGCATCGAACATGCGGTGGGGCATCTCATGTACTGCCGCTACTTCACGAAGGTGATGCGCGACCTGGGGCTTATAAAACTCGATGAGCCTGTGGCGGGTCTCATGACCCAGGGCATGGTCTACAAGGACGGCGCCAAGATGAGCAAGTCCAAGGGCAACGTGGTCGATCCGGACGACATGATAGAGAAGTACGGAGCCGACACCGTGCGCCTCTTCATGCTCTTCGCTTCGCCGCCCGAGAAGGACCTGGAGTGGAGCGACCAGGGGCTTGAGGGTGCAAGCCGTTTTCTCTGGAGATTCTGGAGGCTTGTGGACGGTTGGATCGCCGCCGACTCCGATGGCAGGGGAGATGCTGAGATGGATCGCTGGCGCAACAGGACCATAAAGAAGGTGACGGAGGACATCGAGCGCTACCACTTCAACACCGCGATCGCTGCGCTCATGGAGTACGTCAATTACCTCTACAGCGTGGAGGTGAAGGGGATGAGCAGAGAGGCGATTGAGTCGCTGGTCCTCCTCATGTCGCCTCTGGTGCCGCACGCGGCGGAGGAGCTGTGGAGTAACCTCGGCCACAAGGACTACATGTTGCGAGAGAAATGGCCCGGTTTCGACGAATCCAAGATCGCAAGCGAATCCGTGACGATCGTAGTCCAGGTCGCGGGCAAGCTGCGCGACAGGATAGAGGTGAGTGCTGCGGCCGGAGAGGAAGAGCTGAGGCTGGCGGCGCTGGCCTCCGAGAAGGTGAAGGCTGCGCTGGCAGGGAGAGCGCCCAAAAAAGTCGTGGTCGTTCCGGGGAGGCTGGTCAACATAGTGGTATGAACAATGCCTAAGATCGATATCACAGCGTTGGATCGGGAACTCAAACAGGGGAAGCGGAGACCCGTCTACTTCATAGTGGGCGAGGAGGGCTATCTCGCCCATGCTGCGCTTGCCTCGATCAAGGAGGCGTTGGGCGCGGGCGATGGCGGCGCGGCCGAGGTGGTGAGCTTCACGGCTCAGGAGGCCAGCCCCGAGGATGTGATAGGCGCGCTCCGCACCGTACCCATGCTGGGCGCGAGGCCTGTGGTCGTGATCCGCGGCGGCGAGGCGCTTGCCAAGGAGCGCAAGGCGGCGATCTCAGACGCCCTTGCCGAATATCTCTCTAAGCCGCTGGACTGCGCCACGTTGATCGTGGTCGCGGAGAAGATGGACGGCCGCACCAGGCTCATGCAGCTTGCGGAGAAGAGCGGGGCGATCGTCGAGTGCCGCAGGCTATACGACGACAAGGTCCCGGCGTGGATCAACATGCAGGTCAAAAGAAACGGCAGGCAGATCTCCATGGAAGCGGCGAAGTTTCTGGCCGAGATGGTCGGCAACGACCTGGGACAGATTTCCGGCGCGATCGACAGGATAGTCCTCTACATCGGGGATCGGAAGGCCGTCGACCTCAAGGATGTGGAAGCGGCCGTGGCGGACACCCACCAGAGGGACGTATTCGACCTGACGGACGCGGTGGGTGAGAGGCGGCTCTCGCGCGCACTCTCCTATCTACACAATCTCATCCAGAACGGCCAGCCGCCGCCGCTGATCCTGCATATGCTGGCAAGGCACTTCCGGATGCTCTCAAAGGCGCGCGAGATCTCGGGACGCACGAGCGACAGGACGGAGATGGCGAAGTACATCGGGGTGAATCCGTTCTACCTCCAGGGCTATCTCGATCAGTCGCAGAACTTCTCGCGGAGCGAGCTCAGGGGGAGCTTCGCCGTGCTCCACAGGTGCGACAGGGAGATAAAGTCGAGCCGCATGCCGAAGGAGAGGGTGATAGAGAGGGCGATCGTGGCGCTGGTCGAAAAAAAAGACGCTGCCCGCTGAGGCAGCGCCCTTCTTTTATTCCGGTTTAAATATCGACAGACCGTCAATTGCGCGCGGCGTTCGCCATGCGCGCAAGTCTCGAGGCGAGGCGGGAGGCCTTGCGTTTGTGGATCACTCCCTTTTGGGCCGCCTTCATCACGAGGGGGATGGCCTTCTTCACTAGCAGGTCGTCCTTCGTCGCCCTGGCCTCCTTGACCGCCGTGCGCATCCTCGAACCGCAGGCCTTGTTGACCAGGCGACGCTTTTCGCTCTGCCTGGCGCGCTTTATCGCGGAGGCATGCCTGCCCACGCCCATCTTCTTCTTCGTCTTGTCTATAGCCATTTAATTCTCCCTGGTTGCAAATGAGGAGTGCCGCAGCTATCATGGCACCTCCCTATTGTCAACCCCGCGTATTCGGGGCTCTTTTTATCAGCGAAGGGGACGGTCAGCGATATGAGGACGGAGCACGCCAATATAAGCCGCAGGGTGGGGACGGTCAGCTTCTTCACCCTCATCTCCAGGATCCTGGGGCTTGCCAGGGATGCTGTCCTGGCCTGGGCCTTCGGCGCTACCAGGTTCGCCGATGCCTTTTACGTGGCCTTCAGGATACCCAATCTGCTCAGGCGCTTGGTCGCCGAGGGCGCGCTCACCATCGCCTTTGTGCCGATCTACACCGAGAACCTCGCCCGCTCCAGGGAAGAGGGGAAGAGGGCGGCCTCGGTGGTCTTCACCTATCTGTCCATATTCCTGGCGCTGCTGGCCATCGTGGGCGTGATCGGGGCGCCGCTTCTCGTGAGGCTCATCGCGTGGGGCTTCACCGCGAGCCCCGAGAAATTCGAGATCACGGTCTTTTTGACCAGGCTCATGTTCCCGTACATCGTCCTCATCAGCCTCGTGGCCCTGGCCATGGGCATCCTCAATTCCCTCAAACACTTTGCTGCGCCGGCCGCGTCGCCGGTGCTGCTCAACATATTCATCATATTCGGCGCCCTCGTGCTGGATAAGCATTTCTCGGTGCCGGCAGAGGGCGTGGCGGTCGGCGTGATACTGGGAGGGATCGCGCAGCTGGCCCTCCAAATCCCGCCGCTCTGGCGCGAGGGGATGCTGCCCAGGCTCGATTTCAACTGGAGGCATCCTGCGCTCAAGGGGCTGCTCGTCCTCATGATACCCTCAGCGTTCGGGGCCGCGGTGTATCAGTTCAACGTGGTGGTGGTCACCTTTCTCGCGTCGTTTCTGCCCGACGGCAGCGTTTCGTATCTGTGGTACGCAGATCGCGTCTCGGAGTTTTCGCTCGGCATATTCTCGATAGCGGTGGCCACCGTCACGCTGCCGACGCTGTCGGACCATGCGATCAAGAAGGACACAGGCGCGTTCAAAGAGACGCTGCGTTACAGTCTAAAGCTGGCCTTCCTGATAGACATACCCGCTGCCGTGGGGCTGTATATCCTGGCACTGCCCGTGGTGAGCGTCCTTTTCCAGAGGGGGGAGTTCACGCCTGAGGCGGCCGTGGCCTCGGCCGGAGCTCTCTGTTTCTTCGCGGTCAAGATCCCGTTCGTCTCCGGCGTGCGCAACCTAGTGCCCGCCTTCTTTGCGCTGAAGGATGCGAAGACGCCGGTGGCCGTGTCGATCGTCGCCGTGATCGTGAACGCGGCGTTCGCCCTGGTGCTCATGAAG
>Ga0265297_10010657_pt1 | contig 11478 bp, 10 predicted proteins | sample Munlanlwell13791_FD_192502 | JGI IMG/M metagenome (GOLD analysis project Ga0265297, IMG submission 192502) | Leachate microbial communities from a municipal landfill in Southern Ontario, Canada - Leachate well 137-91 | ecosystem: Engineered > Solid waste > Landfill > Unclassified | place...
TATTTAATTTACTTCTCGCTTTTCACTTCCTTGTTTGATTTGCCAACCGCAATGTCCACCACCTTTTTCTCTTCGGCACTTAGGTTATAAGACGACACGCCACCCTGAACAGGTTTTGAATAAACCCTTGTCCCTTCTCTAGAATGAATAGAGGAAATCACAAAACCATCAAGCGCAGTGTTTAGGAGGCACATTGAGAAGCTCTGATCGCTTCCCACATCACCAAACGGGTTATAGCGGAGAAAACCAACCTTGTGTAGACCTAGCTCCGCTGTTTTTTTAGTTGTGGTTAGTATTCTTTGAAGCTTTTGATGATTTTCATTTACTTCCTCAATATTTTGAAAGTACTTATTTAGCATTGCTGACAGCTTCCCTGGATCCGCGTCTTTAAAGATAATCTCGGCTTTCCGATAAAGTTTTTGGTAGCGAGTCGTTAAAAAAACAAGCCACCCCAGGATGGCAAGAACGAAGAATCCACAAACGTAAATAATATACCAAGCCATAGCAGAGTCATTATAACAATCAAACGTGCTTTCTTCAAGTTCGGGTTTTTAATTTGATTAAAATGATTTAGAATAGGTTCATGAAAAAAATTAAAAGACACAATTTTGTCCACCAAGATCCGGAGAATGCCCCTATGCCAAGTACCAAAGGAAAGAAGAAGACAACAGCTGCGAAAAATACCACCAAAGAAACTAATTTTTCCAACAAAGATCTAAAAAGAGCCCTTACGGGCATCATTGCTTCGACTATTATTTTATTTATCCTTTACCTTCTAAATCTAAGGTTTGATTTATTGCAAAGCCTTAATGACTTGCTAAAATTTTAAGCCCTATTCATAACGGAGAGCCTCTAGCGGGTTAAGCCTAGCCGCCCTTCTGGCTGGCCAGATACCGGCAAATGTCGAAACGGCGAATGAAAAGCCGACAACCCCCAAAACGAAATAAACAGGGACGGAAAAATAGCTATTTGCTTCTCCGTTCACACTTGTTGCAATAAAGTTTATTAAACCCTCAATCGCAACCCCTAAAATCCAGCCGCTAAACACCCCTAGGGCACCGCCTAGAAATCCTATCATGGCGGCCTCAGCTGTAAAAACTAGCGCTACATCACGATTCCGACCTCCTATCGCCTTCATAATACCAATCTCATGGGTACGCTCTAATAATGAAATTGTCATCGTGTTAAAAATACCAATGGCGGCTACAAATAAAGCAATCATACCGAAACCACCAAGAACAGTTTTAACAATTACAAAAGCTTGATCAATCTGATCTACGGTGTCTTTTATCGAGGTAGTAGGAAAGCCCATTGATTCAATAGTTTTGCGCACATTGGCCACCTGCTTACGATCCGCTACCCTAACCTTTACGGAAGAATATCTCTCGCCATCAAGATTTTTTATAATGCTTAGTGGCACGTAGGCATACTTAGTCTTTTCTTCTGAGGTTAGCCCGATAATCTTAAAGACAATTATATTTTCTTCATCTTCTTCTTTTATATTACCGGTCGCGTCCAACTCCACTATCTTGAACTCCAGCTCCTTCCCAATTACCTGATCTGGATTAGTTAAGTTTAAATCCTTTAGAGAGGCAACCGACACTATTGCTTCCCTACTATTTTCGCTTATCTCACTACTGCCATAATTTACTGAAATATCCTCAAGACCAAATAATCTCGGCTCTACTCCATAAACGACTGTTTCAGAGCTAACCTCACCGTCAGTAATTTGGGCTGGGTATGAAAGTATTGGACTCACCTCTTGGACGTTCTCGAATGACTTAAACCGTTCTACAATTTCTGCCGTAATATCAGTGTCGTCTTTGCTCCCCGGCCTAACAGTGACAACCGTCAGGGCGTCTAGATTGGCAACCTTGCTTACCATTAATTCCTGGAGTCCAAACCCTAAGGAAACCAAGAAAACAATTGCTCCAATTCCAACCACTACCCCGGTAACAGTAAGAGCGGTTCGCATTCTGTTACGGCGAAGATTGCCCATTGCCATACTAAAAATATCTATTAGTCTCATCCGCCCAGCCTCATTGGTTTAATTTTTGATGTTTTTGGTTTTTTGGGGGCTTCTTTTCCTATTACAGTCGCCTCTGGTGTCTCACCGCCTAAATCTATCGGTTGCTCAATATTTTCTGCTGATTCAGCTTGAGCGACTTCAACGCTTGATTCGGCATCAACTTTATTTTTTGAAGGTTTCTTCCCCTTAACAGACTTCGCGGTGGTGTCTTTTGCTTTGGTAATCTCCATTCTAGCGTTGGCATTGACATCCACATTAACAATCTTGCCGTCCCTCATATTAAAAACCCGATCAGCGTACACTAAATAATCCGGGTTATGGGTAATCAGGATGACCGTCCTCTTGGATTTTCTATTTAAAGAAATAAGGAGCCTCATAACCTCGTCCGCTGATTTGGAATCAAGGTTACCGGTTGGCTCATCGGCCAATACTATCCAAGGGTTAGCTACCAAGCTTCGAGCAAGCGCAATTCGTTGTTGCTGCCCTCCGGAAAGTTCTGAGGGAGTATGTTTTTTGTATTCAGCCATCCCCACTGTTTCAAGCAAATTTTCTGCCCTATTCATGCGTCTGCTTCTACTGATTCGAGCAAAGGTTAACGGTAGGGCGATATTCTCAAGAACGTTCATGCTGCTAATTAAATTAAAAGCCTGGAAAACCATACCAATTTTGGTTCGTCTATGAGCAGCCAGCTGATTATCGTCAAGAGTGGTTACGTCTTCTCCTCGAACATATATTTTCCCGGTAGATGGAGGCTGCAAACAAGCGATCATGCTCATTAAGGTGGACTTTCCGCAACCCGAAGGACCGAAGAATATTACAAACTCTCCGGAATAGATCTCCAGATTAACGCTCTGGAGAGCATCTACAGTAACCCTCCCCAGATCAAACTTCTTGGTTACATTTACGATCTTAATTACGGGAACTTTTGCCAAACCCCCTCCTGTTTATCCTATAAAAAGGATAGCATGGCACCATTCACGTTTCAACAATAATTGGTTCGGGGACGATACTGAAGGGCTTCGGCGATGTGCTTTTCCATAATAGCATCAGCGTTATCAAGATCGGCAATTGTCTGAGCCATTTTAATAACTCGGAAATAGGATCTCGCAGACAAGTTTAGACTTTTCGCGGCCTCCTTTAGCAGCCTTCCCGCACTCTCTTCCATAACCACTAGCTCGTTTATCTCCTTTTGAGTCATTTCAGCATTGCATTTAATAGGGGAACTCTGGAATCTTTCCCTTTGCCTTTCTCGGGCAGCAATCACCAACTCCTTGATTGCCCCCGATTCTCCGACTACGCTCTTACTTGAAAGCTTCTCAATCTCCACCCGTGGCACCTCTAGGTGCAAGTCAATTCTGTCAATCAATGGCCCTGATATTTTCTTCTTATATCTAGCAATCTGGCTAGGGGTGCAAACGCAATTTTTAGTTTTGTCCCCCAAGTAACCGCAGGGACAGGGGTTTTGGGAGGCCACCAATAGGAATTGTGCCGGAAAGCTAACTCTTTGGGTTGCCCTAGCAACATTCACAACACCATCTTCTAGCGGCTGACGAAGAACCTCTAAAACAGACCGGGAGAATTCGGGCAATTCATCCAGGAAAAGGACCCCACGATGAGCTAAGGTTATTTCTCCAGGTTTTGGGTATCTACCACCACCAACCAAAGAAATATCAGAAGAGGTGTGGTGAGGGCTCCTAAACGGCCTTTTGGAAATTATTTCTTGGGAACCGCCCAACAGACCTGATACTGAATAAATTTTGGTCACCTCTAGCATCTCCTCAAAATCAAGCGGAGGCAATATACCAGGGAGAGCACGTGCTAGCATTGTTTTACCGCTTCCCGGTGGCCCAAAAAGCAAAATATTATGAGCTCCAGCGGCCGCTATCGTAAGGGCTCTTTTGGCAAATTCCTGTCCCTTAACATAGGCTAAATCAAGACAGGAGCTATCGTCTTCATCCTTTAATTCAATTCCGGCATCACGAACAGGGCTGATTTCTTTTTCTCCCCTTAGATGATAATAAACTTCCAAGAGGTTTTTGGCCGGATAAATATCAATATCTGACACTATCTTGGCTTCAGCCAGGTTGGCCGCAGGCAAAAAGATCCTCTTGAATCCATTCAAAGAAGCATAATGGACAATCGAAAGCACACCAGCGGTGTGCCGAAGCTGTCCTTCCAGAGATAATTCACCAATAAATAGTGAATCCCTAAAATCACCAGTAATTGTACCCATAGCAGATAGTAATGAGATTGCGATTGCCAAATCAAAGATGGGGCCTTCTTTCTTGACCGCGGCTGGCGCCAAATTAACGGTAATCCTTTTAGATGGAAACTGAAGATTAGAGTTTTTGATTGCAGAACGAACTCTTTCCCTGGCTTCCTCGACCGCCTTATCCGGCAAACCAACAATAATAAAGGTTGGTAGACCATTAGAAAGATCTGCCTCTACCTCAACTGGTAGTGCCTCCAGGCCAGAAGTTGTCGCTGATAATATTTTTGCTATGCCCATAATAAATTCGCTTATGTATAGGATAACATAAGCGAATTTATTATTTCAAGTATACAATTTTATTATTTCTTCGGGGAAAGGATATAAAACTCCAAGTCGTCGCCGAGATCTTTTGGCTTAATTTTAATTTCCGTGACTACTTTTGGTTCTTTCCCTATTTCTTTTACAAATGCTTCAACCGGTTCCAAATCGCTTCTAGTGCCAACCCGGTAATGAATGGGAATAACTATTTTGGGACTTATTTCGGCTACAATTCTAGCTGCCTTTTTTGCATCAATGGTGACATGGCCTCCCACCGGGATGAATAGCACATCAATGCCGTCTATTCTTTCTATCTGCTCGCTCGAAAGATCATGTCCCAGGTCTCCCAAGTGGCAAAGCTTAAGATCATCGATTTCAAATACAAAAACGGTATTTAGGCCGCGCTCTTTGCCCTCTTTATCATCATGATAGCTCTTGATACCCACTATCTCCGCGCCTTTTATCTCATACTCCCCCGGCGCATCAAAGCAAATATACTGACCCCTTACTCCATCCTGATTATTATGATCTGAATGATTATGAGAGATAGTCACAACATCAGCCTCAACCTTCGGGAGTTTTAAACCAACCGCATCATCACGATACGGATCACAAACCACCGAAATCTCCTTGCCACTAATTTTAAAGGAAGAGAGACCCAAGGAAACAATTTCTACCATTTTAACCCCTTTTTCTTAATGAATCTGATAATACCTTAATACTCGCTGCGACAGGCACTGCAACAACTGCCCCCAAGATACCGAATAGCTTCGTACCTACCAAGAGAGAGAAAATAATTATCACTCCGGAAAGACCCACTGCTCGCTTCATCACCTGGGGGACCAAAACGTGTTGTTCAAATTGCTGAACTCCAATAGTAAGCACAACAACCCACAAAGCCAATATGGGGGCCTCTAGAAAAGCGATAACTATTGCTGGAACCGCACCGATGATAGGCCCAGCAATTGGGATCAGCTCGGTGAAGGCGGCAATGATTGCCAGTACTAAAGCATATGGCACTCCCAAGATCGACAAACCGATAAACGTTAAGAGACCGATTGAAAGCGACAGAATAAGTTGGCCCCTGACCCACATACTTACCTTGAGGTCTACCTGGTGAAAAGCCTTTTTAACACGCTCCCTGTCCCTAGTCTCACCGGGCCAAACACTAGCAATGAATCCCTCAAATGAGCTGTTCTCGAGCAGCATATAAAGAGAAACAAAAAGAACCGTTAGTACCCCAGCAAAACCAGCGAAGAATCCAAAAATATTTTCCATAGTAGAACCACTGAGGAAGAATCCCTGAATTTTTTCCGGCAAAACTTCAACATACTTAACTACGGCTGACTCAACTCCGTCAGGAAGCTGGTGGAAATAATCATTAAATCTCGCGGCTAGTTCCTGGCGATCCTCGACAAGGCTATTTATTTGGGAAGCCATCGGTGGAACTAATATCTTGAAGATAAAGAACAATATTAGGCCCAAAATTAAATATAGTAGAAGGATAGAAACGGTCTTTGGAATCTTGTAACGGTGCAGCTTGTTTACGAATGGCTTCATCGCGCTTGCCAGGATATAGGCAATCACAAAAAGGATTACGATGTCCCTTACCGTAAACAGAAGGGCCATTACAAGTAGCGCTAGAGCAATCGAAAACAGGCTTCTTATTGAGAAGCTTACCGTTACATTTTTATCCATGATTATTCCTCCTTACTAATACCTAAATAGTCCACTACTACTATTTTAGTCGAAGAAAGGATTTCTGTTAAGAACCGATCGAAAAGATCGCGTCTTTCCTGATATTCTTCAGGCGACATTATAGTGTAATTAATCTCGTGCCCGACCTCGGATGAGAGCTCCTTTACAACAGGCCTCATCTTTACCTTGTCCACGGTACCTATAATAAATAGATCGACCGGAGAAGAAGAGTCCTCTACAAAATATCCATGGAGAGATGCAAACTGGATAACCCCCGCCGTCTTTAATTTATCGGCAATCTTGTTTTCGTAAACCGTCTCTTGATGAACCTTGCCGAAAATTTTCTTTAAATCGGTATAAATTTCGGCCTTAGGATTGGCTTGATAAAAAATCTTTCCTTTTTTGGCCCGAGACTTTACCAGACCAATCGCTTTAAGATTCGCCAACTCGCGTCGTACAGAGTTAATCTGTTCATCAACCTTACGAGTAATTTCTCTGACAAAGTAGGACCTTGTCGGATTGTTCAAAAGGAGCGCCAAAACCTTCACCCTAGTTCTTGAACCAAATAATTGTTCTAACATAAATTCTCCTCGGGGCTAAGCCCGTCCTGACATTGTGCCAAGGGTTAAATTTCTTTAGCTCCCCCTTAAGCTACATTTGCGATTATTATAACTCCAAAAATAAATCTTGTCTACATTTTTTATTCAAGATAGTCACAAAAATATTTATTTTTACTTAGCAAAGAAAAGTATCAACATCAAAACAGCCGCTGCCGACATAATTAACGTTCCAATTGTACCCCAAATATTTACCCATCGGGGACTGGTGAAATTGCCCATAATCTTCTTGTTTCTACCAATATGAAAAATAAAGAACATCAAAATGGGCGAAATCAGACCGTTTAATATCGCCGTATAATAGAGCGCCTTCATCGGATTAATCCCGATAAAATTAATTAGTAGGCCAATTAGAAGAGAGGCGATAATGATACCGTAAAACCCCTTAGCCTGATTAAATCTTTTCGAGAGACCCTCTTTCCAGCCATACAGCTCCGAAACGGCGTAAGCAGATGATCCGGCCAGGACGGGCACCGCCAAAAGCCCAACCCCCAAGATACCCATTGTAAATAGAAGGTAGGCAAAATCACCGGCTAGTGGCCGGAGAGCTAGAGCAGCGTCCTTGGCGGTTTCGATGGAGGTAATGCCATTATTATGCAAAACAGAGGCTGCCGTAATAACAATAAAAAGGAAAACTATATTGGCAATGATCATCCCCGTGTAGGTATCCTTACGCATTTCCTTTATCTCTCTTTTTAAAACTACTTCCCGATGATCGCTTAAAGTACGCCTCTCCCTTTCTTCCTCTAGCTCCTCCGAGGCCTGCCAGAAAAATAGGTAAGGAGAAATAGTGGTTCCCATCACTGCCACCACAGCCGCAAAAAAAGATGATGAGATTACTATCTGCGGAATGGCGATACTCTTTAGTATCTGAAGCCAATCAGTCCCTACCATAATCCCGGTGATGATATAGGCTAAAAGGGACAAGGTTAAAAATTTCAGGATCCGGGCATATTTGTGATAAGGGAAAACAAGACTGCTAAAAATAAAAATTGCCGTAATTAAGAACATTGCCGAAACATAGTTAATCGGCAACAGAAGACCCAAAGCAGAGGCCATCGCCCCAATATCAGCCCCGATATTAACCGTATTAGCGATAACCAATAGTCCGATCAGAAAAATAAGTATATTTTTACCGTAATGTTTCTTAATGGTACCGGCCAAGCCATTACCGGTTACGATGCCAATCCGAGCACAAGTTTCCTGAACGGCACTCATCATCGGCACTAAATAAACCGCCAAGAATGAATGAGCTAGGCCAAACTGGGCCCCAACCTGAGTATAGGTTACTACTCCGGAGCAATCATCATCAGCTGCACCGGTGATAATACCGGGACCAAGAGTTTTGAGGTAGGAATTGTGATGTTTTTTTCTTTCGGGTACAGGAAGGTCAAGATATTTTTGAATTTCAATATCAGGGATTAAAATTTTGCCGCCCTCTAGGATCGGATCTATCAGTCCTCGTCTAATTAAAAAAGTGACCATTCGAACTGGGATATTAAAGGCTTTTTCAACTTCTTTTAGAGTATATTTTTTCACTGAACTAGGGTTCCCTTAGCTACGAAATCAATCCAAGTAGTTCCCACATTAAATTGAAGGGCCTTGCCATCTGCGCCGTAAAATTTAATTTGCTCACCGGCTGTCCTACTCCATTTTCCAACAGTCTTGACCCCGTCGATATAAAAGTTTGCCACCCCGGAGTCGGTGGTATCAATCATGGTATAGCCGGTACCCCTGATTAGCTGAGTTGTCAGGTTGCTAAAGGCAACCACTACGTTTTTGGCAGCTATCGGCTCCTTGGTGTTTGCGTCCGTTTGGGTCACTCCCAGCAGAGAACGACTATAAACATTTCTAACTGGGTCGTAAGCATAGGTCGGGGCATAACTAGCATTAAAGTTTACTTTGAATTTATGGGCTACCGGGCGAACAGCCTCTTCGACGTCTTCTTTAAACTGATAGCCTTCGACTTCGGCATTATCTACCTTAAAGCCCTTTGAGGTAGCGGCGGCTCGTAGTTTCTCGAGAGTGGTATAAACATTGTGGGGCGCATAACGAGATTTATCGCGCCAATAAAATGATCCGAAGGCAAATTGGTTTAAATCAGCAATACTAATTTTTTTTATTAAGCTCAAAGCTTCTTCGCTACCCCCAACGTGAGAGAAAAGAGCGTCATAGGAATCGGCCCATTCTACAAAATAACTTCTCGCTGAACGAACTGGGCCAATCTGCTTTGGTTCGCTTGACTGATAGATTGCTAAAAATCGAGTGATACCACCCTCGGCGGTTGTTTCAAAAACAATATCAGCGTCATTAAGGCCGGACTGCGGCCGAGCATCGGGATGGTTTTCGACGACAATGGCAATCGGTCTTTTTTGGGCTTGTTCTTCGGATATTTGACGACCAGACAAAGGAGCTGCTACCGTCACTGGCTTTTTTTCTGGAATAACAATGCTCATATCTACCAAAGGGGTTCCAGCGGTAAAACTATCCCAAATAAAAAATCCCCCTACCCCCAAGGCGACAACTACTAGCGCAATGGACCATTTGTGTTTTTTGATAAAGCTCCAGATCTTTTTGAAGAAATTTTTAACTTTTTGCATACAATAATTATAACCTAACGGTTATCAATTTGAAATTTGAAATTTATAATTTGAATTCAAATATTAATATTAAATTTTTAATTAAGAACTGAATCATAACTCGTAATTCATAAATCATAATTCAAGCGTAGCGCTTACATCTGAAAGATAACTACGACCGTCGTTCCCTTACCGGGTTGTGACTGAACCTGAATGTCTCCACCTAGGTGCTCGGCGATGATCCGGGAAAGGAAGAGTGAGAAACCGAAGCCTTCGTAGTCAAAGTGAAGGGCCGAACCGGTACGGGTGAAGGGTTTGAAGAGGTGCATCATCCCCTCTTTGGAGATACCTTTGCCTTGGTCGGTAATAGTAAATTTAGCCAGACCTTTGTCTCCGGTGTAGTTGATGGTGATCTTACCGTTCTCTTTACTGAACTTGATGGCATTATCGATGACGGTGTTTAGGATGAAGGAGACCAGCTCGGAGTTCTGGTGGATAGTACCAAGAGAGCCGGAACGTTCTACGGTGAGGTTCTTTGCTTTGAGGTCTTTGGTTTTAAGGATATTGGTTAGTAAGGTAGAGGTAGTGAGGGCAGTGCGATCTTTGACCTTAGCACCGGATTTGATCTCTTTAAGGAGGATGAGGTTGGTAAGGACAGCTTGGAAGCGGTGCTGACCTTCGGTGAGGGCCCCAGAGGCTTTATCTTTGATACTAGTAGAGACAGAGGCAACCTTGGTTAGTTTCTGGCTTAAACTAGCGGTGGTCTGCTCAATGAAGAGGTTACGGGCTTTGTCCATCTCTTGCTCATACTTCATCGTCTTCTCTAGATTAGCCAGGTTCTCTTTCTCGGTATGTTTACGACGAAGAACAGAGTAGAAGTACTGAGCCACGATTGTGAAGACAATAGCCTGGACAATGAGGTTAATCGTTTCCGGTTCTATCACCTGGAGATTAATGAAGAGATAGTTGGCCAGGATAGCCAGACCGGCAATGAGAATAATTGGGAGCCAGATGAGGAGGTTGGCGTAGGCTTTGACCTTAGCCTTAGTAAGATCAGGCTTCTGGATGTTAGCAAGATATTTGTTGCGCTCAATAGCGTCAAGGATCCGTTTGATTTCGACATCAAGGGCAGCGATAGCATTAGAAAGTTTGTCCTGGATGGTCTTAGTAGCGGTGGTGAGGTCGAAGCCACCCTTGAGGATAGTAAGTGGGGTACGGAAATAGTGGGAGGAGAGAAGAATGAAGTTCTCTTTATCTTCGGCAATGACCTTCTCCAGACGAATGATCTCGAGCATCTTAGCTGCTTGAGCCGCTTCAGACTGAGCCGAAACAGCCAGTCTCCAGGCAAAGATAGCCAGGATGATAAAGAGAAGGTATGGGAAGGAGTGAGCGACAGGAGGAGGGGTCTGCTTGATGACTTCAGCAGCGATACCGCTGACTTTAACTACAGCCTCTTTGGCCTTTTGATAAACGTCTTTGAAGAACTTGGTCACTTGTTTGACGACTTGTTTGATGGCTCCGATGAAGCCGCTTTCAGATTCGTCCTCACCTTGGTCGCCCTCATTATCTGCTGAAGCAATGTAATCAGATTTACCTTCTTCAGTAGTGGCATAATTACCAGCCGCATCGTAGACTCGAATGTTGTAGGTTAAGGTAGCGGCATCAGAGAGGCCCTCGGTGCCGATGTTGTGGGTAAAAGGAGACTCGGTGCCGGTCATTTCGGTCCAGACTTCATTATCATCAAAAGAGATAGTAGCTTTGGTTGGCGCAATATTATCAGTAGCGGAGACGGAGACAGCACTACTCTCGGTGGTAATCTCGGTTGGTGGGGTGAATTCAGAGATAACCGGAGCATCATTGTCGGTAACGGTGATAGTGTATTCAGTTGACTCAGCAAAGTTACCGCTGGAGTCAATTGCTTTGACTTTGACCTTGATATCAGCAACAGAGGTATCAGGAACATTGAGGGCATAGGTGTTCCCGGTAGCGTCAACGTAAGCGGCACCGTCAACAGAGACCTGAAGC
>Ga0265297_10010658_pt1 | contig 11477 bp, 7 predicted proteins | sample Munlanlwell13791_FD_192502 | JGI IMG/M metagenome (GOLD analysis project Ga0265297, IMG submission 192502) | Leachate microbial communities from a municipal landfill in Southern Ontario, Canada - Leachate well 137-91 | ecosystem: Engineered > Solid waste > Landfill > Unclassified | place...
TACTATTGCCATCGAGGCTTTAAAAAAAACTCAAGAGTTAATCTCGGGGAAGAAGACGAAGCTGATGAGGGAGAAAGCTATGAGCCTGAAATCGGCCTGTGAGGCTCTCGGGATAAGCCGGAGCGGGCAATATCGGAAGGTAAGCAAAAAACAGAACTCAGATAAAGATGAGGTTATGGTGGAGAAGCTCAAGGAGCTTAGGTCGTTACATCCCTTCTGGGGATACAGGCGGATGACAGCCTGGCTTAATCATCGGGAAGGTCTTAAGGTTAATCGCAAGCGGGTCTACCGGTTGATAAGGGAGAATGACCTTCTGGTAGAAAAGGTGAGGCATAAGGCACTGCGTAGTTCCCAGAGGGGAAAGCCGGAGGCAACCCGGCCTAACGAGTACTGGGGCATAGACATGACGAAGTTTCTTTTAGGCTCTTCAGGCTGGTGTTATCTCATTGTGGTGCTGGACTGGTATACCAAAGAGCTGGTAGGCTGGAAGCTATCGCTCCGGGCTAAGACCTCTGAATGGAAAGAAGCGCTGGACAGGGCACTGCGTCGGAAGTTTCCTTTTGGAGTAAGAGGCCAGGGGCTAAATCTCATCTCGGACAATGGGTCGCAACCGACCTCAGTAGCCTTCATGACAGAGACAGCCGGGTTGGGTATCAATCAGATTTTGTGTTCCTATGACAATCCACGGGGCAATGCTGAGACCGAGCGGGTTATTCGGACCATCAAAGAAGAGCTGCTGTGGTTAAATGAGTTTGGCTCTTTTGAGGAAGCTGAGGCCAGAATAGGTGTCTGGATAGGTAAAGACTATAACCGGCTCTATGTCCACTCAGCCCGGGGCTATCTAAGTCCTGAAGAGTTTGCTCAGCAATGGGTTCAGACACAGGAAGCTACATCGCAGGGAGCCCAGATATGAACCAGGTTAAAGCCACAGCCTGTAAGCCAAACCAGATGGATTATTCTTTTGAAAAGAACTCTATCTCTCAGTGCGAGAAAAAGTGTCTTGCTTTTCGGGGTTCACTACACTTACTATCTCTATTTAATCATTTAACTTATTTCTCAGGGGATGGGGGTAGGTATAAGGGGTATAATAGATCTCCCAGGTGCCAGCGTGCCAGCGATAGAGTTTATTCTCGTCTGTCGCCCACCAGGCTGCTCCTTCTTTTGAACAATAGGCGGGCCGCTGAGCAACTGGTCCTACTCCAACTCCAGAAGATCCATCAAAACTTGCCTTTTCTCTAAAATAATTAAAGTCTTCTCTGGGAACTATACCTTCAGATCCACCGTAATCTATAGTCTGGGTAACATTTACATTCGGCGGTAATGGTTTGGAACCATTGATTACCTGATTAAAGAAATAAGTTTCAGATACATATTGGGGTTGTCCGCTCACTGAGTGTTTAGCCGGCGGATTAAGTGAATCATTATATTCTTCCCTTACCTGGTAATAAACAGATTGATATTGACCTAAATTCGAAATTGTGTTGTTATAAATTAAAGCCTTTCCACCGCGAGCATCTATTAAATTAAGACCATTATTCCCCATATCTATTCTATTATCATATAGCTCACACCCTATACCTCCCCAGTTCTGGCCAGATCCCATATTGCCGTGGAGATCAAACATATATACCGTAATAATAGAATTTCTTTTAACAATTATATCATTATGCCTTAAACAATATCTGCCACCACCGCCACAACCAACCAGTATATTTTTAGTATAAAACGTGTTGTCTTCAAAATAGAATTGCTTTTCAGAACCAAAATTAAATGGATGATTCTGCCAGATAGACTGGCCTCCGTTATAACCAAGGGCCTGCCAGGTTCTATAAACAGCATCTGTGTCATCATTATGAAAAATATTATTATCAGCTACACCCCAAATTAAGCCATCTGTTTCTAAATATCTGGCATTAATGTCTGTCTGTAGATTAGAAATTTCATTATGGTCAATTCTTACCTGATTGATTTCTTCAGTAGTAGAAGTGTTAACCAAAAGGATAGCATCAACTTTATTATTGCAATCAAGTTTAAAGCCACTTAATCTAAAAGTCTTATTATTAGCAGGGTCTTGTGGCTGGAACCTTATAAGAAAATTATCATTACTCCAATTCTTCCCCTCAAACCCAGCAATAATTGTCACTCCACCGACACTCGCAGCCTTCAATGTTATCCCCTTGGTAATATATAGCTGACTTCCCCAAGTCGCTGTCCCATTCGGCACCACCACCGTATCCCCTGCCTTCGCCGTCGCTATCGCCGCCTGTACGTCAGCTAAAGTACAACTGGACGCGGTTATTACCTTACTAGTCGATGTGCTTGAAACTGTTAAAGACTTACTTTTAGTAGAAGAGTTTGTACCATCACTTATAACCAATTTGACAGTATAAGCTCCAGCTTGAGAGTAAGTATGCGTTGGATTCTTAGCTGTACTCTTCCCTCCATCTCCAAAGTCCCATGACCAGCTGATCGGAGAGCCCTGGGAGTTGTCCAGGAATTGAACTTCCTGACCTACCGCCGGTGAATTCGGGCTGAGGGTAAAATTAGCCGCCAGGCTGGCTACAACAGTAACTGTCTGGGTCATTGAATTAGAGGTTGTACCGTCAGAGATTGTCAATTTAACGTTATAGGAACCGGCGGTCGAATAAGTCTTAGTTGGATTCTTCTGACTACTTGTCCCCCCGTCGCCAAACTGCCAGGACCAGGAAGTTATGCTTCCTGTTGACTTATCTGTAAATTGAATCTGTGTCCCTGCGGTCGGATTAGTGGGACTGTAAGTGAAGTCTGCCTGAATTACCGCTTTTACATTTATCGTTTTACTGGCTGTTTTAGTTTCTAAACCATTAGAAGCCGTCAGGGTCACCGTATACGTTCCCGCACTGGAGTAGGCATGAGTTGGACTCTGAAGATTTGATACGCTTCCATCTCCAAAGTCCCACGACCAAGAAGTTGGATTACCTGATGAGCTATCTGTAAATTGAACCGCCTGACCGGCATAAGGTGATGCAGGACTATAAGAAAATGAAGGGCTTATTGATTGATTCACTATGATCGTCTGGCTTTTACTCTTTGAGCCTTTTGCATTAGTTGCAGTTAGAGTAACAGTGAAATTGCCGGCTGCACTATATTTATGAACCGGATCTTTTAGCGTACTGGATGAGCCGTCGCCAAAATTCCATGAATAGCTGGTAATCGACCCGGTGGAAGTATTAGAAAATTGGACATCCTGACCTACTACAGGATTTGCAGGCGAATAACTGAAACCCACCGTAATAGGTGCTAATACAGTTATTGTTTTTGAAACGGTTTTTGTATAATCTCCGTTGGAGATCTGTAAAGTCACCGTATATGTACCAGCATTATTATATAAATGGCTGGGGTTTTGTAGATTGCTCGTTGAGCCATCGCCAAAATTCCAGCTCCAGGCAGATGGATTGCCAGAAGTCGAGTCCTGAAATTGAATAAGTTCCCCTGCTTCTGGATTGACAGGAGAAAAACTGAAGCCCGGAGTTAATGCAGGAATCACAGTAATAGTTTTTGTAAGGCTTTTGCTTGAAGCCCCATTTGAGACGGTAAGCGTGACATTAAATATTCCAGAATTCTGATATTGATGTTGCGGATTCTGATTAGTACTCTTCTCCCCGTCTCCGAAATCCCATGTCCAGGAAACAGGATTGCCTGTTGATGAATCAGTAAATTGAACGGCCAGCCCGACTTCCGGGGTAGAAGGAGAAAAATTAAAATTAGGTGCAAGTTCAATACTTTGTGAAGAAGATTTCGCTTTTGAGCCATAAACCCTGATCTTTTTTGTGGCTTTGCTTGATATACTACTAGCGTTAGCAGTGAGGGAGACGGAATAAGCTCCTGGATTTTGATATATATGTGAGGGATTCTGTTCATTGCTTGTCGTCCCATCTCCAAAATCCCATAGCCAGCCAGTTGGACTGCCTGTTGATTTATCTAAAAACTTAACTTGGGCACCTGCCACAATTATGAACGGGCTAAAGCTGAATTTAGCGCTAACTGATTTGTTTGAGCTAGAACCAACCCCTTGTAAGATTGACCGGAATAATTGGCCATAAAGGTTAGAATAAGAAAAAAAACAGACAAAGATTATAACAGATATTAGCATCCTGTATGCCGATCTTTTCCTCATAAACACACCTCTCAATCTTTTCATCTGATTTTCATAAAGTTTTGTCGGGAAACAGAAGAATTAGAAGGTCACCCCTTAAGGTGATATTAGGGGCGTTTTTTGTTGACGCTATGACAAAAGTTGTCAGCCAGTGTCGGCCAGGTCTATCGGACTCTTCCATTGCACGTAGCAAATCAGGAGCAAAGGGTACTGAAAAATGTACCATGCATTCTTCTTTTAGTTCAGTTATACCTATGGCGTATCATTGTAACTTAATAGATAACTTAGAGGACCAGGTTTATGTGTATGCTTAGGTTCAGGCAGATAAGCTGGTTTAATTGTTAGCATCGCAATGGGCATGATCTGTCAACCGAAGCAAATAAGTCATAAGCCCATAACGTCCCAGATGCGGCTAAACTAGGCTTAGATTCGAACAGCTTTTGATATTTTCTCGAAATTTCTTCTCTATCTATAAAAAGCATAGCAACCATTTAGGGCTTACAGCGTAATGCACTAATTTGACATTATGAAAACTAAAAAATATCATTAGCTGACAGTTGTCAAATTTCTGAATTGAAGGTGAAGAATTGCCCCCTCACTTAGCTTTAATACTGGTGATTGGCTTTATATCCATTCTTCTTTACATAGAAGTTAAGTGGTCCGGAGAGACAGGACTGGCTATATGGATAATATCATTGTGGCTTTTATATTCTGGAAGCAAAGGGCTTGGCGTCTTTTTCAAGATAAATACCACTATAGAAGCCGGTAGCATCCCAGACCGATATTTTTTGTTGGGTCTCGGGGTTTTCGGAATCTTGATATTGCTAAAACGAAGATTTCAATGGCAACTGACCTTTAAAAAAAACTGGCTTTTTATGTTGATTCTTGCTTATATGCTCTTGAGCGTTACTTGGTCTTCAGTCCCAGGAATTTCATTCAGACGCTGGGGCAGAGAGTTTATAGTTTTAATCGTAGCCTGCCTATTATTGTCGGAAACAAACCCTCTAAAGGCTTTTTTCAGCACTTTTAGGAAGGTGATCTACATCTATTTGCCCTTGTCCTTAGTGTTAATTAAATATTTCCCTGCCTTCGGCCGGGAATATAACAGGTGGACAGGAGAATTGATGTGGGTTGGCATGGCGAGTCAAAAAAATGGATTAGCGCTTTTTTGTGCATTCTCTGCTATATTCCTTATCTGGTCATTATGGAAGGGTCTTGGAAACCGGGGACTTTTGGAATCAAAATTACCGTTACTAGTTGATGCCTCAATGTTAGTTCTGGCCATATATTTAATGACCGGGCCGAAAAGAACAATCAATTATTCAGTTACATCGTTCCTTTCACTATTGACAGGACTAATCGCTGTGTTAATCGTTAAACAAACAACAAAAAAACAGCTTCGATTGGGAAAGGGAGTAATCGCTGTTGTTCTATTAATTATACTTATTGGAACCTTTATGCCTCTATCTGGAAAGATCCAAGTAAAGGGCTTGGCACAAATACTGGGCAGGAGTGAGACTCTAACCGGTAGAACAGATATCTGGAATTCCTTATTACCATATGCCAAGAAACATATGATTCTTGGCTATGGTTATGGAGGATTTTGGACAACTTATTTAAGAGAAACAATTGCCAGTAATGCCCATAACGGATACTTGGATACGATTCTGACTATGGGCCTTATCGGGCTTATATTATTTAGCTGCTTTTTAATAAAATTTGTTTCTGTTTCATCTAAATTAATAGATAATGAGTGGAATAGCGCTATATTTTTTTTGGGAATTATATTTATGTACTTAGTTCATAATATTGGAGAAACACTACTTGGAGAGTTTCAATCATTGCCAAGCGCTCTTATCTTATTAATGTCATTTTTGATAAATGAAGGCCATCTCCAAAATAATAAAGAAGAAATTAGTGTAACCTGAATTAGATTTGCTAGATTTTATAAAAAGGGAAAGACGTAGATATTAATATGAAGGGAGGAAATTTGATTCGTGATACAGCGTTTATTGGATCGATCATTAATCAGATATGACCAAAATAAGTACAATACACAAAAAACTAGAATTAAAAGTAAGAACGATGGGAAAACGGTCTAAGTTTATTTGGTGCAATGAGGCCGTAGCCCATGAAATTATCCCTTTAGATAGGTGGCGCCTAAAGAACATGGTCAGAAAGGCATTCATCAGAGGCAAAATGTCTGCCCAATATCCCGGCTCGAAGTTTATTATGGCCTCTAAATCAATAATAGCCGCTTCTGCCTATGCCTTATCGTTGCCTTTTCTGCTACTCTTAGATTATGCATTATTTATTATTTAGTAAAGATTGGTGATCATTCCGGAAGAATTATGGCTATAATCCTGAAATCAAGAATCTAAGATAATGAATGAACCCAGGCAATCAGAAAAACAAGATTATTTCGTTACCAATCTGTCTGACGTTGAGCTGAAGCATCAGGCCATTAAGGGCGGAGCCGTTTCTTTAATTGCTAAGGGACTGGCACTTATAATTCAGTTTATCAGTGTAATCGTCCTGGCTCGACTATTATCTCCAGATGATTTTGGCATATATACCATGGCGACCGTTTTTACCAGTATATTTTTTGTGTTTCAGGACGTTGGCTTAACTGATGCAACTATTCAGGCCCCCTCCCTAAATCATGAGACACTGAGCACGCTTTTCTGGATTAATTCGGGCATCGGTTTAATAATAGCCATTATTGTTTGTGCCCTCGGGCCTGTCGCTGTTTTATTCTTTAAAAAATCAGAGCTTAAATTAATACTCTTAGCTTCATCGACGGCGTTTATTTTTTGGGGACTTTCAGTCCAGCATTTAGCTCTGCTAAAAAGGAAATTGCAATTTACTGAGGCGTCTATTATTAGCGTCGCTTCATACTTTTTAGGAACTCTGGCTTCAATTATTGGCGCCATGATGGGAATGGGGTATTGGTCATTAGTTCTTAGAGATATAGTTTCTGCTTTATTTGTTTTTATTTTGACCTGGATATTCTGTAAATGGCGTCCAGGTCTTCCTGGCCAATCATCTGAAGTAAATAAATTAGTCAAGTTCGGGCTCAATTCTGTAGGCTTCTATATCGTCAATTATTTTTCTAATTATATGGATAAAGCAATAATCGGGAAGAAATTTGGCAGTGAACCACTTGGATTCTATAGCCGGGCCTACTACATCGCCGTCACCCCCTCTTCTTTTATGAGTCAATCTCTTTTCCATGTAGCCGTGAGCACCCTTAGCAAGCTGCGTGAAGATCAGAAAAAATTTCAAGCCTATTATCATAATGCTCTTTCTTTGATTTCTTTTGTCGGCATGCCGTTCAGCGCACTTATTATCATCTTAAATAAAGAACTGGTTTATATTTTACTCGGTAAAAAATGGGCACCTACTGCCGGACTTTTTGCCATATTAGGCATTTCGGCGGGGCTATACATAATTTATCAAACCAATGGGTGGCTTCACGTCTCACTCGGACGGTCAGATCGCTGGTTTAAGTGGGGCATACTAAGCGCAGTAGTTCTAGTCTCAGGGTTTCTTATCGGTATGCTCATCAGTATCAAAGCTATAGCCTGGGCCTATACAATATCAATAGTTATTTTAACTATACCTTCTATCCTTTATGCGGGAAAACCAATTTCAATTTCTTTCAGCCTTTTGGCCAAAGCCATATCAAAGAATACTTTGGCTGCGATAATTAGTGGCCTGGTTTTCTGGCAAATCAAATATCATTTTTTAGATACAATTAGTTTAATACCCAGGGTAATAATTTCATTTGCTATATTTACGACAATTTATCTGTTGATCCTGGCTTTGTTCCACCGAGGAATAAAGCCAATTTATGAATATTTTTTGCAAATAAAATCTGGACTATTGGGCAAGTAAAACCAAGATGGGCCATGATTTACATCTGTCTTTATCTTTGATAATTTTTGTCAAAGAACTACCGAATTTTGGCACAGGCAAAAATATTTTCCAAATAGTCCCAAATCGGCTTGACATTTATATTTGAGCTGATATATATACAAACTGCAGGGAGCGATTAAAAGGGAAGTGGGCTTAACGTTAATTAAGCACGGGGTGTGGAACTATGTCTCCAGAGGATGGTCATTAAAGCATGATCAAAGGTTTCAAACTGAAAGTTCTTGCTATTTCGAAGGCCGACCAGTCTGGACGATTTTTTATTCTTAAAGAAGTTTTTATAAACAAGCCTTATTTTAAAAAATTGAAAGAAGGTTAGGGATGAGTATTCCATTTGTTGATCTAAAGAGCCAGTATCAATCTCTCAAACCTGAAATCGATGCTGCCATTCAATCAGTGCTGAATGACACCGCCTTTGTCGGCGGCAAATATGTTGAGGCTTTCGAAACAGCTTTTGCCAGCCAGTACGGCGTCAAGAACTGTGTAAGCTGTGCCAACGGCACAGATGCCATTTTCATAAGTCTCAAAGCAGCCGGTATCGGGCCAGGCGATGAAGTTATTACCGCCGCTAACACTTTCATTGCCACTTCAGAAGCGATCACTCAGTCCGGGGCCAGACCTGTCTTTGTTGATAATGACGAATATTTTCATCTTGATCCAGGCAAGCTCGAAGAAAAGATCACCGCCAAAACCAAAGCCGTCATCCCTGTCCATCTTTATGGCCAGCCAGCAGCCATAGACCGGATAAAAGCCATCTGTGACCGTCATCACCTGCTGATGATTGAAGACTGTGCCCAGTCACATTTTGCCGCCTTCGACGGCCGCAAAACCGGCACCTTCGGGCTGGCCGGCACCTTTAGCTTTTATCCCGGGAAAAACCTGGGCGCCTACGGCGATGGCGGTGCCATTATCACCAACGACTCTGACTTTGCCCGCCGGGCCCGCCTGTTCGCTAACCATGGCTCTGAGAAAAAATATATCCATGAAATTGAAGGAATAAACAGCCGCCTGGATGGCCTTCAGGCAGCTATTCTCAGCGTCAAACTTAAATACATCGAAGGCTGGAACCAGGCCCGCTATCAGCATGCACTCAAATATATCGAACTTCTCCAGGACATACCGGAAGTTAAGTGCCCGAAGCTACGGCCCAACAGCTCCCACATATTTCATATCTATTGTCTCAGAGTTAGGGACAGGGAAAACCTGATTGATTATCTCAAGGCTCATGGTATTGCCACCAATATTCATTATCCCATTGCCCTCCCCTACCTTCCCGCCTATAGCTATCTTAAACACCAGCCTGAAGATTTTCCGGTAGCTTATAAATATCAGAATGAGATTCTTTCTTTACCTATGTACCCAGAGCTGACTGATGAGCAAATAATATTTATTTCGGACTCAATACATAAATTTTATTCCCGGCAGGTTTAGCCAAGGACCTGCTATGGGAAAAAGGGAGCGGAGGCATGATTAATGTCGGTATTATCGGTTTCGGTTACTGGGGGCCGAATGTAGCCAGAAACTTTAATGCCAGCCCGGAGGCCAGGCTCACGGCTATCTGTGACCTGCGTCCTCAGCGCCGGCTGGTGGCTACTTCGACCTACCCATTTATTAAGGCTTATTCCAGCCAGGAAGAACTTATCAACGATCCGGAAATTGACCTGGTGGCGGTCATCACCCCTGTTTCCACCCACTATGAACTCGCCCGGAAAGCCTTGCTTAACGGCAAACACGTGTTTGTCGAAAAGCCCTTCACCATGAACAGCCAGCAGGCCCAGGACTTGATTGACCTGGCGGCCAGCAAAAACCTCAAAATCATGGTTGATCACACCTTTCTTTTTACCGGCGCGGTCAAGAAGATGAAAGAGCTAATTGACGCCGGTGAACTGGGGGATCTTCTCTTCTATGATTCGGTCAGGGTCAATCTGGGACTTTTCCAGCATGACGTCAATGTGGTCTGGGACCTGGCCCCTCATGATTTTTCCGTTATGTGCCATCTGATAAAAGACAGGCCGGTGGCCGTTTCAGCTCAGGGTGTTTCCCACTACAATGGCGACTTCGAAGATGTGGCCTATATTACTGTTTATTTTGAAAATCCTCATCTCCTCGCTCATTTCCATCTTAACTGGCTCAGCCCGGTCAAAATCAGACGGACAATAGTCAGCGGAAAACGCAAAATGCTCCTCTGGGACGATGTTTCAGCTGATGAAAAAGTCAAAATCTACGACCGGGGCGTCGAGCTCAAAATTGAAACCTCAGAAGAACATGTTCACAATATGCTGATCAATTACCGGATTGGTGATGTCCATGTGCCAAAGTTAGAGGCGGTTGAAGCTCTGAAAAAAGAAGTTGATTACTTTATAGACTGTTTGAATAAGAATGTTGAGCCTTTTAATAATGGTCAGGCCGGGTTGATGGTGGTAAAATTACTGGAAGCAGCCAACAAGTCTATTACTCAAAAGGGTCAACTGGTAAAATTGAATGAGTAGCTGGCTTAAAGCTTAAGGGAGGACAGAATGGAATATTGTCGTATTGCCCCTGATGTCAAACTCGGTGAAAATGTAAAAATTTTTGCCTTTGTCAATCTTTACGGTTGCTTTATCGGCGACAACACCAAAATAGGCACCTTCGTTGAAATTCAGAAAGGGGCGGCCATTGGCAGGAACTGCAAGATTTCTTCCCATACTTTCATCTGCGAAGGAGTGACGGTCGAGGATGAGGTCTTCATCGGCCATGGTGTCACCTTTATAAATGACCTTTATCCCAGGGCTACCACAGCTGGCGGAGGCCTTCAGACTGAAGATGATTGGAAGGTTATACCAACAGTCGTAAAACAGGGTGCCTCCATTGGTTCAGGCGCAACTATTCTGGCCGGAGTGACCATTGGAGAGCAGGCCATAGTTGGAGCTGGTTCAGTCGTAACCAAAGATGTTCCGCCACGAACAGTAGTCGCCGGCAATCCAGCCAGGATATTGCGGACTCTTGACGGGAAAGATAAAAAAGGGTGATACTTTAGAAAGGTAGCAATCAAAGCAGGAATGGGGCCATGTTAAAGGAACGAGATAGATTTCTTAAAGAAGTTGCTTTCCTTTTTGACCTTCTCTTTTTAACCTTAGCCTTCCTTTTCGCCTATTTTATCAGAGAAGGAATTAGCCTTAACCTCAGCTTGCGCCGGATATTTCCAGAAGCCGAGGTTAGTTCCACTCCCCTCTCGACTTTTCAACAGTATGCTCTGGCTTATCTGATTGGCCTGACTATCTGGATGGCAGCTATTACCCTGGCCAGAGGTTATAAATTCCTGAGAATTGAGCCTTATCACCGGACTGCGTTGAGAATCATCAATTCCTCTATTCTGATGTTTTTTGGCTTCGGAACGACTCTCTTTATCTTGAAAGCGGCTTATATCAGC
>Ga0265297_10010659_pt1 | contig 11475 bp, 6 predicted proteins | sample Munlanlwell13791_FD_192502 | JGI IMG/M metagenome (GOLD analysis project Ga0265297, IMG submission 192502) | Leachate microbial communities from a municipal landfill in Southern Ontario, Canada - Leachate well 137-91 | ecosystem: Engineered > Solid waste > Landfill > Unclassified | place...
GATACGGGTAGAATCGACCAGAATACCGATCGCTCCTGCCGTAGCGATATACACGGCCTTCGGAAGATTGAACGCCGACAAGAACATACCCCTCAGCGTCCCGCCCATTCCGAACATACCCGCAAAGAATCCAGAAAGCGCACCGCCGAAAATTGCCGCTGTATTTGTCGCCGGAATTTTGAATTTTGACTGTAGAATAAGAAATTGCCCGTAGAGCAAGAGAAATCCTCCGAGTATCCTGAGCAGAATGGTCTGATCAGCGCTGAGCGATACGGATGCGCCGATATAGCTCGTGGCAAGACCCACGACTCCAAAAAGCGCAAGGAGCTTCAGATGAAATCCTTTCCGGAATAAAGACACTTTCCAGACATCCCCGAACCAGTGAATGATCGTAACGAGAAAAATTGCTTCAACTGGCGGAAGGAATATTGCGAGCACCGGAATCATGAGCGTTGATGTGCCGAAGCCGGTGATCGTTCCGATCGTGCTGGCGATTAGCGTAAGAAGTGCGATATACAAAATATCCATTTTGCTATTTTAGCAAACTAACGGAAGTATCCAACACCGAGTATCGCGGCAGCAAAGTCCGAATTATCCAACGAATCGCATCAAAAAAATAAATCGTCAAAAAGAAAAGCGGAGCTTTTAGCTCTGCTCTTCCCACATGGCTCCGAGCTGTGCGTGAACTTAGAACCGTTATTTTAAGCGGTTGGCACTCCTACGAAATGGACGCAGCCGTCAAAATGCTCCGAAGAGAGGAACCATTCACCGAGGAAGCGATGAGGTGGATGGAGACAGTAAAACATTAAGCTTGGACCTGACTAATATCAACTGTTTTGGCCTTTTTGTTGATATTCGGTATATAGATATCAACTACCTGATCTATTACATTAGGCAAACTGCCGGATCAACACTATTAAATCTTCCTCATTGTTTATTTTCAATAATTGGACGCCGCTATTTTTAGAAAACTTATTTAGCTTTTTAAGGTTAAGCATAAACGTTTTTAGAATTTTGCGTTTTCCAAAACTAGCTAATTGTTTATTGTTTTTGCCAATCAGAAAATCAATTCTATTGAATAAGCTCTCATAGGCCATATAAACTGCAAATCCGTATAAGAAAGGAACAATGGCTGATGTCAGTAATATTGGCAACAAAAAAGCCAAAAGATTGTCTGTCATCAGTAATGTTTGATAACTACCAAATATCCTGGCTATAACGTAAATCGCTAGAAAAACACCCCAAGCACTTAAAAGAAAATCAACAAACTTTTTTGCCGGTAAATACTCTTTCTTTGTTCCAGCATATGCGCTCATGGCTACGATAAGAACGATAATAGGCAGCGATAGCAGCTCTGCGATTAAAGGAAAAGTGTAGAAATTAATCAAAAAAGTAAAGATCAAAATTAATTTTAGATTGTCAAACAAAATCTTCTTAAAATAGTCTTTGTCTTCAGCGGTCTTATTCAAATTTAAAAATAGTATAAAAGCAGTACCAACTATCCAGAATATAGTATCTTTTAAAAGAAGAGTATCCCATAGATGGATTCTAAAAAATAAATATACAGTTAGACCAACATAAAAAATCATCATCATAAACGCTGCGAGTATTTTCTTTTGAAAAAAGGCGCGCAATAAACCTGCTATAGAATTACGTAAATTCTTTTGAAATAACGACCAAATTAGAAAAACAGCAATCCAGATAATGATTGCCTGTTCTCTAGTGGTAAATATCGTTGTAAATAAATGCATAGCATTGATAATCCATTATTTACTTTAATCTTTTAACTTGGCCGGAAATTCTATATCCGGAAACTGTGCCCGTATCTTTTATAAAATTTAGATGGTTTTTAATGACGTACTGCAAACCATCCATGCATTTCAAGGCATTATCCTTATAAACATCAAGGGCATCGAGATCATGTTTTGGGTGCACTAGGTCATTGGCCGTTATAGCAATCTCATTCAATTTTTTCTCAGCCGTTTTGTTAATTGGATACTTACCACGAAATAGTTTCGGGTCTCGACATGTTTTTACTAAGTCTCTGATACCTTTTATCATCGGCTTTCTTCCATTTTTCTTTGAGTAATATATTTCCAACCCTTTCCCAACTTTTACCAGAATACGAATAAGAGCCTGCTCTGCGGCCGTGCGGCAAACAACGATGGAAGAGTAGTAATATCCAAGGACATAAAGTTCCTGGGCATGACTAAAAAGATCGAAATAATTTCCATCATAAACCATCGCGCCCCGATATCTCTGGGACACGGTTATATGCCTCGTCCACATTGCCGGCAATTCTTTCTCGAGTCCCGTTCGCCAGCCCCGCAAAAAATCCTTCTTTTCCTGCTTGCGTATTTCAAGAGGTAAATACCCACCTCCACGAATTTTATGTGTTGTGGTTACTTTAAATTTTTCCTCTAACTCTTTGTTGTTTTTAAAATCAGCACCCCAAATCCACCAGTCCTTATTAAAACGAACAACTAGGATTTTTGCAGAGTCCCTGCTTAGTTTCTGATCATGCCACTTAACATCTTTAATTTCGTGTAAATCTACATTGATCGCTTTACCAGTATCGTTTGGGTTGATTTTCTTATTTTTGAATTCAAGCATGATCTGAATATCCTGATCAAGATAAACTTTATGTTTCCCGTCAGGCAAAATCTCAATCCCGGCCGCGCCAAAACCTTTCCGGCCCAAGTGTTTTAATTCTGGATCAATATATTCTTTTACAGCTTTATTAACAGCTTGGCCGAAGCTTTGGTGTTTTTCAATATTTTCATTTGGTATAAAAATTGCCATAATTGGTAAACTTTTAAATTTCTCTAAAAGCGCAAACTACAATTCGCATAATAACTATGGTTTATCATTTACGCCTTGAGTCGGAGTATTCTCTCCTTGTTCCTTAGCCATGCGTTTCTTGTGTCTTTTCTCCCATTTTTCGTGCCATTCGGTTTCCCAAGATGGTAAATTCAAATATAATTGCTGCGTTGCATCGCTTAATCCGATAAGCCCATGTACCCGATCAAACTTTTTCTTAATTGAATCTTCCCAGCAATAAGGTGGACCGAAATGGCTCAATAGTTCGTTGCCCGTTAAAATTAACACTGGGTTAATGGGCCGTTCTGTTTTCCAATATTTTCTCCCAGCTTTAGCAATTTTTGTAATGCCAGCCACTTCTTTTTTAGTTAATGATTTACGTAATGTGCTAAAAATCAATACAGCCCCTGGAAAAGCCTTCGCGAGGTATCGCATGCGATCAAAATCTTTCTTTTGAAAAGAGCCATATGTCTTGCATTCGCAAAAAAGAATTCCATCCTTTCTTTCTCCGTAAATTGAATCCTGCCAAAAAGCAGCCAAGTCTGCCTCAAGACTTACTTTATTGGGAGCCTCTGCAATAAAACTTAGTGCTGGAGTAATCCGCATGGTAGTCATCTTCCGATCGTTTAGAAAGTCAGCCGTTAAAAGTACAGCGTAAGCGCCATCTGCATAATTTGGAACACTAAAGGGACCGGCAGTTTTATAACACCAAGCTGAACTATCGATGTTTCCAATCGCTGGAAAAGAGTTGAGGCAACGAGGACAGATAAATTTATCTTGAATATCCTCAAGGGCAAACCATGAATTTCTCAAACAATGAGGACACTGGAGTCTTAGACCCATTTTAAAAACGCTCTTCTCTACAAGAAAGTCATGAAGATTATTTTTCCCCGTATCATTGAGCCTGGTTTTAACTTCTCCAACAGACAGCTCTCTTTCTTGATTTATTTTATTGTTCGAGACTGGATTTCCATTTTGCTGAACACTGCCTCCATTCATGTGCTCAAGTAGGCCAAGTAATTTTTCATTTGTTAAAACAGTTACAAAGCCATCGAGTTTTCTATAAATTTGTTTTGCTAACAAACCGGCTGATGATAATTTAGCCTCCCAGCCTAAGTCTTTAAGCCAAGCAAAGAAAATATTTTCAGCAAGTGGAATATCTCTCGTTTCGTTATAATTATCCTTAATTAATTTAACTAGTCCGTTTCTACCAATCCTCCAATCGCCACGGAATGAAGTTAAACCAGAAATTGATCTAACAAAGTTTTCTCCTGAAGATTTTGGGAATACCTCGGCTATGAATTCATTCTCTCCATAAAAACGGAAGTTAATTTCATTCGCGCAACGAGGCTCACCGTGGTAACTATATTTTTGAGCAAATTTTGGCAATAAAGACTTAAATGCAATACGTAATTCTTTCGAATCAGTGATTTCAATCGATTCCTCATCCTCGCCATAAATATTGCTTGGTAAAGCTCCGTCCTTATCTCTCGCCCATTCATCCCAAATTCTTGGATACCAGTGTTGCAAGCAAAAGTACGGTTGGTCAGATTGTGCCTCGGTTCCTAGGTCAGTTTTAATAGTCTTCGCATATTCTTGTATTTCTTCCATCGTTGAATTTCTTGATCGAACTATCGAAGCGTAGTCAAAAACATTAGGATTGTGCGGCCATGGCTTTCGATTTGCTTTAAGAAAATTTACAACGATGCTTTTAAAATTAGAATCGTCCTTTAGCTGTTTTGGCAAAGGTAATACAGTCTTACCAATGGCCCGTAGGTTCCAGAAATCGATTATATCTTCTACTTTTGTAGCATCGAGAAAATAAACGTAGCCATCCCTTCTAAATCCGCCGCCATAACTTTCAATTTCATGATGGGTTATCCTCCGTGGAAATAGTGTTTTTCCAGATAATATTTTTTTTAAATTCTCTAAGTTCAAATCAGGGGTTCTCACTTCAAGTGGTTCAAAATAGTGTTTTTTGAGAATTGGAGTTACTTTAGCTGGCAACTCTCCAAACCAACTTGCCCAAAATAAAGGAAATTGTTTTGGAATCTTGGGGAACACCACTTCTAGAGGATATTTCATTTTGAATTTGAAATTCTTTTCAAAAATATCATTAAGCAATTCAAAAATCCCTAATCCGTACTTAGGGGATAAATGACGATCTTCATCTAAAACACTCCAAATATCCCCAGGCCTAATAATCTCAATACCTATGTCGTTTATATATTTTGGCACCTCTTTTGAAAACTGAACAAATATATCTGGATCGAAGGCTTCAATGTATCCAAGAATAATGCTTTTTGCCGAGGGGGTTCGTAGTGGTTTTTCTTTCCAGGTCGAAGGCATCCTCTTATATAAAGGGATAATTGGAAAATAATCACCACCCCAAAGAGTAGAGCTTGTTTGTATAGCCTCTCTAACTTGCTTTGCGTTATTGGGATCAACAAGATAGGCAAGTTTAAGAGGTCTGGTTTTTATATCAATAGAGCCAAACATGTTATTTTCACTGTACTTTTCGTAGTCGGACAATCATAAACCTTTTATCTCTTTTAAAACCTCTTCCACATTACCGGTATGCACTAAGAAGAAGTGCGGTTTGTTGCCTCCGAGCTTCGACCACATCTCACCAATCTCAACTTTATACGCGGTATCTTCGTTGCTTACGCGATCCGCACCTTTCCATTCAAGAGCAATAATGTTGCCTTTTTTGGTTACGGCCACAAAGTCCGGATAGAACTTACCTCGTCTCCAGCCTTGAATGTAAAACGGATCAACTTTTTCGCGGCTGCGAACCCAATACTTGATATTGGGGAGCGTATCTAGATCGAGACGCTGAACGAACTCAAGCTCCTCGCGGTTGAGTTTATCTATCTTTTCGTAATAGTTTCTATTGAACTCCTGTGGTACCGCTTGCTTAAGGGTGATGGTAGCCGGGAAAGCATCAAATTGCTCGGTGGTAATTTTCTTTTTCTGCGAAAGTGTATCAAAACGTTCCTTGGCATATTCTTCCAAAATACCATGGATCACTTCGCTTAGTCGGTCGGCTAAGACGTAACGATTCACCGAAAGCTCGGATAATGTATGAGACTTGAGCTGATGGTCTATGGCCTTATTTAAAAAGCCAACTTTGTCCGATTTTTCCAAAAGAGGAAAACGAAGTTTTTTATCAAGCCATTGTACCAACTCGTTTTCCGTGAAGTTTTTGTCGGAATAACTAAGCTTCAAAAACATTTGCTTGCCACGCATCCATTCGTCTTCCTTGATATCTATAATTGCCCGGCCATCGTTGTCGTAATGAATTTGAAAATCAAATTTGTAGTTCTCCTTGGAAAGTTCAAAATCACTTCCCACTAAATCTTCAAATGATAGCAGCTCACCATCCAAAGCCATCATCGGCACCTTCAACGTATCGGAAACAGCCTTCTTTGCTTCCAGCTCATAGGTTGTGTCCTTTTTATCGGCACCAATAATATCCGACCGGCTATAGCCGTTGCTCTCCAAGCCGGAAATAATCTGTTCAGCCGCTTCATTGAAATTCCTTGCCGAAGCGAACACATAACTTCTGTTAAAATCTTCGTTGGCTTTTTTCTTGGCGTATGGCAAACGAATAATACGCCCGATAATCTGCTCAACGGCTATCTTCGAACCAAGATTAGCGACAGAAATGAGAATATAAGCAAAGGAACAATCCCAGCCTTCGGCTAGGGCGTTGACGGTAATGATGTAACGAATCTTGCAGCTCTTGCTAAAAAGATCAACTCCTTCCAGCTCATTCTTTTCGGAGGTTTTAATTGCAATTTCGTCGGCAGAGATTTTGCGCTCAAGTAAAAATTCTTTGATATGTTCAACAGTAATTGTATTGCCGTCCTTATTTCTGGGCTGTGCTTGAAGCAAAGCAATCGGCCGGATATATTCACCCTTAATCTTCTTCGCATCTTTTTCAAGTTCAACGCGTTTTTCAATTCCGCGAGTCAAAGCATTCTGCCATTGAGCCGCGCTCTCAAGAACAATGGGAATTTTTACCATCTGTTCGTCCTTTAATTCGGAAGCATGAACTTCGACAAGGATATTGCTGTTATCCCGTGGGGTGGCGGTGTATTCAACAATGAAGCTTGGGTTCAGGTCTTTAAGGAAATCGATGGAAAGTTTGGTTGCGGTTTTGTGCCCCTCATCAATTACCACAAGAGGATTGCTTAACCGGACCACATTAGCCAAAGAATTTATAACGGTGCCTTCGCTGTCTCGTTCGAGAAAGTCAGGTTCCTCTATATGTTCAAAATGATCCAAGAGCGCACCGTTCTCCTGATAAACTTTATATTTATTCTGCAAAGATTTCTCTTTGCGGAAAGCCTCAAGGCTGGCAATGATAACGCAAAGATTATCAGCAACATCTGCTTTGCGGATAGATAAAGCTTCCTCATTTGAAAAAACTTTAACATTATTATCAAATGCCTCGTCTAGCACTCTCCTATGCCAGTCCTTGCGATCCTTAAACTTTTTAAGTGTTTGAGTTTTAATTGCTTCGGACGGGGTAAACCAAAGCACGATGCCTCGGTCCAGCTTATTCTGCAAAGCACCGCTCATAATCTTCTCTACCGCATGACAGCCAACAAGGGTCTTGCCACCACCGGTAGGAATCTTGATACAGACAAATGGAACTTCACCGAAGGCATCAGCACGATACGGCTTCTCTGTAATGCCCATGAAAGCGTACTTCAAACCAGCTTTGTGCAATTCTTTCAAGAACTGCTCTAGCGTTTCCAGTGTAGTTTTTTGATAGCGTTTGAGTTCCATAGTTTTAGTAAATTTTTACTTCGTAAGGAATTTGCTTAAACATGACGTTATGTTTGGCAAGAGTTTCATCATCAATTAAACACCGATCCGCATAGATGACTTTTTTATTGTCGGTCTTTTTTACCTTCCTTAGGAACGACTTGTTCAAGTCGTTTTTGTTCTTGCCCTTATAAAGCAAATAATACTCAGTGACTCCAAACTCACCAATATAATTCTCATCAATTTTTTTAGGATCAATGTTAGTTTGAGTCTCTGTGAAATAGATATAAGTGGCAAATTGTCGAAAATCGCAAGAATCTTCAATCTGGCCACGTTCATCAAAAAGCGGTTTATCTAGTTCGCAATATTCAAAACCATCCTTGTATTTATTCTGCTCTATGTTCTTTTTTAACCTTGGAACAGTGATTTTTAGAGCTGTATCATCTTCCATCTCCACGAGTATAAATTGTCTAGCCCCTTGATCACTTTTATTTAAATCCATCACCGCATGTGCCGTCGTTCCTGAGCCTGCAAAGGAGTCTAAAATAATAGCCTCTTTATTGTCTGTAGACATTTCTATTACTCGCTTAATCAACTTTGAGGGTTTTTGACCAACAAAATCAATTTTTTCGTTATTAGCACCCTGGAGATTAAAAATGTCATTCCACAAATTATTCGCTATCTGCCCTTCATTTTCTCGTTCATTCCAATAGGCCTTCTCAGCCAATGAATTACCCTCGAAATATAATCTTCCATCATTCTCAAGTGCTTTCAATTTTTCCTTTCTCATTCGCCAACCCTTCTTGGGACATTTCCAGACTTTGCCACGGTTATCAATGTAATCGTAAGTTGTTTCTGGCCCAGGACCACCGGTCTTTTGCAGAGGATAAAGACGGTAAAGGCCGCGGCCATCACTATCATTTTTGTTATACATTGCCTTAGTCCCTTCAGAAAGTGGCTTGTAAACGTGCTTGAATTTATATTGATCAGATTTGGAGTACCAAAAAATATAATCCGTATCTTCGGACAAATTTCGTGAGACAGTTTTACCACTCGAACTTCTCAACCATGTTATTTGATTCCTATAATTATCAGGGCCAAAAATTTCATCCATCAAAAGTCTCAAATTTCCACTTTCGTTTCCATCTATTTGAATGAAGATACTTCCATGATCAGCGAGTAAATCTCTAAGCAGTTTTAGTCTCGGATACATCATACACAACCATTTATCATGCCGGGTTAAATCCTCCGATTGTCTCCCAACAACCTTTCCTAGCCACTGTCTAATCTTTGGCGAGTTGACTTTGTCGTTATACGTCCAGCTTTCATTCCCAGTGTTATAAGGTGGATCAATATAAATACAGTCAATTCGACCATGGTAATAAGGCATTAAAGCTTTTAGTGCCTCCAAATTATCGCCATGGAGAATCAAGTTTTGAGAGTTGCTACCAGCCGAAGCGGTTTTAACTTTTTTGAGCAACTTAAAAGGAACCTCTTTATCGTGGTTTACTACAGCTTCTTTTCCGATCCAGTTTAGTGTTGGCATAGTTTTATTTCTCTTTTTCGATTAAATCAGGAGGAAATAATCTAATGGAACTTTTATCACATTTGCATCTTCAAGAAGCGTTAGTGAATTTCGACAGATCACCACGCCGTACCTAGCCGAGCCAACTTTTTTCATTGTGCTCCGCACTTGGGTGCCAAGTTTCTCGCCCATACCAACTTCAATTGGTATAATATTTTTGCCCCCAATCGTGAGAATAAAATCCGCACCAGCTTTGGAACTGTCGTAATTTAGTGAGCCACGGCTATTGGCAACGAATTCACGGTGTAAGGTCATGGCCACAATATCTTCCATAAGGCGACCGCGCTGACCGGCAAAGATCTGTTCGTTACCGGCGACTGAAAGAAACGCCGAGCGCATAGCTGAAGACATAAACTGGTATCGAGAAGGCTTCCTAACCTTCTTTGCGTTTGAGCCATAAGGCATCACGCGGATAAGTAATTCGGCCTGTTCCAAAACTTCCAAAATATTAGAAATAGTATTTACACTAACCTCAAGCGTAGTGGCCAGCTTTTGAATGCTTACAACATCTGACTCCGCAAGCAAGAATAAAACCCTTTTAATGTGGCCAAGTGTTTTAGTATCAAACCGGCCAAGGCTCTGCACATCCTGATTAATCACTTTATCCAAAAGCAGTGTAATCGTTTGATAGACCCGAACCTCATCTTTAATACGGATAGCAAAAGGTAGAGTGCCAATCTTTAAATATTCGTCTACATAATGCCGGTCGATTGATGACCATGCATTTATAACATTCTGCTCGCATTTCTTTAATTTCTCATAAGCATCTTTGGCAGACTCGGCATTGAATAACGCTTCCTTGATAGTTTTCTTCAAATCTTTTACGGGGAATTTCCCATCCCGAATCATGAGGAATTCAGAGAAACTGGTAGGGAAAAGTTTTTGGAAAATGGAACGACGAATGACATCCGGGTTCGTCTGTAAGGAAACGGCCGATGAACCACTACAGGCTACAAAAACTTTATTCGATCGATCATACACGGATTTCAACACCGCTGCCCATTTTGGATCGTATTGTGCTTCGTCAATAAAAATAAAAATTGGTTGTGTAAGTTTTTCAAAACTTTCACCGATAATTTTTTCGTAGGCACTTAACACATCCTTCAGCGATGAGCCGAGGACATTCACAACTTCATCTAACGAAACATACAGCATTCTTCGATCACCGACTTCTTGGTGGTGGTTTAAAAAGAGTTGCGCCAATATCGTTGTCTTGCCGACGCCACGAAGTCCCGGGATTATTATCCAACGGTCTTGCGCCTTAGGATTATGTAAAAAATCACGAAAGTATTTATCGACTTTCACGTAAATGTTTCGTTGAGGGTATTTTTTACCCTGCTCATCTTGGACATACGACTTTAACCGAAAAGGGGCCTGGACGAGCTGATTTTGTACATATTTAAGGATTTCTTCCATATTTTTCTAATGTTTTTCGTTGATATAGTAATGACACTTACTATACTACTCTAGTGATATAGTAAAGTCAAGAGGATAAATTAGGCCGGTAATAAAGGAATTCTACCCTATTTACTAAATCGACTTTTCGATATTCACAGGCGTGGCGTTGACGGTCCCGAATAAAAACAGCTATACTTAACCCATCAGAGTTAGTTGGTCTGACGGCGACTGAATTCTCAGTCTAAGCGCGACGGGACTACGACTTCTGTTATCAAACCTTTCCGCATGTGCGGATCGGAGCTTGATGACAAGAGCCGTGGTTCCGTTTTTCGTTTTCCAGCCTGCCCTGAAAATAATTATTTCCCTCTGAGGCTAAGGTGCCTCGATTAGACTGACGAATTCGATTAGACAGATAAAGGCTAGTCCCCGGTGGGGCCAGCCTTTTATGTTGCCCCAAGAAGCAATCCAAGAATTTAAAACACTTTACGAAAAACGCTACGGCGTAAAGCTCTCCGATGAGGAGGCTGCTTTGCGTGCGAATAATCTTTTCAAACTCTACAAGATCACCTACATGGGTGAGCCAAACATCGATGACTTCAAAGAAAAAGTAGTGAAAAGCCATGACCTCCACACCAACCATAATTAGCGAAATCCAATTCTATCCGGTTAAACCCCAGGACGGCCTCCTTGGGTTTGTTTCGTTTGTTTTGGACGGCAAATTCTGGATGGGATCGGTGGCCGTGTTCAGTCGGCCGGACGGTAGATACCGGCTGGTTTATCCGACGCGCAAAGTTGGCGGTCAGAATATCAACATCTTTCATCCGATTAACCAGGAGACGGGCCAACAGGTCGAAGCGGCCGTCAGTGAAAAAGTAGCTGAAATATTTAGTGAAAAT
>Ga0265297_10010660_pt1 | contig 11474 bp, 7 predicted proteins | sample Munlanlwell13791_FD_192502 | JGI IMG/M metagenome (GOLD analysis project Ga0265297, IMG submission 192502) | Leachate microbial communities from a municipal landfill in Southern Ontario, Canada - Leachate well 137-91 | ecosystem: Engineered > Solid waste > Landfill > Unclassified | place...
AGAACGTCGTGAGACAGTTCGGTCCCTATCTGTTGTGGGCGTTAGAAGTTTGAAAAGAACTGACCTTAGTACGAGAGGACCGGGTTGGACAAACCTCTAGTGTACCTGTTATGACGCCAGTTGTATCGCAGGGTAGCTACGTTTGGAAGAGATAAGCACTGAAAGCATCTAAGTGCGAAGCTCACTTTAAGATTAGACTTCTGTTTTAAGGGTCGTCAAAGACGATGACGTTGATAGGCTACAGGTGTAATAACAGAAATGTTTTAAGCTGAGTAGTACTAATTACCCGTAAACTTTCTAATTCTTTTAAATATTATCAGTATGTTAAATTCTATTACTTGTGTAATTATCATCTAATTTGGTGACTATTGCGGTGAGGATCACCTCTTCCCATTTCGAACAGAGTAGTTAAGCTCACTTGCGCAGATGATACTGCCTTTGGCGGGAAAGTATGTACTTGCCAAATTATTCTAACCCTGACCAATATGGTTGGGGTTTTTTTTTGCAATTTTACCTTATGGTACTGACTGAAAAGTATTTATACCGAATCTTCTTGAATACCACTTTGACAGAAAGACTAATAATCTCAACTTGATTATTGTTCGAAAAGATATTCGAATTCCTTTAGAAAACATAATTGCTTACTTCTCAATATTTTTCCTGAAGCCTATGTAAACAATTATCTTTTCTCATGAGATAGCGAAAATGATTTTGTTAATGACCTTTTATTGCTAGTGAAACAACGTTAAAAATGGTTTGATTCTGCAAAAGCAAATATATATGAAGCAAATTTTTTTCATACATGCAATATGATGACAATACTCTGAATATAATACTCTTCTTAAAATGAGTAATGATTCTTTTAACCGAAATAAATCATAAGCCTTTGCTGATTTCCCTCAACTGCAGCCCAAACTAGCTCCACAATTCAAACACTTATAACAATTCCCATTTCTTACCGTAATGTGTCCACATGTATCACATGGAGGAGCATCACCCATCATATTACTCAGGTAATTACTCTGAATGTCCATACCTCTGTATTCTTTCTCCTTTGATGGAATAGAAGCTTTTATCGGTACTATTTCACTTTTGGTTGCTTTTTCTTCCTTTTCAGTTATTTCGTGAGATAAACTATGCAATTTATTATGAATATCAAGTTCTTCCGGTTTTACCTGCACAAGATCATTACGATCCAGGTATTCAAATCCTAAAAGTCTGAAAACATAATCAATAATTGAGGTTGCATGTTTTATATTGGGATGATCTACATGGCCTGCTGGATCAAATCTCGTATAGGTAAACTTATCTACAAATTCTTCCAATGGTACGCCATATTGAAGACCAATAGAGATAGCAATGGCAAAGCTATTAAGCATTGAACGAAATGCAGCTCCTTCTTTGTGCATATCAATAAACACTTCTCCAAGGGTACCATCACTATATTCTCCGGTTCTGACGAAAATAGTTTGCCCTCCAATTTTTGCTTTCTGAGTAAATCCTTTTCTTTTGTTTGGTAATCTTTTCCTTTCTACAATTCTGCTCAGCTCCCTTTTGAATTTTGTATCTTTTGATTCTTGTATTAATTTTTGGGCCGCTTGAAGAACCTGTTCCTGCGTCAATTCATCAATTGATGTACTATTATTTTCCGGGTTCTTGTTCTCCAAATCCTCTTTTACACTATCACCGCTTTTTGTTGAAAGTGGCTGACTCATTTTTGAGCCATCCCTGTATAACGCAATTGCTTTAAGACCTAATTCCCAAGACATTGTATAGCAATTATAAATATCTTCAACAGTAGATTCATTAGGGAAGTTAACTGTTTTAGAGATAGCACCGGAAATAAAAGGTTGAGCAGCTGCCATAACTCTGATATGCCCGGTTGGTTGAATAAATCTTTTTCCGGTTGATCCATTTTTATTTGCAGTATCAAAAACGGGATAATGTTCTTCACTAAGGAATGGAGCACCCTCCACCGTCATTGTGCCACAAATGTATTTCGTTGCTTCATTTATCTCTTTTGGACTGAAACCAATATGCATTAATAAATTAAAATCCGGCTTTTTATATAGCTCTTCAGGGATTGACATCCGTTTCATGAAGCTTTCTCCCAATGTAAAAACATTAAACACGTGAGTTAATTCAAAGGATGACTTTACTTTATTTTCAAGCTTCTTAAAATCATCCAAAACAAAGCCCTTTTCAAACAATGATTCATAGTTAATATAAGGAGCGTCTTTGAAACTTGCAACACCAATTGCATAATCAACAATATCCTGAATTTCTTTATTCGAATAATTGAGTTTCTTTAAAGCAACCGGAATAGACTGATTAATGATTTTAAAAGAACCTCCACCCGCAAGTTTCTTAAATTTAACCATTGCAAAATCAGGTTCGATACCTGTTGTATCACAATCCATAAGAAGGCCTATTGTACCTGTCGGAGCAAGAACAGTAGTTTGAGCGTTACGATAACCATATTTTTCACCTAACTGCAAAGCTTCATCCCATGAATCACAAGCAGCTTTCAATAAATAATCAGGGCAATATTTTGGATTGATGCCAGCAGGTTTAATGTCCAGGTTTTCATATGCATCCGTTGCATTATAAGCTGCATAACGATGATTTCTAATGACTCGTAACATATGATCTTTGTTTTTCTCATACTCGCTAAATGTTCCCAGGATACCAGCCATTTCAGCGGAGGTTGCATATGAAGAACCTGTCATTATCGAAGTTAGGGCTCCTGTAAGTGCAAATGATTCTTCACTGTCGTAAGGAATTCCATTAACCATAAGCAATGAACCCAAATTAGCATAACCCAGACCCAAAGTTCTGTAATCATAGCTTAATTGGGCTACCTCTTCCGAAGGAAATTGTGCCATTAACACGGAGATTTCAAGAATAACAGTCCAAATCCTTATTGCATGCCGGTAACCTATTACATCAAATACTCCCGTTTCTTCGTTGTAAAACTTGCGTAGATTCAATGAAGCAAGATTACAGGCGGTATTATCCAGGAACATGTATTCCGAGCAAGGATTAGAAGCCCTGATCCTGCCTCCTTCGGGGCAAGTATGCCATGAATTAACCGTGGAATCATATTGAACGCCTGGGTCAGCACATTGCCATGCTGCTTTGGCTACCTGTTCCCATAACTTTCTGGCAGAGACTTTTTTAAGGACATTACCTGTTGTCCTTTCCTTCAGCTCCCATTCCTTATCTTCTTCAACTGCACGCAAGAATTCTGATGTAACTCGAACCGAATTATTTGAGTTCTGTCCCGCAATTGTTTTATATGCTTCGCCCTCATAATCAGCGGAATATCCTTCCCTAATTAATGCAGCTACTTTCTTTTCTTCTTCCACTTTCCAATTAATAAAATCCTCTACTTCAGGATGGTCAATGTCGAGTATTACCATTTTTGCTGCTCTTCGTGTAGTTCCTCCGGATTTAATAGCACCGGCAGCCCTATCCCCCACTGTAGAAATGACATCAAACCGGATGAAACACCCCCACCCGAAAGCTTTTCATATTTACTTCTCAAGTTTGAATAATTGGTACCAACTCCGGAACCATATTTAAAAATTCGAGCTTCCCGAACCCAAAGATCCATGATTCCGCCTTTATTAACCAAATCATCTGTTACACTTAATATAAAGCAAGCATGAGGCTGTGGTCTTTCATAGGCAGATTTTGACTTTTTAAGTTTCCCTGTTTCATGATCAACAAAAAAATGACCTTGTGCCTGACCTTTAATGCCATAAGAGCGATATAGACCGGTATTAAACCATTGAGGAGAATTTGGAGAGGCATATTGCCCAAGCAACATGTAAACAGTTTCATCATAAAAAATCTGAGCATCTTCTTTAGTGTCAAAGTATTTATATTCTTCTCCCCAGCATTTCCAGTCATCTACGAGACGATGTACTACCTGCTTAACTGAACGCTCACTTCCTTTGCTCCCATCAGGTTGAGGTACACCTGCTTTTCTAAAATATTTCTGGGCAAGAATGTCGATAGCAACTTGGCTCCACTCCTTCGGTGCTTCTATATGTTCCATTTTAAAAACCACCTCTCCATTGGGATTGGTAATTATAGAATTCGTATTGACATATTCAAATTGACCGTATGGGTTAACACCATTCTTTGTATAAAACCTTTTAAATTTAAGTGCTGTTTTTTTTGTAATGTTCTCTGTCATACTCCTGTTTACTTTTTTATCTATTTTAAAAAACGACAAAAATTTCCCCAATTCAAAATATCTTGTGTACTTGCAAAAAAGGAAAATTTCTGATATGTAGCAAAGCTAAATTCAATTATTAGACTGCTATAATTTAATTTTCAACAATTCAACAGTAAGAACCTATACGTTTGAAAACCAATACAATGAACCCATATTTGCCTGGTGATGTATTTTATATAATTCTTTAATATTGTTTGCCTTAAAAAACAACATTCAAAAACACTTCATGTTGATAACTTAGCTGTTGAATTATTGACATTACATTTGATTGTTTAGAAGCAATTCCAATTTAAATTATATCATTTATTTAATTTATGTTAAAGAAAACACTATTCCACATAAATGAGTTTTATTAACTATAATGTGAAAAAGTTAAAAGAAGGATTCACATTTAAGGTTTTAACTTGGCTGCAATTAATTAATGTAACATTTTTCAATTAATATAAGATTTAATGTCGAAATATCATCAGAAAAAGATATTTGTTCTGGACACCAATGTTGTTCTTTATGATTATACCAGTATATACAATTTTCAGGAAAATACAGTTGTCATTCCAATCACCTTACTTGAAGAAGTTGACAAGTTTAAGCGGGGAAATGAAATAATAAATTTCAATGCGCGTGAATTTAGTCGTGAACTTGACACCATATTTGGAGAAGAACCTGCAAGCGAGGGAATAAAACTGCCTGGCGGTGGCGAAATCATCATATCAACAGATTTGGTTAAAGACGAATTTTTGCGCTCTATTTTTTGGGAAGACAAACCTGACCATCGCATTTTATCTGTGGCGTATAATTTAACAAAATCACAAAAACTGAAAGTGGTTTTGGTCAGTAAAGATATCAATTTGCGGATGAAAGCAAAAAGTGTCGGAGTACTTGCCCAAGATTATGAGACGGGTAAGATCAAGGATATTGATGAATTATATAAAGGGAAAAATCTGGTTGAAAATATATCCAGCGAAGTGATTGATAAGCTTTACAAAGAAGGATTCGTATCATGGGATGAATGCCATCTTGATATTCCCAAACCTTACCCCAATGAATTTTTTATTCTCAGAAATCATATAAAGAGCTCTCTTGCCATTTATCACAAAGAAACTGACACATTCCGATCTATTGGAAAAAGCAAAGCTTACCATATCAGTCCCAGAAATGCGGAACAAGCCTTTGCATTAAGTGCTTTAATGAATCCGGAGATTAGCCTGGTAACCTTATCCGGGAAAGCAGGCACAGGTAAAACGCTTATGGCCCTGGCTGCAGCGCTGGAAATCCGTTCCCAGTATAAGCAAATATTGTTAGCCAGACCAATTGTACCTTTGTCGAACCGGGACATTGGTTATTTGCCAGGAGATATTAAAAGCAAACTTGATCCGTACATGCAGCCTTTATTTGACAATCTCACAGTTATAAAGCACCAATTTAAAGAAGAAAGTCCTGAGTTTGTCCGTATTAATGAAATGGTAAAAAACGATAAACTACTGATTACTCCTCTTGCATATATAAGAGGACGTAGCCTTAGCAGGGCATTTTTCATTGTTGATGAAGCGCAAAATCTGACTCCTCATGAGGTAAAAACCATTATTACCAGGGCAGGAGAAGGAACAAAAATTGTCTTTACGGGTGATCCATATCAAATTGACACTCCTTACCTTGATAGCAGAAGTAATGGCCTTTCAGTTCTGATTGACAAGATGAAAGGACAGGATCTTTACGCCCATGTGACCATGGAAAAAGGTGAACGTTCCATACTTGCAGAACTTGCATCAGATCTACTCTGATATTAAATTTATCAATCTGTAAAGCAATACGTCACCAGACTGATTTATAAAAACTTCTGTCATATCATTTTATATGTTATCTTTGTTTATTCAATGCAAAGCTTAAACTAATAAAATGGCAGCTCAAAATAAAGATTTTTATGACCATATGGTGGTCAGTATCAAGTATTGGTTAGATAATAAAGGTAAAAAGAATAAATTCTCCCAACACATCAAATGGGCTCCGGAGATGTTTAAATTAGCCTGTCAACTCTCTCTTGAAAAAGCTGTTATCCTCGAAGACAAGGCCAAATTTGCTGTCACAGTTTCCTATTTCATTTCTCCTTTTGATATGTTTCCAGAGGCTTTGGCCGGTGTTATTGGATATGCAGATGATCTTGTACTGCTTGCCTATGTGCTCAAACTTACCTTGCCGAACATTGACAAGGAATTACTTGAACGCTATTGGAAACATGATGAGAAATTAACTGATATCGTCAATAATATTTTAAATGATGCGGACGAAATGATCGGGAAGATGCTGTTTGAAAAACTCAAATCATTAGTGGATTATTAATTTATTCAGAACTTTTTCATTATGGCAAATCAAATCAACCAAATCAGTTGCAAAAAATGCGGTATATGCATTGAAACCTGCCCGGAAAATGTTTTATATACTGATTCAGAAGGAAACACAAATTTCAATCCTATGACTTTGCACTTATGCGTAAAATGTGCGCAATGCATGGCTGTTTGTCCAAGTGATTCAATCAGGATTGAAGGGATTGATGCGGAAAGCACTCTTATAAATCCCGGAGAAGATGGAGTTGATTATGACCAATTTAGAAGCTTTTTATCCAAACGCAGAAGCATCAGGGTTTTTAAGGATAAAGTCGTACCCCGATCGTTGATAGAAAAAATGATTGACGCCTGTTCTTTAACACCTTACGGATTTAATCCTCAATCAGTTCACATAACTGTAATTGACGATAAAGTCTTATTACATGAGGCATATCTTAAAATTTGTGCCCTATATCAAAACTTGGGGAAAATGATGGGGAAACCCATCTCCCGATTTTTTGTTAAACGTCATGTAGATGATGCAACCTATAAAACCTTGCTGCATCATATTTTACCAATAATTAAAATGGGCCGGTTCAATCCGGATTACGGGAAAGACAATATTCTCAGAAATGCCCCGGTTCTTATGATCTTTCATGGGAAAATTGATGCTTCGGAGCACATTGAAGATGGATGGATTAATACTACCTATGCCATGTTGGCAGCCCATTCGCTTGGTTTGGGAACGACCGTTATCGGACTGGTTCCTCCTGCTATTAATAGAAATAATGAAATTAAAGGTCTTTTCGGTATTCCCGAAGATCACGAAGCCATATCCTCTTTAATTATTGGTTTCCCAAAATTCAAATATAAAAGATCCATTTACAGACCAAAACAATCAATAAATTGGATGTAAAGAAGTTTCAAAAAAAAGACAAGCTATTATTCTGTCGGAGAATAATTTTTGAAAGCCTCACTCCTCTCCATTTCCAATTTGCGGAGGATAGCTATTTCATCAAACTCTTTCTTAAAATCCACATCAAAAAAACTTTGTATCTCCCCAATACCCGCTTTGTCAAGTGCAAACAGATAATAAGCCAAAATATTTCTTTTCCCCAAATCTTTTTCAGAAAAGTGAGTTAGCGCAAGCCAATAAAGATGAGCGGCAAGCACATACTCCCCAAGATCAAGTGTAATATCTGCAAGTCGCAAAAAATCTTCATGAAGTAATTCATTATCCTGAAATAACGAGAGCACTTCATTTCGAAGGCTTGCCCGGTATGCTTCTTCTGCTGAACCGTTTGAAATACAAAGGCTAAATAAAGGATCATATCCATAGACAAGTTCTTTTGTATCAAGCCATGCTTCTCTGTACCCCTGATAAGTTGAATCATTCTGTAGATTAAGGCTTTGAGTGCTTCTAAATAGTTCAAAATGTGTCCAGGAAGATGCATAATAGGTAAGGAGTATAGTATGATAGATATGGATTGCATTGTCGAAGTCATTTTGCTCAAACATTTTAACTCCCACTGAAACGGATTCATGAAGGTCTTTGTAAAAATAATCAAGGCGTATTAACAATTCATCAAGAAAATAATCAGATATTGTCTTATCATGTTTAAAAAGATTAAGCAAGTCTGCATACCTTTTAGCAATATCGAATTCACCGGAAGCCACATGCAAAAACACTTTCATTGAAATGATCAGAAAATTATTCGCTTGCATTTCCATCATTGCTCTCCAGTAATACGCATCCCGATCCGTATATTGTTTTACTTCAATGGACGAATCCAGGTTTATGTTGGAGAAACGGCTTCCCAGCATCCGTACCCCTAAAAACTCATTATCGGCCTGTTTGGCAAAAGCAATCAGTAAAGGCAATACCTGATCTTTACTCCATTTTTGTAATAATTCCCCTTTTTGTCCAAGTGTTGCTGAAATAAAACCTGACTCATCAAGTAAATAGGGGTTGTGTATTTCGGGTAAAAAAGCCGAATCCGGGCAGCTACAGCCATTGTTGACTTTTATCTCGAAAGCAAATAAAAAATCAACAATTTTTGATTTGACAGGTTTGACCGAGGTGAGTACAGCTTTTAATTCGTTCATTTCAATGTCACTATAAGAAGGACGTGCGGAAATCTGAAAGTCAGGTAAGCTATCTTTTTTAATGTTCACCTGAATGATAATTTCTCTTCCTTTTGATTCATTATTGATAAATTTAGCTATTTTGTTTGATAATTTTAATGTATAATTGTCAAACTGACCCTCGTTAAAATTTACTTCAGTTATCGTATGGTTGCTGAGGAATATTATTTTTACTTCCTTATTTTTCTGAGCTTTCAATGAAATAGTAAGTCCCAAAATGGTGATGATTATGAACAATATCTTTACTGAACTCTTTTTATAGTTCAGAATTTCACATTTTTTCATGAGCGAAATTTAAACCCAAAAACGATAATCAGTAAATTTAATTATGAAGGAATTTTTTCCTTAACAGAATGGATATATTAATGTTACGATTACTTCAAAATATTTGGTCATCAATCTATTTCCATAAAGAACAAATCATTCGAATAAAATGAAACCATGTATCCCATCTTTTATAACGATATTTGCTTTTCAAACAAGAATCAAATGAGAGTATTTACATTGTTTTTTTTAATTTTATTTTATTTATTTTCAACTACAGCTCAGCCCTTGCATCATGAGATTATTGCAAAAGTCAACATTGCTGAAAAAAGCATACAAGTAAACGACCGTATCACTTTTAACGATACAATGCAAGAAGTACCTGCGAATATTGAGTTTAGACTAAACAAAAAGCTTCAGTTTGAAAGTTTGAGAGGTGTTAATTTCCGAATCACTTTGGCTAATTCAGAGGATCCTGATTTTAATATTTACAGTATGGAAATCATTGAGATTTCAGGTAAGCTGATCACTGTTGACTTAAATTACCAAGGGACAATAGAAGGAAATATTGAAAAAAGCAAATATGATTATTCCAGAGGATTCAGTGAAACGAAGGGGATTATTTCTGATAACGGAGTGTACCTTGCAGGCTCCACCTTTTGGATACCGGAATTCACAACATATTCGAGTCTGTTTTCTTTTACCCTGCAAGTGGAAATTGCCAAGGAATGGAATGTAATGAGCCAGGGTGAGCGCACTTTTAACCGTATCTCCAATGAAGTGCGCATTGTAAAATATGTGTGTGAAAATCCAATGGATGAAGTATATCTCGTTGCCTCTCAATGGACAGAGTATGCTGACAGTTGTGGCAACGTACTCGTTCAGTCTTTTTTACGTAAAGCAGATAACGAACTTGCCGAACGCTATAAGAAGGTCACATGCAATTATCTTTCACTTTATGAAAACCTGATTGGGCCTTATCCTTTTTCAAAATTTGCACTTGTTGAGAATTTTTGGGAAACCGGATACGGAATGCCCTCATTTACGCTATTAGGAGAGAAAGTGATTCGTTTTCCCTGGATTCTGCATTCTTCCTACCCTCATGAACTGTTGCACAATTATTGGGGAAACAGTGTTTATGTTGATTATTCACAAGGTAATTGGTGCGAAGGGATCACGGCCTATATGGCAGATCATCTGATTAAAGAACGGAATGGAGAAGGGAATGAATACAGGCGAAGCACACTCCAAAAATATGCGGATTTTGTCAATCCTTCAAATGAAATTACATTAAGCACCTTCATTAATAGAAACAGTCCTGCGGAAGAAGCCATCGGATATGGAAAATGTTTGATGATGAATCATATGCTCAGAATGAAGCTTGGTGATGAGGTTTTTCTGAAAGCCTATGCTGATTTTTATAAAAACCACATATATACGACTGCTTCTTACAATGATATAAAAGCAAGCTTTCAACCTTTTGTATCCGAAGATTTGACTCCATTTTTTGAACAGTGGGTAAATCAAAAAGGGGCTCCATCCATCCAACTTTCAAATGTCCATGTTCGCAATGAAAATGATAGTTTTACCCTTCTTTTCAACCTTTCTCAAGTGCAGAAAAATGACACCTTTGATATTGACTTACCCGTTGTTGTTTACCTTGAAGATAAAATGGACGTGTTTCAGTGTACCGTAAATCTTCAGGACCGAAGCAAGCAATTTATCTTTAAATTTAAGGAAAGACCATTAAAAATTGAAATTGATCCTGAGTTTGATGTATTCAGGCTTCTTGACAAAGGTGAGGTTCCCGCAAGCCTTTCCCGCATGTATGGGAGTCAGACTATTACGATAATCCTTCCTAAGGGTGACCCAAACTATTATGATTACGAAAATATGGCAAATGATTGGAAAAAGAATTTTACAAGTGAGGGTAAAAAAGTAGATATTATAACCGACCGCGATTTAAGTAATTTACCTTCGAGCAGTGCAATCTGGATTTTCGGATTTAAAAACAAATTTGCAGTTTACAATCAAATAGCGGAAAAACTTATTGAAACCCTTGACACAAACCTGAAAACCAAATGGAAAGCTGCACAAGATAGTGGCATCCTTGTTTTTGTGTATTCCAATCCTGAAAACATCCAACAAACCTTTGCCTTTGCAGGTCTTAATAATTTTGAAGCCATGAGTGGGTTTACGGCACGTTTACCACATTATTCCAAATACAGCTATCTTGGATTTCAGGGCAAACTTCCTGCAAATACATTCAACGGAGTATGGCCGGTTATCAATTCCCCACTTTCATACACTTTCAAGTTTGCAAACGGACAACCACCTGTCAAGGCAAAACTACCTCAACGTAAAGCTCTTGGAGATTAGATAGATTATATAGTTAATCCTTAAAAACTCAATTTTTGTTTTCTCAGGAGTAGAAATTGCTCCAGAATATCAAGCAAAAATTTCAACTGACTACCCAATTGTCTGTATAGTCTCTTAAA
>Ga0265297_10010661_pt1 | contig 11473 bp, 8 predicted proteins | sample Munlanlwell13791_FD_192502 | JGI IMG/M metagenome (GOLD analysis project Ga0265297, IMG submission 192502) | Leachate microbial communities from a municipal landfill in Southern Ontario, Canada - Leachate well 137-91 | ecosystem: Engineered > Solid waste > Landfill > Unclassified | place...
GGGTCGCCAAAAACCGGAGATCGTCAAGTCTAATGAGTGGGAATGAACACTTTGAGCGGGCGGTTACTCCCCCTTGTTCTTGTGGGCGAAACCCCGCTGCTATGCGGGCATCTTCCGCTCCGACATCTTGTTGGCCGGATGCTGGTCTTTGCGACCGTGGACGCAGACCGCCGTCCACTCCGCCAGGCGCTTGCCGAGCAGCCGGCAGGCGGCCTGCGCGTCCTCCGTGCGCGGCTCGCGCGCTGTCACCGCGCCGTAGTGGCAGGTGGTGAGCTTCGCCGCGTAATCGGTCACACCGAAAACCAGGAAGCCAAAATTCATCAACACCGTGAGCAGGGACTGGCAGGCGATTTCCGCTCCACCGCCCCATCCACCCGACGAGCTGAACGCGCAGCCGATCTTGCCATCGAGTTTCATCCAGTGCTCGGCCATGGTTTCGTCCCAGAACCGTTTCATCTTCCACGACAGCAGGCCCATGTTGGTCGGGCTGCCCAGTGCCAGGCCGTCGCACCAAAACAAGTCTTCCGGCTTCGCTTCGTCCACCGAGCGCAGCCGCACTTCGGTGTCGGGGATGGATGACGCGCCTTCACCGACAAGCCTGGCCATCTTGGCGGTGTTGCCCGTCTTGGAATCGTAGAGGACAAGGATATGGTTCATGAAAACCCATCTGCGATTGCGCTCCTGACGGCGCAATCAGCTTCAAACAACCCAAAAGCCGGCCCGGCGGAAGCGTGTTAGAACGCGAGCGCCAACGCCACCACGCCCGCCAATGTGCAGAGCATCGGCACCATGAACACCTTGCTCCAGTTGAACTGGCCGTTCGTCGAGAACTTGTCCATCGCCCAGCCCGCCAATTGCGTGCCGAGGAAGAGGCCGATGCCCGTCGTCACCAGGATGATCAGCGACTGTGCCGAGCCGGCAATCTCCGGCGGAGCGACCTTGTTCACATACAACTGGCCGGCAATCATGAAGAACACGTAGGCCAGGCCGTGAAACACTTGCGCCACGATCACGACGCCCTTCGGCGCCTTCACCATGTAAATGAGGTAAAGCACCATCCAGCTTGCCGCGCCAATCGTGATGGTCCACTTCGGGCCGAGCACCTTTTCGTCAAACAACAGGCCAAGCAGGAAGAGTGTCGCCAGCGCCTGCGCGGCCTGCGCGATGCCCATGATGCCGGGGATGTTCTTGCCCGACACGCCGAGGTCGGTCAGGAACCGCGCGGTGCCGAGGAAGTAGAATTGCATCGTACCCGCCACCACCAAAGACGCGATGATGAAGACCGCGAACTTCGGGTCCGACATCATGCCAATGGCCTGCATCATCGGCGAACCGGCCCCGCCGCCCTTGGGAGGCGTCGCGGGCTGGAGGAGGCAGATGACCATCATGATGATCGAGAGCAGCGCGGCAAACTTCAGACAGTCGCTGCCGTCGCCTTCGCCCTTCTTGAAATTGCGCCAGCCGGTGAGCGCCATGCCGATCAACGACCACGCCACGGGTGCCCAGATGAAGATGCCGGGCGATTGTTTGGCCGCGTCGGTCAGGTGGCTGAACATCAGCGAGTTCACCAGCGGAATCGTCGCCGCATAGAGCATCGAGTAAAGGAGCATCACCACGAAGAGCGGCGTGAACTTCTTGATGCGCGCCGAGAGGAACAGCAACACGATGCCGATCGCGTGGCAGAAAGCGAGGATGTAGCCGGTATCCACGTATTTGTCGGCGAGCCAGCCGCCAAACAGCGGTGAGATCATGCTGGCCAGCGGGAATGTCGCGTAAATCCAACCGGTCTGTTTGCCGGTCATCTGGAGCGGACCGAGCAGCCGCGCCGCCAGCACAGGCATCCATGCGCCCCACACCGCATACTCCATGAACATCAACGCGCTCAGTTGCAAATACAGTGTCGTGCTCATCAATTTCTCCTTGCAGACGATTACGGCTTGTCCGCGCCTGTCCGGCGGGGACTGTGAATTGGGCGCGAGGTTAGGCCAACGACACGCGGCGTGGCAAGGACAAACACCTGATCGTTGGGCTGCCCTGCTCGTTGTGTTTTCAGTCTTCTCTTTCGCAGATCACAGCGTCTAGGACGCTTGCCGCTCAGGCGTATTACCAACCACCGACCTCCCCCACAAACGCATACCACGCCACGAAGGCCCAATCGCCGCCGCTGTTCCGCAGCGTCACGCGATGACGGCCGGGCGGGATGGTGAACTCGAAGGTCCTGTCATATTCGCGCGTCCCGCTGTCGTTCTTCCGGTCGAGGTCGGGCAGGCTTTCTGTCTGGGTGGGTGCGCCGTCCACGAGGCACTCGAGTTTCGCGCCCAGTGTGGCGACGGCGCGGACGTGGACGTTCAGCTTTCCGCCGCGCGGCATGTTTACAAGAAAGACCGGCGGCTCTCGCAATGCGGCGTGGAGATTGCCCTGCAAAAACGCCGGCAGCGCCCAAGCATCGCGAACCGTGCCACCCTGCTCGACGACGAACTCGCTTCGTTCCGGCCGGCCCCATTGCGCGGTGGGCACGATTCGCGGACTGGAAAGTTTCACTTCGGGCAACCGGTCGTAATCGAGGATGGCGACGGCATAGGCGTCGAGCGACGGCAGCGTAACGACGACGCGACCGTCTTTGACGCGCGCCTCGCCGTGTCGCTCGCCTTCCCAATCGGGCGAGACAATGCGGACAGCCTTCGGCGGTTCTGATGTCGGCAGCTTTACTTCCACATGCTCTCGCCTCTCCGGCTTCGAGTCTTTCGCCTGGCGGTTGATGACATGGAGCAACAGCGCCGGCGGGTTGTCGCGCCGCCACAACGCTGTGCTCAACAAAGACTCATCCGTTTCGATTGGCTCGAAGCCAAGCAGGCGCGCATCGAGGTAAAGCGCCTTGTTGCGCTGGTAAAACGCCGTCTGGCGCGCGATCTCATGGATGCCGCCGTCGCGCAACGCGTCGTTGCCCATCGGTCCATGCACAGGAAATGCGAAGAACGCCCCCGCCGCATAAATCTCCGCGCCGCGCACGCGCATCCACAAATCGCGATCGGGCGACGAGACTTCCATCCACGGAAATCCGTTGAAACCCCAGTCATGGAAGAAGACCACCGGCACGCGCGCGCCCGCCAGTGCGCGGCCTGCGGTGACGGTGGAGGCCCAGTCGTTGATCTGGTTTTCCGAGAGGTCCACCACGCCATCTTTCACGCGCCAGAGTCCCCATACGCCAAGCACCTGCAGGTTCACGTAGCGGGCGAGGCCGTTGCCGCTAATGAACACGCGCCGCCCCTTGTTCGCAGCATGGGAACGGATGGCGTCGGTCAGCCACTTCCACGCGCGGTCATCGCGGTCGCGGCGGAACGCGTGCCACTCGGCGGGCGGTTTTTCAAGCGTGGGCGGCTTGTAGGCAAGGCCGCGTTTCTCAAGCCAAGCGCGGTAATCGCGGAGTGAGTAATCGTCGAAACCTTCGTTCTTCTGGAGCGCGGCATTGATCTCGTCCATGAAGAGGTAATCCACGCCTGCGTCAATCTGCCGGCGGCACCATGAGAGGAGATACTCGATGTAGGCGGGATTCGACAGCGTGCCGTGGCGGCAGTTGCGCTCGTCCCACGCGTCCACAAGTTTGCCGTCCGGGCCGCGCGTGGCCATGTCGAGCACCTGCGCTTCGGTGAGGCCGTTCTCGCCATGATAGAGCGCGCTGCACGTGATGCCACCGCCGAAGAGCGCGCCGAGCGCGTGTGCCTTCGGCGGCAAATGGGCCATTGCAGCGTAATCGCGCGCGTGATTCCACTTGAACCACGCGCGAATCCAGCAATCCGAGCCGGCCTTCGCACCGGCGCGGATGCCGTGGTCCGAGTCCATTGTTTCGTGGACCGTGTAAACGATGGCGTCGCGGATATCCGTGACAGGTTGCTGTCGCCGCAGCGCGGCCGGAAAATCCGGCACAGGTTTCAGCCATCGCGGGTCTGGTTCCGGTGCGACCGGTTGGAACTCGCGACGGAGTTCGTCACCGCGCGCGACAAGCCTCTCGACCTTGGCGGCCATCTTCGCGGCGTCGTTCTCAGCAAACGGCGCGAACCACGCCCAAAGACCGTTCGCTGCGGCGCGCGCCGACGCGATGGCCGGGTAGAGATACAGGCTTGTTGGCGTGTGGCGTTGGACGAAGGAACTGACCGGTTGCCAGTCCTCGGCGTATCGCAGGAAAACGACACCGATACCGGTGCCCGCGCCAGCGGCACGCGCGATCACCGCCGGATGCCGGGCGCTGAGTCGTTCCGCCGTATCGCCACGCCTGCCCCATGCCGCCACGCCGGCGAAGGCGTCGTTCTGTCCGAGAGCAGCGATCATGCCGCCACGAAACTCGTCCGGCTCGCGCCAGAAGGCGTAAGCGTCAAAGAGAGGCTCGTCAAGCGGCAGTCGTGGCATCGCCCAGCATCGGGCCTTTTCGGAGCCGGTCTTGTTGTCGAGCGCGAACCGCACGAGCACGCCTTCATCTGCGCAGATGAAATGGAGCCGGAGAATCTGCCGCGGCTCGGGCGAGAGCACGACCGTCATACCGACGACAACCACACCACCGCGGACGGTGTATTCGACTCGCGCGAGAAGGCCGGCCGTCGTTTGCAGACCCACGTTGTCCAGAACGGCAAACTCCGGTTCGGCAAACTTTCTCGCCACGCGCCGCCATGCACCCTTGGCGTCGCGTAGTTCCAGGTCGAACCCACTGTTCTGGCATTGAAAGCTGACGCGATAGCCCGGCGCAGTCACACGCAACATCGCCGGTGTTTGCTCGACAGATGGCTCGGCGCAGACGGAGACTGCCAGGACGAGTGCAATGCCAAGCGAGAGTGTCAGGCGCATGAAAGTATCATGCGGCGGCAATGGCACGTCGTCAAACCCGCTCGCATCCGTCACAGACGGAGGAGAATCTGCCCGGCATCACTACCGGGCGCTGCTTTACATGCCGCCGACGTTCGTATACGGTATTCCATGCTCCGTGATACGGGGCAACACTTTGTATTTTGGCTCACGAAAGGAGAGCATGTCACAGGATTATCCACCGCAACCGGGATTTCGCCAGACGCAGCCAGTTGCCCGCGAGGCACTGGACTCGAATCTGGAACAGGCGCGGGAACAGATTGTAACACTGCAGCGCAAGAAAGAGGAACTGGAACGCGCCAAGGGCGAGCTGGAGGAAATGCGCCGCCGCCACGACGAGTTCGCGCGCGGCCGCGTCGAGATCGTCGAGGCGCTCAACCGCGGCCTGGTCGTGCTGGAGCATGAACAGGTGGAGACGCAGCGGATGGCCGACCTCATCGCCCGCACGCGACAGACGTTCAAGGAACAACTTACACAGGTCGAGACCCTGACCGACGCCCATTGGGACAGCGAGAACCTGAAGTCCGAACTGTCCAAGTCGCTGGCCATGATCGAGACGGCGCGGATGGAGTTCAACCGCGCCTGCCTGCGCATCGACGCGCTCCAGAACAAGTCGCCGGAGGATATGCCGCAGACGCCGCTGGAGAAATTCTCCGGTCCGGCGAATCCGCTTGATCGCATCAGCTTCGGTCAGGCGATGAAGCTCGGCTTGGCGTTCTCACTGCCGGTGGTTCTGATCCTGCTGATCCTCGTGCTGACCCTTGTGGTCAAGTGGTAGCTGTATCATGGCTTGGTTCGGAAAAAGACAGAATGCGCTGGACCGCCGGCTGCGTGAGATTGACAAGGAGTTGGAAAATCTCGATGCGCAGGTGCGGCAGTTGCGGCGCGCGCCGGGCAAAGGCAGCCCGTTCAAACCCGCCAGCACCGCCTATCCCTCGAACCGGCCACCGCCCCCCGAGGTGCCACCGGAAGCCGAGCCGCCAGCCGCGCCGCCGCCGCCGGCTCGGAGCAGCGTCAGCTTCGGCACACCGCGGCAACGCGAACTGTGGTCGCGGCCTGCGCCGGAGAACGAAGTGGCTCCTTCCAGCGGTGCACGGCAGACATGGTGGCAGTCTTTTTTCCACCCGCGCCATCAACCACTGGACCCGAAGTTGGTGAGTTACCTTTCCACGGGCAGTTTCAAGACCGTGCGCCCGTTGCGCTACGAACGGCGCATGGCGCGGTACCGGTTTGTGTTCAGCATTGTGTTGTTGGGAGGCACCATACTGGGGCTTGTATTCGCGTTGATCCATTGTTGACAAAGGGGACGTGATGAAAACGAAGCGGACCATCCAGAGTTATTGCCTGGCGACGCCCGTCGGCCAGATGCGCGTCGAGTTGTCCGACCGCGGCCTGCGTTCCCTGACCCTGCCGCGCGGTCGCGCCCGGCGGCGACGCAAGAGCGCGGTGGCGCTGGATGCGATGTTGCGCCGACTCCAACGCGACTTGCGCGACTACTTCGAGGGCCGAAGTGTGGATCTGCGCCATCCGCTGGACTTGGATGGTGCTACCCCGTTTCAACGCGCTGTCTGGCGCGCGTTGCGCCGGATTCCGCACGGTCAGACTCGCACCTACGCGCAGATCGCCCGCGCCATCGGCCGGCCCCGGGCTTGCCGCGCCGTCGGCACCGCTTGCGGGCGCAATCCGTTGCCGTTGCTTATCCCCTGCCACCGCGCCGTGGCCTGCAACGGCATTGGCGGATTTTCGGCGGGCCGCGGCTGGAAAAAATTCCTGCTCAACTTGGAAGCCTCCGTTGTCGAGGAAAGCACGAGCATTTTGCGCGAATAGCTGCCGCGCCTGCTGTTCAGCGCGTCATCGCTGCCATTGCGTTCCAATCCATTGCGATCTCTTTGTCCGAAAGAACCTGTAATTGCGGGTGGCGTGATTGTCAGCGCGGTTCCACTGTCGCCTGCGGCGTGAGAAAGAGGCGGTCAATCTTCGTACCGGCTTCGCGGACGCGGAGCTGAAGGCTCAGGGCACCGGCGGGCAGCGTGATCGGCAGAGGTGTCTTTGTGCGCTCTGGCATCACGCGAACCCATTGCCATTTCTTGTGCGTGCCGGTGGGCCATGGGGTCATCTCGATCAGGTCGGCGGCGTCGGTGAAGGCGCGGAGAAAGAAGGAATCGTTCTCCGGTGTCGGGGCGAGCACGCGGCCCCAGAGGTAATACTTGCCAGCTTTCTGGACGCGCAGTTCCCACGTTACGCAGCCCATCGAACTGCCCGCGCGCTCGCCGGGCTTGGCCGGCATCCAGACGAACAGGCCGCGGGACGCGGCGGAGTCCTCGCCACAACTCATCGGCGGCGTCACGCCGCCGGATTCAGCCTCCCAGCAAACGTCCTTGCCCGCCGGGACTGTGATCGGAACGATGGCCGCGCGTTTCGCCATGAACGATTTCACCGGCTCAATGTTTTCCAACAGCCGTTTCCCGATGTCTTCGCCGTCGCAAGCCAGCAGCGCGCGCGGCGCCATCGGCTCGGTCGGCAGCGATCTGGCGTAGGGAGCCGCGGCGCAGACTGCGACCGGACCGTCCACACCGATGATGCCGATGCGCACGCGTTCCAGCGATACCTCGACTTCGCATCTCGCCGTTGCGAACTGCCGCCGCCATTTCGCAAACTCGTCGTCGCTCGCGAGGTCGCTGCCGATGCGCACCCAGAACGCCGCTGCCGCGTTCGCTTTTGCAGCGCCTGGTTGTGCAACGTGATGCGTCACCGTGAGCCGCACCGCGCCGAAGGCGTTCGCATCATAGACCAGCGCCACCGTCGCGTCATGGCCGGCGAGGTCGCGCGCCCACGGCACGCGCACACCCACGGCGGCGGTGCCTTTGCGCAGCACGACGGCATCGCCCGGCTTCAGTGGAAATTCCGCCGCCTTGCCCGGCTGAAACTCGACGCGGCGCTCGCCGATCCAGAAACCGTCCACGACGAGCGGCATGACGAAGTGCGACTCCAGGGTCTGCGCTTCCGGCGGCACGTCCTTGTCGCGATAAACGGCGAGACCGAGCGCGTCCACGCGCCGCTGCGCCGCCGTCCAGAAAGGTTGGAGGTGCAGCGTCTTCGCGTGCGCCTGGCTCTCCTGAATCTTGATTTTGCCGTAGGGATCGTGCCGGCCGTCGGGGATGAAATAGCAACGCACGCCGTTGCGGTCGCCGGGCAGGTCCGCGCAGAGCGGCATGTCCATGCGCCCGCCGTAACCTGCGCCCGCCACGCTGAGCGTCACGTCGCGGCAGAGATAATGGGTTCGCGACTGACTTCTCTCCAAACCCCACACCTGCGTCACGAGCCGCGGGAACTGGGTTTCACCCATCGTCTTCAGCCGCGCTGGCGGACGCCAGCGGATGAACGCGGTCGAGATCGAGGCGATACGCAGTTTTTCGCCAGCCGGCAGCCAGCCGTTGGCCATCATCTGCTGGTCGAGGAAACCGATGCCACGCAGGTAGTCGTAGTCGCGGCTGCGCGCGCCGCCGAGTTTCTGCGCGGGCGGAAACCAATTCAGCGCAATGTCGGTCCAGAGCAGTTCCAATAGCGCCCGCGCTTGCGCCCGGCCTCGCTCGCGCTGACAGAACGCTTCAATCAAAACAAGGTCGTCGAGGTCGGTGCCGTAGTAGGTCGGGCTGCAGTACTCGTGCGTGCCGCCTTGCGACATGTAGAGACAGATGCGGTCGAGCCGCGCGTAGCCTTCGTCGGCCAGCGCCGGTTTGCCCAACGCCTCGCCGAGCAGGATAAGGTTGCCGGCATTCATCAGCGCGATGTTGGTGTAGCTCTCCGTCACGCGATGGCGCAGCAGTCCTTCACCGGCCAGCTCCAGAATCGGGCTGAGCTTGTCGCGCGCGGCGGCCGGCATGGTGTCGCGGTGGCGCATCCAGAGCAGCGCGCCGTTTTGCATGCAGAAATCCACCGCGTTGAAGTCCCACACGCCCTCGTGCGACCAACTCCAGCGGAAGTTGCCATAGCCGCGGCTCTGCGGGTCGCGGTCGTGCATCTGCGCCGCCACGTCGAAGAGTTTCTCCAGCCGCTCCAGCTTCGTCCTGGCTTCGCACAGCGCCAGCGCGTAGGCGAACAACTCGCGCGAGCTCAGCCCCGGCGGCGGTTTCGCAATATTGCGCCAGGTTTTCTCGCCGGCTTGCACGCAGTTGGCAACGATCTCCTCCGGCGTCGGCAGCGGCGCTTCCGCTGCGAAAATCGGGATGGCGGATAGCAAGAGCGCGGCGAAATAATGCCCGGGACGAAGCTGGATCATGGCGGAGCGTTTACAGGAAGCAGGATTGATAATCAAGCGGCTTGGTGCAATCCTTCGCGACGTCGCATGAACCATCGCGCGCTTCCCGGAGACCCGACATGAATACCTTCCGACACCAGCTTGTCATTTCGATTTGTCTTTCGCTTTTCCTGTCAGGCATGAATCCCCGTCATGCCTCGGCTGCCGAGACCAAAACCTCCAAGCCGCCGCCGGCGCCGCTCACAGGCCAAGCCGACGGCTACCGCGGCATTTGGTTCACGCTCGGACAGTTCACGAAACACGGCGACAAATACTCCGGCGGGTTGGGCACCTACACCGCCAATCACAACCCGATGGCGGTTTATTCGCCGCAGGCCGACAAAACGTTCTTCACCTACGGCGGCACGGTCAAGGGCCAGCGGCACCTGTTGGTCATGGCGTCATGTTTTGACCACAAGACCGGCCGGGTGCCGCGTCCGACCATTGTTCACGACAAACTCACCGTGAACGACCCGCACGACAACGGCAGCATCCAACTCGACGACAAGGGCCACGTCTGGATCTTCGTCAGCGGTCGCGCGCGGAAGCGGCCCGGCTTCATTTACCGCAGCAAGGAGCCGTTCAGCGTTGCGGCATTCGAGCAAGTCGGCGAGAGGGAGATTACATACCCGCAGCCGTGGTTCCTGTCGGGCGAAGGCTGGCTGCACATGTTCACAAAATACACCAAGGGCCGCGAGTTGTATTGGGCCACGAGCCGCGACGGCGTGACGTGGAGCGATGACCGGAAACTCGCCGGCATGGGCGGCCACTATCAGGTCAGCGGCGCGTGCGGCGGCAAGGTCGCCAGCTTCTTCAACTATCATCCCGGCGGCAGCGTGGACAAACGCACCAACCTCTACTACGTCCAGACCGAGGATTTCGGCAAGACCTGGACGACCGCAGATGGCAAGCGGCTGGAAACGCCGCTCAGCGAGGTCACGAACCCGGCGCTGGTGGTGGATTATGCCGCGCAGGGCAAACTGCAATACACGTGCGACCTCAACTTCGACCGCGCCGGCCGGCCACTGTTGCTCTACGTGACCGGCCGCGGCTTCGCGCCCGGTCCCGAGAATGATCCGCGCGAATTCTGCCTGACGCGATGGGACGGCCGCGCGTGGCAGACCAGCACCATCGCGAAGACCGACCACAACTACGACATGGGCAGCCTTTGGGTTGCGGGCGACGAATGGCGCATCATCGCGCCGACCTTGCCCGGTCCGCAGCCTTACGGTGGCGGCGGCGAGATGTGCCTCTGGACGAGCGGCGACGCCGGCAAGACGTGGACGCTGAAAAAGCAAATCACGCGGGACAGCCCGTTGAACCATAACTACGCCCGCCGCCCGGGCAACGCGCATGATCCATTCTTCGCATTCTGGGCCGACGGCAATCCTGACAAACTTTCCGAGTCGCGCCTTTACTTCTGCGATTCGACTGGCGAACACGTCTGGCAGTTGCCCTACGACATGACGGAAGAAACCGCCGCGCCGCTGCCGATCGGGAGGTGAAACACGGCCGATGGCGTGGTCACGAGCAAAGGCGGCGACGGCCTGCAACGTGTTGTTGCAGTCTATCGCGGAAGCGTTCTATAAACGGCGTCGTTATCTCGAAACCAACAACACACAAACAGGAGCTATGAAGCCATTCCATCTCGCACTCACTCTCGCCGCGCTGTGCGGCGTCGCCACCCTCCACGCTGCTGACAAACAGGCAACCCAGCCACCGGACGTTGCCGCGCCCAAGATGGACGCCAAGACCGGACAGCCGCAGGCAGCCTTCATGCAGAAGCACGAGAGCTTTCTCCAGATCGCTAAAGCCGGCGAAGCTCAGCTTGTGTTCCTCGGTGACTCGATCACGGCAGGATGGGGCAACCAGAAGGCGATTTGGGAGAAGGCGTTCGGCCAATACAAGCCCGCCAACTTCGGCATCGGCGGCGACCGCACGCAGCACGTGCTCTGGCGCATCGAGAACGGCGAACTCGACGGCATCAAGCCGAAGGCGTTCGTCATCATGATCGGCACCAACAACTCCGGTGGCGATTCCGCCGAGGCCATCGCCAAGGGCGTCACCAAGATCGTCAAGACCGTCCGTCAAAAGCAACCGCAGGCAAAGATCTTGTTGCTGGCAATTTTCCCACGCGGCGTCAAGCCCGAGGGGAAGCTCGGCCCGCAGAACGAGAAGCTCAAGGAAGTGAACGCGATCATCTGCAAGCTCGACGACGGCAAACACATCTTCTTCCTCGATATCGGCAAGAAGTTCGTTCCGGGCAACGGGCCGATCGACAAGGAGATCATGCCCGACTTCCTGCACCTGACGGCGAAAGGC
>Ga0265297_10010662_pt1 | contig 11472 bp, 11 predicted proteins | sample Munlanlwell13791_FD_192502 | JGI IMG/M metagenome (GOLD analysis project Ga0265297, IMG submission 192502) | Leachate microbial communities from a municipal landfill in Southern Ontario, Canada - Leachate well 137-91 | ecosystem: Engineered > Solid waste > Landfill > Unclassified | place...
CATCTTCGGCACCGATCTGCGCCGGCCGCGGGCCGGCGACCAGCTCCAGGTGTTCCGCGCCAGCCTGTTCTGCGACATTCCGAAGGACGCTGCGCCGGGCCAGTGGATCCACGCCGAACGCGTGGTGCAGATCAAGGCGGCCGGCGCCTTTGCCGCCGACACCGTGCTGCTCCGTCCCTTCGCCTACTGGCCACCGGGAAGCTACCGCTTCGACAACCTTACCCTGACCCCCGTCTCGGCCGCCGAAGCCGCGGCCGCCAAAGGCCGGATTCCGCTTTATTCCCATCCGCCGGCCGGCAAACCCGCCGCCGACTGACCTCCCCGCCGCTGTGTGCCGGACGTTGTTGGGAACCCCCTTTTGAAAGGCGGTTCCCAAACCCTCCGCCAAACCTTGTTGTTTCGTTGCGGAGTCCGCAGGCCGGTCTTTTGCCGGTGGTGTGCTGGAGCGATCCTGGCCGGCCTGCGGACTCCGCAACAAGCACAAAAGTTTTGGGAAGGGGGATCCAGAGCGAACGTGTGAGCGACCCGGCAGAGCCGGGGCTGCACAGCGCGAAGCGCGGGGGGAGCACCCTTTTCCCAAAAGGGTGGCCCCGGCAACGGCCGGCCATCGGAGGGCGTGGGATTATGTTATGGGCTGGTTTGGTTGTTTCTGGAATTTTTCACCCAAGGTGTTGCGCCGATGAGTTTTTCCCTTACCGGCCTGCTGCAGCAGGTTAAGAGTGTCAACGAACAGGCCGAGTCCGCCGTTCGCGAGGAATTGGAACGCTTTCAGTACCAGATGGAATTCGCCCAGTTTCTCTGCGAGCAGCGGCCGCGGGACGCGGTGCGCTGGCAGCCGGCGCTGACCGCGGCCGCCGGCCGCCTGGCGCAGGCCGCCGGCGGTTCGGCGGCCACCGTGCGGCGGGCCGTGCGCGACGCCGAGAAGGACCTGGCGGCGCTGGCCACGGCTGCCCGCGGCTACACCGTGCACCTGGTCGGCCACGCCCACATCGACATGAACTGGATGTGGTCCTGGCCGGAGACGGTGGCCATCACCAACGACACCCTGGGCACGGTGCTGCGGCTGATGGAGGAGTTTCCCGAGTTCCATTTCAGCCAGAGCCAGGCCAGCGTCTACGCCATCCTGGAGCAGTACCACCCCGAACTGCTGCGGCAGGTGGCCGCACGGGTCCGGGAAGGCCGCTGGGAAGTGACCGCCAGCCACTGGGTCGAGGGCGACAAGAACCTGGCCGGTCCCGAGAGCCTCTGCCGCCACCTCCAGTACACCCGCGCCTATCTGCAAGAGCTCTTCGGGCTGGCCCCCGAGGCGGTCCAGGTGGACTGGGCGCCGGACACTTTCGGCCATCCGGCGACCGAGCCGACCTACCTGGTCCGGGGCGGCGTCAAATACCTCTACCTGCACCGCCCGGGCGCCCACGGCGCGAAACGGCCGGAGGCCTTCCGCTGGCGCGGTCCGGACGGCTCCAGTGTGCTGGTGCGCAACGACATGCGCTACGGTTACAACGGCATCATCCAGCCCGAAACCCTGCTCTACCAGCTGCGCACCAGCATCGTCGAAAATCACATCCCGGAAACCATGTTCGTGTTCGGCATCGGCGACCACGGCGGCGGCCCGACCCGGCGCGACCTGCGCCTGATGCGGCGCCTGATGGAGTGGCCGGTCTTTCCGAAGCTGCTGCCGTCAACCGCGCACCGCTTCTTTGCCCGCCTGGAGCAGGCGGCCGACCGGCTGCCGGTGCTCGACGGCGAACTCAATTTCGAGCTGGCCGGCTGCTACACCACCCAGAGCCTGATCAAGCGCGCCAACCGGCTGGGGGAAAACCGGCTGGTGGATGCGGAGGCCGCCGCCGTGCTCGGCCGCCGGGTGCTCGGCCGCGAGGTGCCCCACGAGGCGCTGCGCACCGGCTGGCGCGACACCCTGTTCAACCATTTCCACGACATCCTGCCCGGCTCCGGCGTGCATGACACCCGCACCTACACCCACGGCCTGTTCCAGAAGACCGCCGCCGCCACCTCCATGATCGAGACTTTGACCTACCGCGCGGTGGCGGCCGAGGTGGACACGCTGGCCGGCGCGCCGGCCCCCGCCGGCGCCGCCGCGGTTCCGGCCGTCTTCGACTACGGCCTGGGCGCCGGTGTCGGCTATGGCGGCGCCGAGGGCGCGTTGAGCCAGATGGAAGGCGGCGCCGGCCACGGCGTGCGGCCGTTTGTGCTGTTCAACCCCTTGCCGTGGGAACGCACCGAGGTGGTCGAGGCCACCCTGTGGGACCAGGCCGAAACGCTCCGCACCGTGCCGCTCCAGGAACGGCTTTATGCGGCGGTGGCCCCGGATGGCGCGAAAGTGCCGGCCCAGATCATCAACAGCGGCGAGTACTGGGGGCATCTTTTCGTGACGGTGACCTTCCCGGTGCGGGTGCCGGCGGGCGGCTATGCCGTCTATTCGGTGCTGGAGGAGCCGCTGGCCACGCCGCGGCGCATGGGCGGCAGCATGGGCAACCAGCCCGTCCTGATGGACGCCGCCGGCGTCCCCGTGCCGCCCCCGGCGGAAACGCCCGCCGCCGTCCGGCAGCTGGCCCGCCGCCACCACTGCTTCTACATCGCCCATGAACGGGAACCGCAGGGGCTGGAAAATGAATTCCTGCGCCTGGAGCTGAACCCGCTCACCGGCGGCATTGCCCGGCTGCTCGACAAGCGCCGCGGCCGCTGGAGCGTCCTGGCCGGCAGCGCCCCCCTGCTCGAGTACGCGGTGGAACGCCCCCATTCCATGACCGCCTGGATCATCGAGCACACCGGCCCGGCGGAGGCGCCGCGCCTGACCGGACTGGGCCCCAAACAGGCCGGCCCGCACAAGGCGTCCGTGGAGGCCAAATACGTCATCCATGAGTCCGATTTCACCGTGACCTACGAATTGCGCGCCGGCGACCCGGCCCTCTACCTGCGGATCGAGGGCACCTGGTTCCAGCGCGGCACCCCGGCCACCGGCATCCCGACCCTGCGGCTGGCGCTGCCGCTGAACCTCGACGGGGCGGCGGGCCGGTACGAAATCCCCTTTGGCAGCATCGACCGCGACCTGAACGCCGGCCAGGAAGTGCCGGCCTTGCAGTGGGCGCAGGTGAACGGGCGGGCGGACGGCAAGGGCGCCGGCTGCCTGTTGCTCAACGACGGCAAGCATGGCCACGCCCTCGACGGCAACACCCTGTACCTGACCCTGATCCGGGCCAGCTACGACCCGGATCCGCTGCCCGAGATCGGCCGCCACGACGTGCGCCTGGCCCTGCTGCCGTTCCGCGGCACCCTGGAGCCGGCCGACGCCGCCCGGCTGGCCCGCAATTTCAACCATCCCCTGCGGGTGGTCGGCACTACCGTGCATCCGGGCTCCCTGCCGGCCGCCGCGGCCGGCGTGACGCTGCGGACACCGGGCGTGGTGCTGGCCGCGGTCCGGCCGGCGCAGGCGGGCGACGGGGTGGTGCTGGAACTCTATTCCGCCCGGGACACGGAGGTTACGGCTGAAATGACGGTCGGCAGCCTGTTGGGCCGGGTGCGCACGGCGCGCGAAACCGACCTGCTGGAGCGCCCGCTGGCCCGCGGCACCGCCGCTGCCAAGGGTGGCACGGTGACGGTCACGGTGCCGGCCCGCGGCATCGCCGTCGTGCTGCTTCAGTTCCGCTGAACGGGGGAACGGGTTCGCCTGCCCGTTTTTTTGCGGAAGGCGCCTGGCACAGGCGCCGTTGCAGGATTGGGATGATGCTGTAGCCGGGCGCTGGTAACGCGGCGGCGACGTTCCGCCGGGCTGCCTGCCAGCCCTGAACTACAATTTGATGAATAATCCAGACAACGTTTGAACAGGAGGCCGCAGAGACCACAGAGAGGCTTTTCTCCGTTCTCTCCGGATTGCTCCTGTTCAAATTCATGAATAATTCAGGCTAAGCTACAAGGGTGAATAATCCGGGCTGGTTTTCCACACCGGATCAGGAGCGCGCGTGCCTCACGACTCTTTCATTTCCGTCCCGGATGCCGATGCGCCCGGGGTGCTGGTCATTGGCGGTGGGCTGGCCGGCGCCGAGGCGGCGTGGCAGGTGGCGGCCCGCGGCCTGCCGGTAACCGTGTGGGAGATGCGCCCCGAGCGGCAGACCCCGGCCCATCACACCGGCCTCTTTGCCGAACTGGTGTGCAGCAATTCCCTGGGCTCGTTGTTGCCCGACCGCGCCACCGGCATCCTGCTTGAGGAGTTGCGCCGGCTGGGCTCGTTGCTGGTGCGGGTGGCCGAAGGCGTGCGGGTGCCGGCCGGCCGTGCCCTGGCCGTCGACCGCACCGCCTTTGCCGAGGCGGTGACCTGCGAACTCCGCAACCATCCGCTGATCCGCGTCGAGACGCGCGAGGCGGCGGAACTGCCCGCGGACCGGCCGTTGGTGCTGGCCACCGGCCCGCTCACCAGCGACGCCCTGGCCGCTGACCTGCAGCGGCGCGCCGGCATCGACAACCTGGCCTTTTTTGACGCCCTGGCCCCGATTGTCGAGGTGGATTCGGTGGACCTGACCGTCGCCTTCCGCGCCTCGCGCTACGATGACGAGGGAATGGGGGAGGGCGGCGACTACCTCAACTGCCCGTTCAACCGCGAGGAGTATGAGCGGTTCGTGGCCGAACTGGTGGCCGCCCAGCGGTTGCCGCTGCGCGACTTTGAGGCGGCCGACAAGCGCTTCTTCGAGGCCTGCCTGCCGGTCGAGGTGCTGGCCAAGCGCGATCCGCGCGCCCTTACCTTCGGCCCGTTGCGCCCGGTCGGGTTGCGCGATCCGCGCACCGGCCGCCGGCCGTGGGCGGTGGTGCAGTTGCGCCAGGACAACCTGGCCGGCTCACTGTACAACCTCGTCGGGTTCCAGACCAACCTCACCTGGGGCGAGCAGGACCGGGTGTTCCGGATGATCCCCGGCCTGGCCAACGCCCGCTTCGCCCGTTACGGCCAAATGCACCGCAACAGCTTCCTCTGCGCCCCGCGCCTGCTGGCGCCGACCCTGGAATGGCGCGGGGCGCCGGGGCTGTTCGTGGCCGGCCAGCTCGCCGGGGTCGAGGGCTATCTCGGCAGCGTCGGCGCCGGGCTGCTGGCCGGACTCAACGCCGCGCGCCGCGCCCGCGGCCGGGAGCCGGTGGCGCCGCCGCCGGGAACCATGCTCGGCGCCCTCTGCCATTACCTGGCCGGCGCCGATCCCGCCCTGTTCCAGCCGATGAAGGCCAACCTGGGGCTGCTGCCGCCGCTGGTTGATCCGCCCCGCGGCAAACAGGAGCGCGGCGCCGCCCAGGCCGTCCGCGCCCGCGCCGCGCTGACGGCGTTCTTGGAAGAGCTGGCGGCGGACTAGCCCGCGGCCGTGCAGGATATTTATGCGGGTTGGGAACCCCCTTTTGAGGAAAGGCGGTTCCCAAGCCCTCCGTCAAACCTGTTTGTTGCCTTTTGCTGATTTCCATCGGGGTCGGTATCGGAATCGGTATCGCTGCTGCCAGTTCGTATTCAAGGCGCGCCGGGCAATCGATTTTTCTGGCCGCTAGGGGCGGGTAAGTTGTGTTCCTGTCTCCTGCCGATTGCAATCGGCTGCGGTCGACTGCATTCGACCGCCATCGGCACGGCGGAGCCCACGCCGCCCGCATCTCTTATCCTCTTTTTCGCCGGACGCTTGCCTTTCACCCCGTTGCCCGGTTAAGTTACGTTCCAACGAGGACGGGGACGGCGGATCCGTGCCCCAGATGCCGCACCACTTGCCGCGCCGGGCTTGTTCAATCATGAACACAAATGGTCTCGTTGGAGTCATGCTGGTTTTCGCGGCGGCAGTGGCCCTTGGGGGCGAGGGCAATGCGCCTTCCTTGTCCAGCGCCGATCGTGGGGCCATCATCACCGCCGCAAATCAGGCGGTTCACAAGCACATGACGAGCGTCCCCAGTCAGCAGAGGGGGATGGAAATTCCCAAATCGCTGTGGGGAAAGGCGATTGAGCAGCTTCAGCCGTTGCGGGTCCTTGATGATCGAGTCAATGTGTTCATCGTCATGCGGGAGGATGCAACAATGGAAGAGGGGTTGTATGTGTCGGTTCCCATCTCATCCTACACGCCGGGCCATGACCGAAGATTCCTACTGCTCAAAGACCTGACCCAGCCAGGCGACAAGGCCTGCGGTCGAATCTACGAATGCAAACTGAAGAAGCCCCAGTCAACGGTTGGTGGCGACGGAAAACCCGCGCCACAACCGTAGCGTTAGGCCACAAGACGAGTTTTTGACTCCATGATTACCTATACTGGAGCTGGCTGGATGGTCATTTGGGGCCTCGGATTGGTCATGCTTACCGAGCCAGCCTTGCGGGCCGTGACACACAATCCGGACATTATAACCCCGCATAGTTGGTGGAACATGACCGGCTATGTCGTTGCGGCGTTCTTTTGCATCTTGCTGCACATTTGCCTTACGGTTCGAGGCCGTAAGAAGGGGGTGCTGGCCTCCAATAGTCGCCACACTTTTATGGCTTTGCCGGTTTGGTGCTGGAGCATTGGTTATATCATCTTGGGGATTTTTCGCGTTATGTCACCAAAATAACGAGCCGTGTCCTAGCCAAAGCCGGCTAAGACAACGCGGTTTCCGCCACGTGTCCAGTCTCTGACGTTAGCCATGAGAAGAAGACAATGAAGACCGGGAAGATCATTGCTTGGGTTGTCGGCATAGCCGGTGTTGCTTACCTGGCGACCTGGCCGATTTGTGGATTGACGCTGATGCATTCCAGAAATCAAGCCATCCGGCAGATCAGGAATGCGGATCATCCAGCCGTGCTCGCCGCTTGCCGGGCACTCATGACGGATGTCGACAACTTCAAGTGCGATCATGAGATGCCCTCTTGGCAAGCCGGATGGAAAGCCGTCGTGGACAACGGGTCAGCGCAGTACGAAGACAAGATTCCAGCGACAATCAAGGCGCTCAATCCCCAAAGCATCTCAATCACCTCCAATCAGGTCTATCTTTTTTACTGGAACTCTCCGGTTCGATTGAGCGTGCGGGCCTTTGGCCCGACCGCGAAGCAATTCGGGACCGAAAAGTTGATTGACGGCCTGTGGCTGGTGACCACCACGAGCGATTAGAAAACGCGCTTGGGGACGGGTACACGGGCCCTTAATCCTATTTATGTTCGACATGGCCAAAGGATGGATGAAACGCAGAATCATCATTGTTCTCGGGGGCTTGGTCTTGATTCTTGTTCTTGTGATGTCGGTCATCATCTGGCAGCACTTGCCGGACCGAAATGCACAAGCCGAGGGATTCGAGCGGATGAACTCCGTTGAAGCCACAGGAACCGATGGGCACAGGTACAAGGTAGACTTCTTTTGGGAACGCCTCAGATCCGTTCCTGGCGAACACCGTATCATGGCAAGAATCTGGCTTTCGAAGACAAACCACATTGATCAGTGGTTCACAAGCGGAAATCGACTGGAACTCAAGTCGATAAAGATCAGAAGGGGCACGTCATCGGACACGATTGTTTTTCGGTACAAAACCTATTACGGACCGGACACCATTACGGAGAACACGGTTGCCGCTGACGGAATTCATGGTGATCCTGAAGCTATTGCGGCATGGCGTAAATCACGGAAAGTCAAGACCACCAAACCACTGATTGGTGGCGACGGAAAACCCGCGCCACTGCCGTAGCGTTCGGTAGCAAGAAATAGATGAACATACTTCTTCCAATCATCATCTTCCTAGCATGGCTTGCCGCGCTAGTCGTGCCAGCAGGTCAGTTGGCAATTGAGGATGCAAAACGCGGTGTTCCGAAAGACAAAAGACGCGGCACGAGTATCATGCCACTGTTCCCGACAATCCCTCTCGCAATGTGGGGCGCAGCATGGCTCCTCAACCGTCGTTTCCCCATTTGGGGCTCTCAGATCATGCTCTGGCTGCATGTCGCGATCTTGCTGTTGGCTCTCGTCTTCATCATCCGAGACATACTGAAGCTGAGGACAATCGAAAGAGGAAATGCCGAACCAGGCCATTGAGGCTATCGGCGGCCCGCGGCCGCCTCAGCCTCATGGCTGACGTTGACCACTCGACACCGATGCTGCGATTACGCCATCTCTTTTGCACTATGAGAGCCGCTGGTGAATTGTGCCCCCCATTCGCCTTCAGTGCAAGGGGCCGGTGAGTGATGGCGTTGGACGCCAAGGATGAGGGTCGGTCATCCTTCGTTCTGCTGTTGTATTCTTCGACATATTATGCTACCTTTTACTGATCAAAAGGAGAGTGTCATGCCCGCCATCAAACCCATTTCCGAACTCAGGAATTACAACACCGTTTTACGCGAAGTCACGGCGGACACGCCGGTCTTTCTGACCAAAAACGGGCACGGGCGTTTTGCCATCGTTGACATTCGCGCATACGAACGGCTGCGCAGCGAACTGGAACTCATGTCGGCCTTGGCTGATGGAGAAGGGTCCGCCCGGAAATTCGGATGGGTCTCGATGGACTCCGCGATGAAGAAGCTTGGAGTCTAGCCATGTTCAAAGTTCGGTTCACGCCGCAAGCAATTGCCGATTTGGAGGAGATCAAGCGGTACATCTCAAATGATCTGTTTAATCCGCAGGCGGCGGCGGATCTTGTCGCGCTGGTCTTTGAAAGAATTCGGGGGCTTGTCCCACTGCCGCGGACAGGCGCGCAATTGCGGACGGACATCCCCACCCTGAAGGTCTACCGGTTCATTCAGTGCAAGAATTATCTCGTGTTCTACCGGATGGAAGATAAAAACGTTTCCATTATCCGTATTCTGTATGCGAGAAGAGACTACTTGGGATTACTTGAGCCGGATAAAAAAGTTGATGATGACGGCTAACCCGTAGAAATACGGATTTCCGATCTCCTACCAAACCACAACTCCGGGCCTGGCTTGGGCACAATACGACCCCGTCAAATTTGGGTTGAACACGGGGGTCTGGATTCTGTTCATCGGGGCAACCACGGCGGGATGGAAGCGGGTGAGGAAAAATTACGGCCATCGTAACCGCCTTAGATGCAAAAAGTGACGGCTCATACGAAGGAAATCACTGTGAAAAATGTTGTAAATATCATTAATGATATGATAGCAAATAATTTATTTTTTGTCAATCGCATTAATTATGACATGAATGCCTTGAAACTAAGATTGGTTCAAGATGAGCAATCAAATAAGGTGATATTTTTCTATATTTACAGCAACTGGAGGCTATCAAAAGACAATAAAATAATTAATTCTTCATTTAAATATCCGCATGAGCAGTATTATGGCAATAAAGCGAGTCATAGAAGGTCTTTTTTGAAGTATTGCGGTTCAACAAGATATCTTGAGGACAACGCCATTGAGAAAATAGAAATTGACAATAAAACCAAAGATTTAAAAGTATTTTGGAGTACGGGCGAGTTATTGGAAGCTTTTTGTTTCGAATCAAACTCTACATCATATCACGTTTATGACCAAATAAATGGTCACACATACGATGTCATGTATGGAAAAATTAATAAAGAATTTGCGTCACCCGAAGGAGGATGTGATGGCCATGAATCAACCCGTCATACGAAACGAGCTGCCGCCGATCCTCATGGATGAAGAGACAATGGGGACAGGTGAATGGCGCGGGGGAGCACTCTTTTAAAAAAGGTTTGACGGAGGGCTTGGGAACCACCTTTCCTCAAAAGGGTTTCCCAACCAACATAAATGTCATGCACCCGCCGGGGGGCACGCCTTGGCATTTGGGCGGTTGCGGCTTACAGTCAAAGCCAACCTTCCTATGAACGCGCTCGCCTCCACCAACCGCCGGCTCCGGGTGGCCCTGGTCACCAACCGTTTCCTGCCGCAGGTCGGCGGGGCCGAGATCAACATCGGCCACCAGGCGCGCTACCTGGCCCGGCACGTCGACCTGACCGTGTTCTGTCCCCGGCGGGTGGCGGCTCCCGCGGCCGCCGTCCAGAACGGCTACCGGATCCGGCGCCTGGACGACTGGCTCAACCGCCGTAGGGTCTACCCCAACAACCGGTCGGACACCTTTTGTCCGGCCCTTTTTTTCCGGATCCTTGCCGGCCGGTTCGACCTTCTCCAGTGCTTCCCCGCTTTCAACCGCAACAACCTGCTGGCCGCGCTGGCCGCGCGCTTGGCCGGGACCAAGATCATTTTCTGCTTTTTCGACTACCTGGACTACGCCAAGATCATCAAGAGCACCGGCCGGATTGATCCCGGGATGATCGACGCCCATGTGCCGAACGCCAAGATCCGGTGGCTGCTGCGCCGGATCGACCAGGCCTACGCCATTTCGAACCGGGAGGTGGCCTTCCTCAGGCGATATGTCGGGCACGTTGAGTTTTCGCCGGTGCCCATCCTGGTTGACGAATATCTGGGGGATGTGCCGTCGCCGCGGGCGCGCCACGGCATTCCGGAGTCGGATTTTGTTTTTCTGTGCTTGAACCGGATTTCGGTGGTCAAGGGGCAGGACCTGGCGTTGGAGGCGTTCCTGCGCGTGGCCGGGGCGCTGCCGGGCAGCCGGCTGGTGTTCGTGGGCAACACCCAGGCCGAGCCTGAACTGACCGCCCGGATGGAGGCGCGGATCGCGGCCAGCGGTCTGCGTGACCGCATCCTGTTCACCGGGCTGGTGGAGCGGCCGGAACTGCTCGGCTGGCTGCGGCATGCCGACATCCAAGTCATTCCCGCCCGGTTCATGAATGCCGGTGCGGTGGTGGTCGAGAGCTGGGCCAGCGGCACTCCGGTCATCCAGAGCGACGCCGTGGATCCCAACCTCGTCCGGGAGGGGGAGAACGGTTTCGGTTTCCCCAGGCAGGACGTGGCCGCGCTGGCCGCCAAAATGGAGCTGGCCTACCGGCAGCGGGAACGGCTGCCGGCGCTGGGGGTGGCCAGCCGGGAGATGGTGCGCGATAAATACACCTATGAGGCGCTGACCCGGCAGTATCTCGCCGCCTATTCCCGGCTGACCGGGCATCGTTTCGGATAGCACACGCCACAGCGTGAACTCAAATTCCCGCCCGAGGATTGTCTCTCACGGAGGCACAGAGGCACCAAGAAACATGGGGTGTTCCTCGTCCTCGTCTGCCACGGCACCCCCCTCCACGGGCGACACGCCCGTGCCTACAGGAACCTTTTGTAGCGGCGCCTGTGCCAGGCGCCCCCAAATGACCACACCCCCGCGCGGCTGGCACAGTCGCGGCTACAGCGGAACACCCCCTCTTCGTGGGATTGCACCCCGCGCTGGAGTTTGGCAAAACTCAACGGTTGTAGTTTTCCCGTCCCGGTGGGACGGGGCGGGAATAGGCAGGGGCTTCAGCCCCTGTTTTGTCACCCCCGATTTCGCGTGCCGTCAGGTACGCGGCGAATCGCGGCGTACCTACGGCACGCCCTCGTTTCATTTTTCGGAACAGGGGCTGAAGCCCCTGCCTATTGTCATTCAGTCCCTCCGGGACGAAGCCGCCCCT
>Ga0265297_10010663_pt1 | contig 11472 bp, 16 predicted proteins | sample Munlanlwell13791_FD_192502 | JGI IMG/M metagenome (GOLD analysis project Ga0265297, IMG submission 192502) | Leachate microbial communities from a municipal landfill in Southern Ontario, Canada - Leachate well 137-91 | ecosystem: Engineered > Solid waste > Landfill > Unclassified | place...
TCTTGATCCAGGAGGTCCAACAGGCCGTCATAGTAATCCTCTAAGTCGTCCTCAAAATCATCGGGTAACTGCTTGACTTCCGCGCCCGCCATCGGCTCTTCTGGCGTCTCTGGTTCTGGCTCGCCCCCAGGTGTTTCTTGGGTGGGCGTTTCCTCTTCCGGCATCGCTTCTGCTTCCGCTGCCTGAGCCGCACCTTTCTTGCCCCCGGCCTCGTAGAGGTTGCGTAGTTTCTTGAGTGCGGCGAGTGCCTTGCGGGCTTGCTTTTGCTTATAGACTGACAGGCTTTGCGCTAACACCTGACTGCATAGCCGAATATCATTATCAATCATCGCCAGCATCGCCTCGCTGTTGTTCGCCTCAACGTCGAGCGGGTCACTGACGCCGGTTTCGAGTAGGGCGGCCATCTCCGGGTCACGGGAATAGAACAAGGTAAGCACGCTGTCGCTGTTCTCTAAGCGCCCGTCATTTAATTCCAGGTCGATGAACTGCGATTCGGTAAGATCGCCATTCGCCAGCGCCTCTTGCCGCGCCGTCCTGACGTCAATCTCCCCGATCTCTAAACGTGCCCCGCGGGTATCCGCGCGCTTCGCTTTGATGTCAGCAACCATCAGATCCTCGTCATCGTCCTGGAAGTCAAAGACAAAGCGCAGGTGCTGCGGGAGAAACTTCTGATTCATCTGTTGGGTGAGCTGTTCTCTGATTTGCCCCGGCCCCTTGCCACGTGCTTTCATATGCTGCAACATGGCATCGGCTTTCGTCGCCCCGCTGGAGGTGGCAGGCCACAATTCACGCGCATCGACTCCCAGAGCAAGCGCAATGGTGTACATCCCCAGGGTGGTGGCCTCTTGCTCATTGAAGCCGTCCGGGATTGACGCCATGTCTACGCTATCAAGGCTGATCTGTGTACCGCCCTGCTTCGTGCCGAAGGCGATGGTTTTGGAGTACCGCGACAGGCCCACGCTGTCCATTTGCGCCTCGGCGGCCTGGAAGGCCCCCATAATCTCTTTTGCCGTGATCCCGTTACCGATCAGGATTTGCCGCGCCGGTCTACTTCCTAGCTTCTCTTGCTTATAGCGGGAAATATCCATAAGGTTCTGAGCGCAATTGATCATGCGGGACAGCGCGCAAAAGCCCACGCCGTTCATCTCGACACGCGGGCTGGGCATTTGTGCCAACATTATCACGCGGGTATAGTGCAGCTTGTAGCGCTTCCCGTCGGTATCGGTATAGACGACCGGAAATTCAGCGTTACGGGTGCGGATGCAGCGATAAGCGTCAAGATGGGCAATCCCCAGCGGTAGGCCCATCAACGGCTTGTCCTTTTGACCTTCCCCGATGATCTCAAAGAATGACCCGTTGTCTTGCGTCCACAGGTCTATGAGGAATTTGCTTAGGCCCATATCCCAGCCCGCGCCAAACTCGGTTTGTTCATACAGACGGCGGGTCATCTCGTCGGCCTGCTTCGTGTGGGCCTGGATGTTCATGTCCAGAGGCTCTACATGGAACGGGACGGCGGTCATCTTACTGACCATGTTGTACAGCGCGCCGCTTACGTGATCCTCGCGCGGCCAGTAGGTGCTTAGGTCAAGATCGCGCTGCTTGCTCCACCACGGGGCGATAATCTCACCGCCGCGAGCCAGCCAGAACAGGACGTTAACGCCCTCGTCTGACTCAGTCGCCCGCGCCTGGATACTTTGATCTCTTATGGTCGTTAGTTCGTCAGGCATTCCACCCCCAACCGGCAATATCCACGCCGGAATCCTCTAATTCAGCATAGAACGCCTGCATTACCGCGTCCCCGCTGTCGGTGCTGCGCCCTAAGCGCTTTTTGATTTCGTCCTTGCTTTCCACTTCGATCTTGCCGCCGCTACCCACGCGCCAATGTGGAGCGGTCAAGTCACCGGTCAATAGATCATCTGCCGGTAAGGCTATGGGTGTTGCGTTCTGCGGGTCCAATAGCTCCCGCAAATTCCACCATGCCGCGCTGCGTTTGTTCACAAAGCCCAGTTCCCCGCTGCTATCCCGCGTGGTGGCCTTTTCGCTGGCATTGAAGGCCAGGGCATCATACCCCATCTCTCTCAAGCGGTCTACCACCCCCGCCCCCAGGCCGATCACGTCTATAATCGCCTGCCCGCCGTACTTCTCTAAGATTCCCGCTACATGGCCCACGGTCGCCATCGTATCCTCTTTGGTATAGCGTCTGAGTTCTGCGATAGCCTGCCCGAAGCGCAACGCCAATACCGTCTTGTCCTCACCGCTGCGGGCAATGTCAGCCCCCACACAAGAGAATGCGCCCGGCTTTCCTGCATCACTCCATGCTTGCCATCTATCGTTAGCCGCTTCTACCCAAGACAACGGTATTACTCCATCCTCATCACTGGCGGCGAACTCGCCCAAGACACGATTTTGATAGACCGCGCTTTCCTGTCCCCATTGCCGCTGTCGATCTTCGGCCCACTTGCCCGCAATCCGCCCGGCCTTAATCGCATCGTCAAGTGTAACGTGCAGGGCGTCCCAATCCTCATAACCAGGCCGCCGGGCATGAATGTCATAGAAGCGCCCTGCCGGTTCTCCGGGCGTACTAATTGCCAGCCAGTAGCAATCCCCGGTACTAAAAGCACCCTCGGCACTATCCCAGGTTTGCGGTGGAATGACCTTCGCTTCATCAAAGACATAGAGTAAGTTGTTAGCGTGCGCGCCCTCGATGAGCTCCGAGTTGTTGCTTGCCAGGGCGAAAGCCTCACCTGTCCCCGTCTTGATACTCAGGGAAATAAGCTCGTAACGTTCCGACCACGGCCCGCGCCCGATCTTGTCCCACCTGAGCCGTCGCGCCCACTTGTGCACTTCGGGCCATAAGAACTTCGTTAGCTGTCGCCAGGCGCTGGCGGTAGTGGGCGCTTTCCAGTCCTCGCCGTCGCGGGTCAGGGCAAACCACAGGAGCGCCCACGATGAAAGCGCCGTCTTGCCTAAGCCGTGCGGCCCGCGTACCGATACCCGTCGCCGTTGCTGCAAGCGGCCCAGGATCTCATCTTGATAAGGTGCAAGTGCATCCCCCCGCCAATCGATGCAGTCATGCACAAAGGCGACGGGGTCGCTGCGATATTGCTTTTTGAAGGTGCTGTAAGGGTCGGCGATTGACGCGCCGCTTTGCTGGCGGCGGCGCCATTCCGCCTCAGCCCTTGCCCGAATTTGCCATGACACTCAGGATGTCCTCGCCGTCGGCAATCCGCCGTACCTGCTCATCGGAAAGGGTGGATAGGTCAATATTTGCCGACATGATCTCATTCTTCTGTGTAGGCGCATAGCCCCTATTAGCCGCCTTCATAGTGAGATACCATTTAGCGGTAGGCACATCCTCTTTTTGCAGCGCCTTCAGCACCACGGCCTCAGCCATGTCATAGGTCTTTTCTACCTCATCGTCGTAGACTTCCCGAACGGCCTTGACTTCCATACAGAACCGGCGTGCGGTGTGCCAGTGGCAGCCGACACGGGCGGCGATGGTGGAGATAATGCCCCCGCTGCCCGGTATCGCCTCTATGAATTGACTCGCCCTATACGCCATGCTACCACTCGCCTGTTATGCCCATTTCGCAGATTATCCCAAGTTATCCAAGATTGCCCGCCGGATATGCATTGCAATCGAACGCATGAAAAGCGGTGGAAAGCTGTGTCCGCACTTCGGGCAAGTGATCATCTCCACATCATTCTCGACAGATTCATCATACTCTTTGAAGTCTGGCACTTCTACACCATCTCCGGTTAGTTCTGCAACCTCATTCTCATAGAACAGCCCTGACAAATCAAGCCCTGCGCTCAGGTCAAAGGCTATCTCTCCCGCGTCCCATTCCAACCCGACTTCTGACGCGCGGTTATCGGCATAGGCCAACAGCCGCGCCCGTTGGTCGTCGTCCATCAAGCTCAGGTCGGTACGCTGCACCACGACCAGCTCCCGCCCGTCAGTCTGCACCACTCTGACCGGTATCCCCAGGTCGGCGGCAGCTTGCAGGGTCTTGTTGCCCGCAATCACTGTGCCGTCACGGTCAGCCAGGATAGAGCGGCCCGCGCCGTATTCCTCCAATGAGTGCGCGACCATGTAGGCCCCGCGTTCGGTGCCCTTGTTGGCGTTCCTGGGGTCTGGTTGCAAGTCGGCTATGCTATTGATTGCCTTCGCCATGCTCTTTTCCTACCTTGATACTGCATCCAGAAACCCACGCCCCCAAGCGCATAATGAGCGCCCCGAGAGCACATCGCCAATCGCGCTTAATCGTCACTGTTATAACGATACTTTTCATTAGATCGCGCTCACTTATCTGCGAATTACCCTTCATGGATTAACCTTCCCCCGCCTTGTTACTCTCGGCGTCATTTTGTAAGGGTTGCCTAACACCTCGCGTTATATCCGCCGTGCTCTTCCGTAGCACTTCCCCCAGCAGGTCGTAGCCGCACTCCTGAGCCATGACGAAAAGGGGGATTGCCACGTCGGCAATCTCTGAGGCGGGCGGATACTCCCCATCGAATACGCAGCGGGCCACCTCGCCGAGTTCCTCCATCGCCTTCTTTAGCTGCCGGTCTACGATATCCCACGGCGTTCTACCATTGAGGTAGCCGCGCTGGGTCACGTTGCGGTATACCGTGCGTTGGATGTCGCTTAGATTGATGCGATTATCTGTCATTGTGGGTACACCTCGCCACAGAAGGTATCAATCCCTATGATGTTTCCATTGTCGTCGCGTGTAACCCACGCGCCGTAGGTGATTTTCTCCACGTTTGATAGGATGGGATCGAATTGCTTCTCTGTCGCCGTAGTTCCGTTTTGCCAGCCGATAGGCGGGACAATCATGATTATATTGCGGTTGCGGTCATTTCCCATTTTGGTATCCCATAATTCCAGTCTTGTAGCATTCTGAGGTAGCATTCGGCTTTATAACGGCGTATCGCGTGTAGCGATACTGTATACATAATTATACCACACACCGCGCCTGACAGGAAGATGATAAGTGCTTTCATTAGTGTCTACCGTTCGGCTTCCATATGGGCCGCTCTCCAAGTTCCTCTATCTGTCGCGTCAGTGTTCCTACGCCCTTCCATAATTCCGCGTTTTCACCTTCGAGGGCCGTGATGCGCTGCCCCTGGTCGGTAATCTCTTTGATCAATAATTCCCGCTCCGATTTGAGCGCCTTGATCTCTTTCCCCTGTGCCTCGACCTGCTCTCGCAGCGGTGCGATCAACGCGATCGCCGTCTGCGTGATCTTCTCCGAGGCGCAGGCTTCGATATTCTCTCGCTCGGATTCGATCTTTCCCCGTTCGGATTCTATGCGCTGCCGTTCCGCGACGATCTTTTTTAGATCGTCTTTCGCCTTATAGATCAATAGCCCCGCGCCAATCAGTGTAGTGAATGCAGTTACCAGAGAGATGATGTCCATGCAATATTTACCTCTCGCCCAAAATCGCCATGATGTAGGCCATCACGGCGTCAAATTGTTCGTCGCTGCTTAAGCGGCGCTCACAATGCAGGCTCTCGATGTAGGCCCTGAGCTTCCGCAGATTGCCGCGATAGATCATCGCTTCCCAGGCGTTGAGGATCAAGGCCCCGATCAGGCCGATAAGGCAGGCGCAAAAGATTCCAAATGCAACGTCGTTCATCTGTCACCGTCCATCGGAAAATGCACGCGCTCATAATCCTCAGCCGCCACAATCAGGCGGTCTAATTCTGACCCCTCACGCGGCGTTAAGTTGGCTTTTTGTATCAGCTCAAAGATGCGCTTGGTGGCCTCGATGTACTGTTGATCCGTCATAGTGTCCCCGTTCCGTGCAAGTACTCCTAATATCTATCGCGGTTTCTATCCATTTTTGTCCTGTTACAGCATCGCGGTCAGTTCGTCCGCCTGCGTGCGTAGATTCGCCGCCACCAGCAGCAGCGCCGCGGCCTGCTGTTCGAGTTTCGCCGCCTCGATGATGATCGCGTCGCGCACGTCGGAAACGTCACTATCCGGTAGCATGGCCGCCACGTCCAGTAGATGCCCCACCGTGGCCCGTTGGTCGAATAGCGCCAGGTGCTCAAAATCGAAGTATGCCCAAAAATCAAGCTCCTTCGCCCAGACGTCGGCGGCCTTGTAATCCTCATCTGCTGAGGCGGTATCGATAACTGAGATTTTCGGCATGATGGAGGAACGCGGTACACCGCCCGCACTCGTCCAGGCTTCTACGTGCGGGGTAAAGTCACCGTAGAGGAACGGGCGATAGACCATCGGTACAATCATGTCGATCTTGCCCGCCGCGTATAGCTCCGGCCATGGTTGTCCCCAGTTCGCCGCGTCATTCTTGTAGGCCTTGACGTGCATGGTGCGCAGCTTTCCGCGGGCTGCATCCCCGCAAGCCGCAACGGCGGCATAAACGTCACTGGGCGCGTAATATTTCGAGACCCCGAAAGACGGGTAGCGGCAATAGTCGAAATCCACTCCATCAACCTCCGGGTACATCTCGACAATTTCCGCCGTAATGGCGCGCATCGCCTCGCGGGCGTCGGGGTTCCCGAAGTCGGCAAAGGCCCCGGTCGAAATTGCCAGATCCTTATCCATGTAGGGGATGTAGGCCCCAAACGATAACCAGGCGCTCACCTGCATCCCCAGTTCATGCGCGGCCCCGATGGCATAGCTAAGCGAATCAAAGCCCGCCTTCATGGCGCTGGACTGCGGATAAATCGCGCTGTTGTAATGCGCCCCGGAGGCCAGGACATTGTAGAAGATATTCGTCACGCCACCGGATTTCAACTTCGATAGCAGCGCATCCCAGGCCGCCGCGTTTTCCCCTGACACATACGAAACAGAGATACCTAACATTTTACTCCTTCAACGCCGCGACAAACGCGGCGCTCTCTTCGTCGTCTTCGAATACATCCGGCTCAGCATCCTGGAGCGTTTGCAAGAGTTTGATCATATCGGGGATGTCATCGGCAGGAAAATCGAAACAGATTCCCGCGTCCTCTGTGTCGGCCAACGGATACCAGATACAGCACCCCACGCCGTCAGGATAGCGGATCTTATCAGCCCGCAGCTTACCTTGTACGTGGACGCGGCTCACAGTATCCCTTCTTCCATGACGTGAATCTCCCTGGCCTTGAAGTTGAAACTTTTCCAATCGCTCTTATTGAGCGTAAATAGCGCCGCGCCCAAACAGCGCCCGCCGTGTTCCTCGTTCCATTCGTCTACCAAGTCGGTGAAAATCTGCAAATCTTCGAGGTACTCCGGAAATTCCATCCACTCCCGCCACCCGTCTTCCGGTAGCAGATGCTCCCCGCCGTCCTTCGACCCAAGCACCCCGGCCTCGCCGAGAATATAGAGCGGTTTCAATCCGGCAGCGGAAAACGTCAGATCCATTTGCTGCCAGCGCCCGGCGTGCCAGGGCCACCAGGACAACAGCCCATCCGCGTCCTTGTTCGCCCACCAATAGGCATGATAGCCGATGGCGCCGCCTGCCGCTACCAGATCCCGCACTGCCGGTATCATATCTGCAAACTGGCTCTCGTGGGGATTGCCCACAGCAGCGCAGAAGATCACCGGCCTTTGATTCATACCCAAGACGCGCAACGCGGAAATGAACCCGCGCTCGAACTCTACCACCTGGGCCATGTTGGCAGCATCGTTGGATTTCAGGACTTCGTTGAGGCTCTCGACAAAATCAATATACTGCTCCCAGCCCGCAATATCCCGCGCCAGCAGTTCCGCCCAGGCGAGCGGGTTCATGCTGCTCAGGTAAGCCTCCTGCTCTCTGGCGGTGGCATAATGCCGGTACACCACCCGTGTCTCTGGGGAAAGCTCCTTGATCGTCTTGGCAAGGCCGGGATTGCCCACGAGTTTAATGATACCCGGCTTGACGTGCGCAACGTAGGATTTGAATTGCTTTTCTATCCCGATGATGTCTTGCACGTGAAAACCGATAGGATGCAGCCCGGCTATGTACTCCGGCTCTTCGGGTTCTGGTTCATCTGGTTCTGGTTCAACGTCGCTGCCGATGATGTGAAACACATCACAGGCGGGATAGTTCGTATTCAGGAACGTGTCAATGGGGGCCATGTCCTCAGTTGTGGGTAGGTTTTCCCATACGATAGTGGCCGACAGCGGGGAAGCGCCCACAACAACGGGCGGTTCTGGTTCCTCTGGCTCTTCGGGTTCCGGCTCGGTTTCGTCACAAACAAACTCGTAATGGTCAATATAGGCGTCGTTGTGTTTGAATTGCCACAATGTCACGAAGCGAATGAATACGCTCACCTTTTCCGCTTGCGCCGTTGCGCTAACCGAGATTTGCGCGTACTGGTTGTAGACGTGATACCCCAGCGACCAAACGACGGTATCCGCCCGTGGGTCTTTACCGCCGGTGGGGTCTATTCCGATCCAGAATGTGGCATTGGCGCGGGCGTCGGTATTCGTATCTCCGGTGACGTGCACCCGATCAATAAAGCCGTCGCCGTCATCGTCCCCGAACTCACTGTCTTGTGCCGTGGCAAAATAGGCCGCTTTCCCCACGCCTGTGCTTTGGTGCGGGTCGTCACTGTCCAGGCTACTCCACGCATGAACTAAAACTTGTGCGGTGACTTTATGCCCGATAATAGCACTCTGTCGCCGCATCAGGCCCCAGTCCCCAATCCGCCCGTAGGTGAACCCGCAAAAGGCAGATTCCCCGGAGTGAATACGGTACGGGTAGGCAGCGTTTACGCCGTGGCTTTCCGGCTGTGACCACCCGTTTTTATTGGTCTTATCCCAGGCAAGGGGGGCCTTGTACCAATGCTTATACCAGAGCTGCCACCCTTTGGGAACCATGACGTTTCCAAGTTCCAGATCATACGGTTCGCCATCGCGTGGATAGCACCGCGCGTCACGATCATAGCCACCCTCAAACTCATCTGAGGTATAAGTCATTGCACACCTCCAACGAGAACACAGAGAATCACAAAAAGCGCGGCGGCGGTCATTACTCGAACGATCCACCGTCGCGCTATCATGCCAACCGCACCAATCGCAAACCGGTGATGATCCGGCTCGCCTTCCAGCCTGGGAGTGCATACCGTGAGGTGGTAAGCTCTTTCAGCTCCCCGTCCCACGGATCCGCAATCATGGCGGTGTCCGCTTCCAGGTCTACGGACATGATGAGGACAAAGTGCTGGCTCTCCTGTGGGCGCTTGTGCGGATCAAAGGCCACTTCTGCAATCACGGGCCCGTTCACCAATTCAGCGGCGATGTATTCCATGTCGGCGGCCTCAGTGCGATAATGCACCGATCCAGCCCAGGATAGGCCAGGGAAGGCGTCTGGTATCCGTTGGGGATTGCTTAATAGGTTTCCATGGAATGCCACAGCGTCCCTGAGTGCCCGCGCCACCTCCGGCGGTGTCAGGAGCGCGTCAGGCTCAGACGCCTGGGCCAGCATCGCCACACAGACGACGAAACAACCCGCCGAACCGAACGTTGTACCGCCCGCATAGGTGAGGTCCTTCCATAGCGGGTCATTCTGCGAATAGCGCCCGATGTCCTGCCAATTCGGCTCGATATTCTCTTGCGCTTCCGGCTCCGGGTCAGGGGCCTCCCCCAGGAATAGCACGTTACCCGTAGCGGTGAACTCGTGCCACGTGAAGCCCTCGCCGTCAGGGAAGGCGATGGCGAGCCGTTGGGGTGTATTTTGCGCTGCGTTCATTTGTGATTTACCAATCTACGCAGTATGAGGTACACCACTGCCAACCAGGAGGTAGGTGGCCTGGTTCGCAATTGCAGCAGCCACGAATGCCTCAAATAAGCCAATTGCGCCAGTTTTTGTGCATGTAACACTATCCATAATCCCCCAGCACGACAAACCAAAGACGCCAGCGGCAACCAGTGCAAGCGCACCCAACATCACGAGCCGTTTATGGCTACCGTCCAGGGCGTCATACTTTTCACGCAGCCCTGGCACGTAGGAAAACGCTAACGATAACACGATCCCTGCAAATTCTGCCAATTGATTAGAAGTCATTACCTCACCTCTCTGATATAGTTAAAACATAACGGCGGTCACTGGTACGCACTCGGCTAATGTGGATAGATCGGTCTTGGACGCGGCCCCGCACCGATCGTCACCCGCAGGCGTTGCCCGTATGCTCTGATTTTGTGCGTTTCGTGATTACCTCTCTCATCCGCGCTATAGTAGCTCTGCCACAGGCCGCCGTTATCACTATCCCCACCACTCACCCTCCGGGCCGTGGCATGAAGCCACGGTTGACCGGCACGCCTAATGCTGCATTTAGAGGTTGACAGGCTCAGCCAGTAAAGCCGGCGCGCCCCCTACGCGCTGCCCGTTTGCGGGCCTCACTCGCTCATTCAGAGCCATCATGCGCCAGGGGGCGCGGATCACTTACTGAACGGAAGGCCCATTGCCAGCGGCCCTCAAATAACACCTTGCGGCTTTTCAGTATCCCGCCACGTTCTAATTTTAGCAGTGCATCGCGGGTGGCCTTGACGTCCATCCCGGATTGCTCCGCGAACATGCCGACGGTGAACTCGTCGGCGGCTATCTCCTGCGCTTCGAGTGCCTGCATAATCTGCGCTATGGCCGCGGCCCGAATGTCGTCACTCATAGCGTTTCCTTTGCGCGAATGTCCAGTGTTTCAAAAAACGGGTAGGTCTGGACTAACTTCCCGTCTATAATTTCAAAGGCCAATAGGCCATTGCTAATCTGAAATTCTGAGCGCGTCGCCTGGATACCGTGAGCCGCCAGCCCGCAATAGGACGGGGTAACGGCTATCCAATATTGCCTAAATCCCCGCGTCACCGCTTCAATGTGCGGTGTGTGGTAGTGCGCCCTTAGCGTCAAATCTGCCACCGGAAAACCAGAGTCAAGCGCGTCATTGATAATGCTCTTCAGGTAGTACCGCATCATGTTACCTTTTGTCCATTGCCGCATCCCGACAGCTGGGCCGTGATGCGCCGCGTCTACGGTGAATCCGTCAAGATCAAAAAGGCCATGATATAGCGCCGTGATGCTTTTCTTGGGGTATTCGGCGCTCAATTGCTGTGCTATCAGGATTTCGCTTGACCCGTCCCCCATCACGTGCGAGGACGTGCCTTTGATCATTCTTAACTTGGTCACGTTCTGCAGATCGAGCCAGGGCCGGAGGTTTGCGCAAGCAATGGCGATTTGATCACTCTCACGCGGGCTTACCCAGGCATCAGGAAACCGTGTCCCCTGCGTGGCGTCCCCGTTATGGATCACGATAATCTCATCTTTGCCCGCTAAATCCTTCACGCTTTTAAGGTTCGCCTGGTACAAGTCCCAGAGATATTCCTGGAATGGCGTTGCAGTGGGATGGTAGTCAGTGAGTGCCCCGGCCTCGTTTTCACGTTGCAGGGCGGTGTGAGGATTCAGGAGGCCGAGGTTGTGCCCGCTGTGGATGTCCGAGAGTGCTACGAGTATCCGGCGTTTGTGGTCTTGTTTGAATATCCCCATATC
>Ga0265297_10010664_pt1 | contig 11472 bp, 11 predicted proteins | sample Munlanlwell13791_FD_192502 | JGI IMG/M metagenome (GOLD analysis project Ga0265297, IMG submission 192502) | Leachate microbial communities from a municipal landfill in Southern Ontario, Canada - Leachate well 137-91 | ecosystem: Engineered > Solid waste > Landfill > Unclassified | place...
TTGATGATTTAGATAGGGTGAAAGGAATTGGCTCTGCAACCATACAAAAGATTAAAGACCAAGGACTGGCCTGTGTTGTTTGCGAAACAACACAAAAATCCGAAGCACTAAATCCGAAATCCGAAACAAATTTAAATTCTCAAAATTCAAACACTCAAAACACGGCTTATCCGACTGGCGTTTACATAAATGAAATTTTGCCAAACCCAGAAGGGGCAGATGAAACAGAAGAATGGATTGAACTTTTTAATTTTAATAATGTTGAAGTTGATTTATCTAATTGGCAAATTAAAGACGCAACAGGTACACCTACAACATACACATTTACTCAAAATACCATCATCCCAGCTAATGGATATCTGGTGCTAAAAAGACCGGAAACAAAAATAATGTTGAACAACGACCAAGATAAATTAATTTTGTTGTCGCCAGACAAAAAAATTGTTGACACTGTGGATTTTGTCTCCTCGCCACTTGGACAATCATATAATAAAGTTACAAATGGCTGGGTATGGAGTACAACTAAAAGCCCAGAAGCAAAAAACGTCATTACTACTGTAGCTAAAAAAACATCCTCATCAAGCTCAACGTTAAATGGCTTGCCAAAAGATACAAAATTTGATAATACTAAAATAGCTGAAGCAGGAATAGCTGGTATTAGCCAAAGCGCAAACCAAGATAACAATAAAATAGAAAATCCTTGGTTTTTATTTTTTACGGCGCTGGCAATAGCTTTAATTTCCGCTTTATTGGTATTATTTATAAAATTAAAATTTCAAACAAATGTCAGGACATAGTCATGCAAAAACAGTTATGGCCACAAAAATGGCCAATGCTGCAAAAAAAGGAAAAATATATTCAAAATATGGCAGGCTAATTACAATAGCTGTAAAAGACGGCGGAGGTTCTGGGGATCCTTCAAAAAATTCCAAGCTAAAAGCAACTATTGAACAAGCCAAAGCCATGGATATGCCTAAAGAAAATATTGAAAGGGCAATTAAAAGAGGCACTGGCGAATTGGCGGGCGAGAGTTTAACTTCTGTTTCTTTTGAAGGGTTCGGACCAGGTGGAATTGCTTTAATAATTGATGGTATTACCGATAACACAAACAGAACATTGGGAGAGATAAAATCAATTTTAAACCAAAATGGAGGCAAGATGGCAGGCGAAGGAGCTGTGCGTTGGATGTTTGATAAAAAAGGGTCTATTGCAATAAATAACGAACAAAACTTAATAAATAAAGAGGAGTTTGAGCTTTTAGCCATTGATTCTGGGGCCGATGATATTGTTTTTGAAGAAAAAGAAATTTATGTTTATACAAAAATAGAGGATTTGGAAGTTGTAAAAAAAGCGCTTGAGGATAAGGGATTTAAAATTGAGTCTTCGTCTTTGGATTATGTTGCCAAAGAAGAAGTTGAAATTTCTGAAAAAGAAAAACAGGCAACCGAAAGACTTTTTGAAGCATTGGACAACAATGATGCAGTCAACAACATCTACTCCAATTTAAAAAACTAAACCAAAATATCGCCTTGATGGTGGTTTTTTGTTGCTCTGGCTGATATAATCTAAATATGATTATATTGGGAATAGACCCAGGGTCAGTGGTGGTTGGCTATGCCGTAATTAATAAGAATAAAGACCGAAGTTTGGAGGTTATTGATTTTGGCTGTATAATTACTGACAAATTTGCCACAACTGGAGAGCGACTAAAAAAAATACACACAGAAATTACAAAGCTCACAGAAAAACACAGGCCAGAAATTGCCGCTGTGGAAACTTTATTCTTTTTTAAAAATGTAAAAACTGTAATGCCTGTAAGCCAGACAAGGGGAGTTATTTTACTTGCTTTGGCAGAAAAAAAACTGCCTGTATTTGAATTTACGCCCTTGCAAATGAAAATGGCTATATGCGGGTTTGGTCGCGCAGAAAAAAAACAGGTTATTGAAATGATTAAAAAAACCGTTGATATAAACTGCTTTGATCTTAAAAAAAATAACAGGAAAAAAGATGATGCTTTTGATGCTTTGGGATTGGCAATTTGCGCAGCAGTAAAAAGCTATTAAAGCGTTCTGTGGAAAAGATGGTATTGACAATAGTTTGTTAAAAAATATAATAGAAATAATTATTAAAAAATAATATTAAAAAAATTAAAAATGGAAGAAGAATTTTTAACTAGGTTAATAAATGAGGATGATGATTTTGAGGATTCTAACTGGGACGATGATGACCCAGATACAGACAAAGACGACGACGCAATTGATGACGATGATGACGACACAGACTCTCCGGAAATAGAGGAAGAATAATTTTTAATCGTAAAACTCCGCTTTTTAGCGGAGTTTTTGTTTGCGCAACAGTTAATATCTAACTATTGTAATTTTACATTTTTTGTAGCTATAATGAATGAATTATTACAAATTAACCTATTATGAAAATCAATAAAAAGTTATTAAAAACTATCGGAAAATATTTGGCTTTTTTCTTTTTGGGATGCTGTTTGCTTGCCTTAGTAGTATTTATTTATTATACATGGGACCTGCCACAGCCAGAAAAATTTACAGAAACGCCCTTTATACAATCAACAAAAATATACGACAGAACAGGCAAGGTTTTACTTTTTGATATATATGGAGAAGAAAAAAGGGAAATAGTTTCTTTTGACAAAATTTCCGACAACTTAAAGCACGCGGTCTTAGCATCTGAAGACAATAGATTTTATCAGCATGGTGGTATAGATGTGTTAAGAACCATTAAGGCAATTCTAATAGACATACAATCAAGATCAAAAAGCCAGGGTGGCTCTACAATAACCCAGCAACTTATCAAATCTGTTTATTTAACTGGGCAGAAAAGTATTTCTAGAAAAATCAGAGAAATTGTTTTGAGTATAGAGTTGGAAGCCAAATACTCAAAAGACCAAATCTTTGATTGGTATTTAAATCAAATCCCTTTTGGTGAAAATGCTTACGGGGCTGAAGCTGCAGCGCAAACCTACTTTAACAAACCAGCCTCTGACTTAACTATTGCAGAGTCCGCGCTCCTCACTGCAATTTTACCGTCAACAAGTTATTACTCTCCTTATGGATCTCACAAAGAAGAGCTTTTTGCAAGAAAAAATTCTATATTGGAAAAAATGCAAAAGCTTGGATATATTACAGAACAAGAGCTTAAAGACGCCAAAGCAGAAAAACTAACCTTTGCCGAATCCACCATCTCTATAAAGGCTCCTGATCTTGTACTGTATGTTAAAAAATATCTGGATGATAAATATGGAGATGAATACTTAAAAGAAAAAGGCCTACGGGTTTATACAACAATAGATTACGATCTTCAACAATATGTTGAGCAAGTAATTAAAGATTCAGACGCTGTGAACAAGGCAAAAAATGCTAATAATGCGGCAATGGTTGTTATTGATCCAAAAACAGGGGAAATTTTAGCCTTGGTGGGATCAAAAGACTATTTTGCCGACCCTTATCCTGCAGGGTGCGACGAAGACCCCCAAAAAAAATGTTTGTTTGAACCAAAGTACGACGTTGCCACAATGGGGCAAAGACAACCTGGGTCATCTTTTAAGCCCTTTGCATATGCTACTGCGCTTAAAAAGGGCTACACAGACAAAACAATTGTATGGGATGTGACAACCGAGTTTAACCCAAGCTGTGACCCAAGCGGAACTGCAGTAGTGGGCGTTAACGGAAGCGCATGCTATAACCCCCAAGATTATGACGGAAGAAACAGGGGTCCAGTTTCTTTACGAACTGCTCTGGATTGCTCTTTAAACATCCCAGCTGTTAAAGTTTTATATTTGGCTGGAATTCCCGATGTTCTCCAAACAGCAAAGGATTTTGGTATGACAACTCTTACCGACACAAGTAATTATGGACTTTCATTGGTGCTCGGCGGAGGCGATGTTAATTTGCTTGAAATGGCTTCTGCTTATGGAGTTTTTGCAACAGAAGGAAACTATGTGCCAGCAGTAAGTATTTTAAAAATTACCGATACCGATAATAATATTATAGAGCAAAGGCAAGAAGTCGCCACAAAAGTCTTAGACACTCAAGTTGCCAGAATGATGAACAATATTCTATCTGATAATGTAGCCAGAACACCAATTTTTGGCGCTAATTCACCTTTATATGTTCCTGGTTATCAAGTTGCGGCAAAAACAGGAACTACTCAAAATTTTGTTGACGGATGGACAATGGGATATACTCCTTTTGCTGTTGTGGGCGTTTGGACAGGCAACAACGACAACACTCCAACGCATGATGAAGGTGTTGGTATTGCAGCCCCAATGTGGAACAAGGTTATGACAAAAATTGTTTCCTCTCACTCTGTAGAAAATTTTACCCCCCCAGACCCAATAACAAACCGCTCTCCTTTTTTAATGGGGCAACTACCACCTAATGAGACAAATACAATTTTGTATTACATTAACAAAAACGATCCAATGGGTCCTTCTCCAACAAACCCATCTGATGACCCTCAATATCCTTTGTGGCAAATTGGAATAAATAACTACCTTATAAGAACAGGCCAGTACCAAGGCGCGCCCCAAGTGTCCAACGAGACATTAACTCCAACTAATTAAGTGGATTTTATTGGCATTACTACATAAATATAACTTGTGTCACCAACAGGTTTAAAAACACAGGCGCCCTCCTCTTTACTCATATCAAATATTACTTCGGAGCTTTTAATATTTGCCAATCCATCAAGCAAAAACTTATGGTTAAAGGAAACTTCAATTGGCTCACCCTCTATTTTTGCCATAATACTTGATTGGCTTTCTCCTATATCTGGATCCTGCGCAAAAATTTGTACCTCTTTATCTTCTGTATTTACACTAATCTTTACCTCATTTACCTTCCCAGAAAACAAAGAAGCTGCTTTAACTTGGTTAAAAAATTCGTCTCTTTTAACAACAATATGTGTTTTAAATTTTTTAGGAATAATTTCTTCATAGTTTGGGTATTCTCCTTCAATCAACCTAGAAGTAATTTGCACTTGCGGGTGCGGAGAATCCTTCATTGGAGACTCAAACATTGTTTGGTTTGGAGAAAAAAATATTTTTACCTTTCCTTCTTTGCCGTCCAAAATATTTATTATCTCTCGGGCTGGCTTTTGCGGAAGAATAAACGCGCTATCTTTTTTTATAGGCTCATCTAGTGTTATGCTTTTTTCTGCCAACCTAAAGCTGTCTGTGGCAACTATTTTCATTAAATTTTTTGAAAAAAGAAAGTATATTCCAGAAATCTCGGGCCTGCTTTGAGAAGGAGAGGCAATATCAACTATTTGTGCTAATCCTTGGCAAAGCTTGTTGTTGTCAACTTCCAAATAATCTAGGTTTTTAAATTCTGGAATTAATGGAAACTCTTCGGCATTAAACCCTTGAATTTGGTTTTTAAAGCTTTTGCACTCAATATATAGTCCCTGTTTTTTTTCCTCCAGTGTTATTTTTTCATTTGGCAACAAGGAAACAAAACTTGAAAAAAGCTTGGCAGGTACCACAACTTTTCCCTTTTTTACAATCTTTGTTAATATCCACAATTTAATAGCGGTCTCCAAATCCGTAGAGCTTAAACTTAAAAAATTATCTTCTGTGGTTATTAAGACATTGTCTAAAATTGGCAAAGATAAATTTTTACCAACAATTTTTTCAACAATGCTTAATCCGTTTTTTAGGTTTTCTTTTAAAATTTCAACTTTCATGGATTTAATATTAATTAATATATTATATATTTATTATATTTATTGTTATTAGTAGTGCTGGTTTTTATTTTTTATTAATTTATTATAGTTATAAAAAGAATTTTTTGTTCGGGATTTTTTTTGTGAAAATATTGTTAATAACATATTAGTTTTACAGTGTAATTTATGGGGTGTTTTTTCGCTAATAAATTTATTCTACTTTTTTAAACAAGGTTATGCACTGTATATCCTCTGTTTTATTAAGTTTAATTCTTCGGTTAATTTATTATTTTCTTCATTTTCTTGCATAATTTTTTTGTAGGCATAAATTGCTGTTGTGTGGTCTTTTCCTCCAAATTTTCTGGCAATTGCAGGAAAAGAGTATTTAAGCTCTTTCCTTAATAAAAACATGGCAACTTGTCGCGGTTTTACAATTTCCTTTCGTCTGGTTGGGTCAAATAAGTTTTTTTCCTCTAAGTGGTAAAACTTAGCCACGGTTTCAATTATTTTTTTATAATTTGCCACATCAAAAGGAGAAAAAACAAACCCTTTTAGTAATTTTTTAACTGTTTCAATATCCAGTGTTTGGTTTATTTTGCTATAGACAGATAGTTTAGTTAAAGCCCCCTCAAGCTCTCTAATATTTTTTTTCACATTTGTGGCAATGTAATCTAAAACATCTTCAGAAAGGTCCATATTTTTTTCTTGCACTTTTTGTTTTAAAATAACAAGCCTTGTTTCATAGTCTGGCAAGCTTACGTCGGCAATCATCCCGCCTTCAAAACGCGACCTTAACCTATCTTCCAGCTCGGCAATAGCATTTGGCGGGCGGTCCGAAGAAAGGATTATTTGTTTATTTTTTTCATATAGCGAATTAAAAACGTGAAAAAATTCTTCCTGGCTTTTATTTTTTCCGGCTATAAATTGTATATCATCTAAAATTAAAACATCAATTGGCGCTAAACTTGCTTTAAACGCCTCCATATTATTTGTTCTTATGGCTGAAACAATACCTGAAACAAACTTTTCAGAAGAAATATATTTTACTTTTTTCTTTTTTGATTCATCTCCAATTTTATTTCCAACAGCCTGTATAAGGTGTGTTTTTCCAAGCCCGGTGCCACCATAAATAAAAAGCGGGTTATAGGTAAAACCCGGATTATCCGCCACAGCTAAAGCTGCTGCGTGAGCTAATTCATTAAATGAGCCAACTATAAAATTATCAAAAGTGTACCTTGGGTTAAGATTTGTTTCTTTGTTTGTTTTAAATTCCTCAAATTTTAATTGAATATCATCGGGCTTTTCAGCCTCAGCAGAAATTTTTTGTAAGTTATTTTTTGAGGGTTGGGGCTTTATAATAAATTCTAGATCTTTTATTGAGTCATCTATGTCGTGCAGGGTTTTTAGAATTAGCTTATTATATTTATTGCTAAGCCACTCCTTTGAAAAAGCATTTGGCACGGAAATTATTATTTTTTCGTTTTCTTTAGAAATAATTTCTGTGTTTTGAAACCATGTGGCAAAATTGGCCTTAGAAATATGAAACTGCATTTGGGCCAAAACTGACTGCCAGAGCTCTACGTTGTTCATAGGATTTTTTGAGATGTTAATAATCTATTTTTAACTTTATTTGAATTCTTGTCAAACAAGAATAAAATGAGAACAACTGTTATTAAACTGTGGATAACTTGTGTGATGTGTTTATAAGTAGACGAATAATAAACATAATGGTTGCAAAACAGAGTTTTTTAGGCTATACTATGTATATTATACTAGTTAAAATTTTTAATACAATAACAAAAAAACATGAGCAAAACATACCAACCAAAAAAGAAAAAAAGAGCTAATACGCATGGGTTTTTAAGGAGAAAAAAAACAAAAACCGGCAGACAGGTGCTTCAGGCAAGAAGAAGAAAGGGTAGGGCAAAATTAACAGTGTAAATAAAATGTTTGCAAGGGAAAATAGAATTAGAAAGAAAAAGGATTTTGAATTAATTTTTAAAAAGTCAAAAAGCTTCAAAAATAGCCTTTTTATTTTTAGGGTAATGGAAAATAATTTGGGGTTTAGCAGATTTGGTTTTGTCACCAGTTTAAAGGTTTCCAAAAAAGCAACAGTAAGAAATAAAATAAGAAGGAGACTAACAGAGATAATAAAGGCTCAGGAAAAAAATATTAAAAAAGGAATAGATCTGGTTATAATTGCTCTTCCAGAAATAGAAAAAAAAGAATTTTCTGAGGTTAAAGATGCAATAAATAGCGCCTTAACTAAAACAAAATGTTTGACTCCCTAATTCATTTTTTTTATATTATTTTATACCAGCCATTGTTTAATGCTTTGGTTTTGCTGTACAACTATATCCCAGGACATGATTTTGGAATTGCTATTGTTTTTTTAACCTTAATTATTAGGTTTGTACTGTATCCAATTTCTATAAAAGCAATTAACTCGCAAAAAGGACTGCAAAAACTTCAGCCAAAAATACAGGAATTACAAAAAAAGTATAAAGATGATAAGGAAAAACAAGCAAAAGAAATATTAGAGTTGTATAAATCTGAAAAAATAAACCCGTTTTCAGGGCTGTTGTTAGCGCTAATTCAACTGCCAATATTAATTGCGCTTTACCAAGTTTTCTGGAACGGGCTAAACCCAAAAGAACTTACAGCTTTATATAGTTTTGTTGCAAATCCTGGGCAGATAAATGCATTGTTTGTGCATTTAATTGACTTATCAAAACCAAACTTAATATTGGCAATTTTTGCTGGCCTAACTCAATATTTTCAGACAAAAATGGTATTGCCAAAAACCGGGTCCACAGCAGAAAAAAAGGGCAATGGACCGGATTTTTCTCAGGTAATGCAAAAACAAATGGTTTATTTCTTCCCAGTTTTTACTGTAATAATTCTTGTTAGTCTTCCGTCTGCTTTGGGGTTGTATTGGACAATAAGCGGACTGTTTTCTATAATTCAGCAGTATTTTGTTTTAAAGGAAGATAAAAAAAGCAAATTAGATAAAGTTTAAATGTATGCTAGATCAAAAAGACATAGATAAAATAAAAAAAGCAACAGAAGAATTTTTTGAAAAAATAACAATTACAGCCAATATTGAAGAGGCCAGCTTTTCTGCTCAAGAAAGTGGAGATTCCGTAAGATTGGACATTAGGTTGCAAGAGCCACAAATTTTGATTGGCCAAGGGGGTCAGACTCTTTTTGAGATTCAAAGGCTTCTTAAGATGGTTTTAAATAAAAAATTGCAAAAAGTTTTTTATTTGGATTTGGATATAAATGAGTATAAAAAAAAGAAGGCAGAATATCTGAAAAATATGGCAAAAGAATTAGCCGACCAAGTAGCTTTAACCAGAGAAGAAAAACCGCTTTTGCCAATGCCTTCCTACGAGAGAAGAATTATTCACGCAGAATTATCCCAAAGAACAGACGTTATTGCAGAGAGTCAAGGAGATGGGATTGGCAGGCATATTGTGATTAAACCAAAATAATTTTTATCTTTGTACCGGAATTATTACTACATAATTTGGCACCACATTTCCTCTATTTCTAATGTTTTCCCACTTAATTTGATTTGGGCCTAATTCGTTTGCATCGTTTACAGTTGGGAACTCTTGGCAATATGTCCATGGACCATTAGAGTTATCTTGAGGGCCAAAATAAACAAACAAAACAACATAATTGCCGTTTATTTTAACAGACGAAATATTTTCTCCTGATAGAGTTGGGGCAGTCCTACTGCTTTCAAGGCAATTTCCATTCTCGTTATATGCAGTGCAATCTTGCTCTTCTTTTGGAACACCTTCAAATTTTAAGTCTTCTAACTTTTTAACATATATTCCTTTGATTTCAGAATTATTAACTTTAAAGGAACCGCCAGAACTATTAAAAAAAGATTTACGATAAAAGTATACACCATCTCCATTTGGATTTGAGTCATACTTTAAAATTGAAATTGAGGCTGCAAATTTTCCTACATTGTGGCAGGATTGATTGGGATTAAGGTATTGGCACTGACCCTGAAAATCTACTGCGTCGTATAAAATTGGAATATAATAGGTTTGTGTTTTAGAGTCCTGTACAATACCAACAGAACTTATTTGGTTTTTTAGCCCATCTCCAAGGTCTGCAATACTTGAAGTGTTTGGCTGGGAGTCTTCTTCTGGGCAGTTTGATTCATTGTGTAAATAAATACCAGGAGCTTTTTTGTCTGTGGGCGGAGGCACTGGAGTTGCAGGTAGCTTGTTTAAATTTAAAAAGCTAAAACTAGGATTTATTGTTGTTAAAATTAAATAGGTTAAAGCCAAAATTAAAAGCCCGGAGATAGCTCCTGTTGCTCTATCTTTGGCATCGGCTCTTAAGTCGGCCTGCATTGGGGATAGAAAGTAAAGCACACCAGCCCAAATTAAGGAAATAAAAACAGCAAAAAATCCAATAAATATGCCAGCATTAAATAAATATAAAACAAACTGAGGCAATTCTGTGCTTGCAGTTAAGGTTTGGCCTGCTATTGTTGGGTAGGCAACTTCTAACATTTATTTTGTAGGTATTATATAAACGCCAGAAAGGTAAAGAGTCCCGGGCGCAATAATTGATTGTGTTTTTAAATTTGGCACATCCTTGGTAAACGTTTGACAATAAACAGGGCCATCATTGCCTATTTGTGAATATAGGTCTACCATATAGCTCCCTTTTATTTTTATTGACCCTGGACAATCTTGAAATGTTTCACATGCGGTATCAGAGCAAAAAACTTCATCGTTTTCTCCAACACAGGAATAGGTGTAAATACTACAAGTTTCTCCAGGTAAGCAGTCTGCATCTCCATTTTCGGGATCGCACATATTATCTTGGACCTCACATTTGCTTTCTTCTTCGTGATAGCATTTATATTTATAGGAATCAGGCTGGTCAACATTTTTGTAATTAAAACACATTTCATCCGCTCTGGAATTTAAGTAATTATTGTTAGATATTTCATAGTTTTGTATATTGTAAAAACCAGCACTTGCGCCAGTGTCCCAACCATAAGGCTCGCTGTAAAAGTCCACCCCATCTCCAGAAGAGGTATTATTGCCTTCGTTTAAATTTAAGACAAAAATATTGGCAGCAGAGGCAGAAACATTAACAGGCTCACACCTGCTGGTGTTGCCAGTATTTAAAATTGGGTAGCTACAAAAGCCTCCATTTGTAAGCCCTATTGTTTCGTGGAAGATAACCCCATATCTAGTATTTTTATTATTAACAATCAAAACCCCTTTTATTTTTTCTCTAAATGCATCGGCAATTTTGTCTTGGCTTGTTGTGTTTGCAGATGACATATAGCCTGAGCATGCGCTATTACTACATCCACCCAAGCAGTAGTAAACTCCAGGGGTTTCAAACGCCATTCTAAAAGAACCCAAACCGCTTATTGGTTCTGTACCTCCGCAAAATTTTCTCATAACTCTAACGCCTTTATAATCAGGATTGCCTGCTTCAAGTCCTTTGTTAGGAAATTCCCAAATTAAAAGCGCGGGCGCCAAGCTGTCATCTTTGCAGTCATAAATTATGCTGTTAAAACCGTTTTTAATTAAATCTTCACCCCTGTTTGCAACATCGGAAACTTCAATACCAACGGGTTTCTTTTCTTTGCCATTTGTGTAAAAAACTCCTTGCACCCCGGGAAGCGGAGTTAAACTGGGAGTTATTAAATTTGTATTTATTGTTCTTATAATTACAAAAGAAGCCATTGTAAGCACCAATCCCAAAACAGCCCCTTTTATTCTGTCCATT
>Ga0265297_10010665_pt1 | contig 11465 bp, 10 predicted proteins | sample Munlanlwell13791_FD_192502 | JGI IMG/M metagenome (GOLD analysis project Ga0265297, IMG submission 192502) | Leachate microbial communities from a municipal landfill in Southern Ontario, Canada - Leachate well 137-91 | ecosystem: Engineered > Solid waste > Landfill > Unclassified | place...
TTCTTTTCTGAATTTTCCGCCATCTGTCGGCTCTACAAAATCAAGAATCGCCTTATCAAGAATAAATTTCTGCGGCAAGGCCTGAAGAAGAATTTTATAAAAAACAAGCTGTCTCTTATATTCTCCTCCGCTTGTTTTCGTTTTTCCTTCTATCTCGTTCCGGCTTTTCGGTTTTCCCGTCTTATAATCCACAATGTCTATTTTCTGCGAAGTGGGAGTGATAAATTCCATTTTATCTATCATTCCGTTTAAAATTATTCCTTTGTCAAAAAACTCTCCTCTTATTCTTACTTCATTCTTGGTGTTCCAGTTCCAGATATCTTTATAATTGTTATAAAAAGCCGGTAGAATTCTTTTTCCTTTTAAAAGAGCCGATTCAAAATCTTCTTCTTTCAATCCTTCCAATTTAAGCGCTCTCTCGAATTCTTTTAAAATAAATTTGCTGTCCACTTTTTCTCCTTTTCTTTTTTTATCGAAAAATCTGTTTAAAGCCGCGTGCGTTGCCGTTCCAAAACTTGCCTGCTTCATTTTTATTCTTGGCATTTTAAGCAAGCTTTCATAAAAAAACTTCCACGGGCATTCCAGATAATTATTCAAAGTCGTCACCGAAAGCCCTTTTCTTAAAAACTTCTCCTTCAGGAAACTTTTTTCCGCTTCTTCCGCTTTTCTCTCGTCTTTTTTTAAAAAATAAAATTCTTTTTCTTTCTTTTCTTCCTGTTTTTCTTCTTTCAGTTCTTTTTTTATTTCTTCGATAAATTGCGACGGCGCCTGTTCTTTCCCTTCTTCCGAATATTTGGCGTAAGTGATAAAAACTTTTTTTCTCGCTCTTGTTATCGCCATATAGAACAATCTTCTCTCATCCTCGTTTTTTTCCGCTTTTTCCACCCGAAAAGAAAGCTCGCTCGGCAATTGGAACGCTTCCATTGTTCTTTTATTTCCAAAATGTCCGTCTCTAGCTCCAATAATGAAGACAACATCGAATTCAAGCCCTTTGGCTTTATGAGCGGTCATAAGACGTGCCATTCCCTCTCTTCTTGTTTCCTTCCCTTTCAATCTAATCCCCTCTTCTTTTAAGAGTTCCAAATGTTCCAAAAAATCGGACAGAGAATATTCTTTTCTCAATGCCGCCATTCTTTTCGCTTCTTTAAATAAAACCGAAACTTTTTCAAAAATCTCAAAATAATCGGGAAGAGACAAAACTTTTTCCGAGAATCCGGAATCTTTTATCGCTTTTTCAAGAGTCATAACCGGCCCGTAATTTTGGCTTATTTTTCTCCACTCCATAAGTTTTTCAAAAAAAGCGTAAATTTTCTCCGCTTCTTCTATTTCCGCTTCCGCCATTTTTTTTCGGTCGGAAATTATTTTAACGATATTTACTCCTGTTTTTTCTCTTGCTTCCAAGAGCCTAAAAATATCCAGCTGTTTTATTTTTAAAAAATCCAAATGCAAAGCTTGGATAAGTTTTTCGTCATCTCCGATTTTTTCCACTGCCGATAAAAGCGTTATCAATTTTTGAACCTCCCGATCTTGAAAAATGTCCGCGTCCGATTCTACGGAAAAATTTACCCCTTTTCTTTTCAAAGCTTCGGCAATATCCTCCGCGTCTTTATTCTCCCTGAAAATCACCCCTATTTCTTCCGGCTGCGTTCTTTTCTTTATTTCTTCTTTCATTTTTTCCGCCACAAAGTTCATTTCTTCTTCCTTATCCGCCAAGACATAAATTTTTATTTTCTCGTTCTTTCCCTTTGCTTCCGCTTTAAGCTTTGCCGAAATTTTTTCCCGATTGTTTTCTATCAGGCTATCCGCCGCGTCTAAAATCCTCTGAGTGGAACGGTAATTGCTCTTTAAATTTATCAGCTTGGCTTTTTTATACTTTTCCTTAAAGAAAAGAAAATTTTCAAGCGATGCTCCCTGAAAACGAAAAATGGCTTGTTTCTCGTCTCCCACCACAAAAATATTCGGGTTCTCGTAAAAATTTCCCAGAAGTTCAATCACTTTGTTTTGCGCTCCGTTCGTGTCTTGATGTTCGTCCACTAATATATATTGGTAGGTTTCTTGCAGTTCTAAAAGAAAATCCTTGTTTTTTTTTAGAGCTTTTAAAGCCATAAGCACCATATCTTCAAAATCGTAAAATCCTTTTTTTCGGAGTCCCTTTTGATATTCCCCATAAACAAAACTAAGCTCTTTATTTTTTCTTATCCGCCTTTCTTCTTTCATTCTTTTTCCCGCCGGCAGTTTTTCTTTTTTTAAAGCTCTCTCTTCTTTTTCCGTTATTTTTTTCAGATCGGATGAAGCGATTCCCTCGTTCTTCAATTTTTTTACCGTGGAAATTATTTTTTGCGTGTAATAATACGGATTGCCGAACGGCTTTATTTCTTTAAATTTGTTTTTTTTGATTATCTCTTGAATAAGTTCCGTTCGGCCGATTTCGTCAATGCTTTTCCCGCCGATAATTTCCGGGAAAAATTCCGGATATTCCTGGATTATCTTATTGCAGAATCCGTGGAATGTTGAAATCGTCACATAATATCCTCGACTGCCAATAACGGAAACCAACCTCTTTTTCATATTGACGGTTGCCGAATCGGTAAAGGTTAGAGCCAAAATCGCTTCCGGTGTTGTGTCGGTTTTTTCCAGGATATTAGCGATTCGCAAAGTTAAAATTTGAGTTTTTCCCGTCCCCGGTCCCGCCACCACCATTACCGGCCCCTCAATCGCTTCTACCGCCTCTTTTTGCTCGGGATTAAGCTTTGCTATTTCTTCTTTAAATTTTCTTTTATAAGCGTTTTCCACGTCCTTATTTTAGCTCCTCTTTATTAAGCTGTCATTTTATTAAATTTCCGCGGTCTTTCAGCCGTAAAAATTCATTGACTTTCAGGCCTTTAGGATTTATAATATATTCAGTTTTCAGCACCTTAAAAATCTTGTCTCAAGGAGAAAAGCAATGAAAAAGGTAGTTTTTGATGAAACTGTCTATGAAGTTTCTGCTTCGATTATGGGAAGCATCGTCAAATTTGTTGAAGAAAGCAACGAACTTTTCTTCTTCGCTCTTTTGAAAATCGTTTCCAATTTTCATTTTTTGAAAGTCTTTTCAAATCTTTCAAAAAAAGGAAAACAACCCAACTTTGATATTCCGGAAAAAATAACGGAAAAAGACGAATCTTTTCTTTCATTTTTATCCTGGCTTTCCATTGTTCGTCCATACGGAAATATCTCTTTTCGCGCTATTCCCGTTGTTAACGCTTTAAAAGAAAAAGGAGAAAAAAATGAGCTTATTCCTCAACAAAGGATGGCGGAGTTGAAAATAGTTTTTAAAGGGATATGTCCTGAAACTTTTTTATCTTTGGAAGAACCGGAAGTTTTTCTGGCCCGTCTTCTTCAAAATTTTGAAGGAGGAAAAGAAAATATTCAGCAAGTTCTTCGGGAATTGACTATCTTCTTTATCCTTTATGATAGAGAAGAATCATTTTCTTCTAAAACTTGGGCGGCTTTTAACCGTCTTTTTGGAAAAATTAACAATCCCCTTTATTGTCTTTTTCAAGACCTTATTAGAGAGGCGCAAAAAGATAAGAAAACAACTCTGTCAAAACTGCTTATTTTGCTTTACGAACTGAAAATCATCTTCTCTTCCGAAATTATCTTTAACCCCGAGTTTGCCGTTGATTAAAAAAAATCCAGAGCCCAATTCAAAACTCCCTTTTCAGGGAGTTTTTCTTAAAACCAGAATCAACTATTTTAATCTTTCTCAATAATTCTCCGAGTATAAGCTTATGGGAAGTTTATTAAATCTTAGTCGCATCCACGTTTGGTACATATGTACCAAACGTGGATAGAGAAAAGAAAACAGATTTATCTGTTTTCGATTTCTTCCGCTTCTCTTAAGGCGGAAATCAATTTTTTTTCTCCGATAATCATTCTTGCTTTCTTTTCTTCTTTCTTTAAATCGGAACAAACCACTATTTCCGCTTCCAAAAGTTTTCTTTTTTCTTCCCTATTTAAAGTTATCAAAATCGTTATCGGCAAGAGTTTCGATTCCAGCAGCATTTCTTCTATTCCCCGCTCGCTTGGATATTCCCAGCCGATAGCCGTGATTCCGGCGCAACTCGTGTAATCTATGGCGTCTTTTGTAAATTTAGTGTTAGTGATAAGCCAGCCCTTATTAAATCCATTTTCTTTGACAAAAAACAAATCTTCAAATCTTCCCCGCACGTACATCGCCGTTTTGGCGTCCGTTCGAAATCCGGCCTGATTATGAAACTTCACTTCCGCCATTATTTTTTCTTTTCCTTTTTCCGCCACCACGTCCACTTCGTGATTGATGCATCTTCCTTTCACGCTATCCGGAAAACTTACTTTGTATCCTTCTTTTTCCAAAATTCGGCCAACTAACTGCTCAAAAGGATATCCGGTAGGCCCGAGTTCCATTAATGATTGTTTTAAGCTGTAGCGCGCCGCTGTCGGTCGGTGTTCTCTTTTAAGTTCACTGAAAGCTCTTTTATATATTTCTCCCGTCGTCATTCCTTCCCTTAATTCCCCTTCAATCTTTTTCAAAATTTCTTCCGCTATCTCTTTAGTGGCTCCGGATTTAAAAAGAGAATTTAAAAATTTTTCCGCAGAAAAAAAGTCCTGTTCTCCGCTCGCTTTTGTTATTTTTATTTTTTTCATGCCATTTTGCGCCATTCCCGCCCGCCCCGCCATTTTATTTTAAAGTATTCTGCTTAAGAAGAAAATCACCACCCCAACCACATTTAAAATTGCCGCCACAATCCAGAATCTCATTGTTACTGTCGTTTCATGCCAGCCTTTGGCTTCAAAATGATGATGAATCGGCGTAGAAAGAAAAACTTTTCTTTTGAATATTTTTTTGCTGGTTATCTGAATAATCACCGAAAGCGATTCCACCACAAAAATAAAGGTGAAGAACGGCAGGAGTAAAGCAGTATTAGTAAGCATCGCTATTACGCCGATAGTTATGCCCAGAGCCATTGATCCCGTATCCCCCATAAAAAATTTTGCCGGATAGATATTAAACCAGAGAAAAGCGAGAAGCGCTCCGATTATCACTCCCGAAAATGCCGCCAGGTCGTATCTCCCAAGCGCGAAAGCCACCGCGCATAAAGCGCAGAAAGTAAAAAGAGAAATTCCGCCAAGCAGTCCGTCTAAGCCGTCTGTTTCGTTGGCGGAAAACGCCGAAGCCACAATCACAAAAATAAAAAGAGGCAGATACCAAATGCCGATATTTATGTATCCCAAAAACGGAATGAAAAGAATATCCCAACCCAAGCGGTAATAAAACCACCAGGCGCCGAGAAGCGCGATTGCCGTATAAAGAATCAATTTATTTTTCACCTTCAATCCCCCGCTTTTTGTTCCTCCGATTTTTAAAATTCCGAAAATATCATCGGTCAGTCCGACTAAAGCCGCAATCAGCATAGCCGCTATCGGCAAATATGTTTCTCCCCGGTCTATAAAATTAAATTGCGTCCAAATCCCGTCAAAAAATATGTCCATCATTCTGAAAAAACCGGCAATTAAAAGCACCGTTCCCCAGATAATCACTCCGCCCATTGTCGGCGTCCCTTCTTTTTTCTTGTGAAGATTAGAAAATATCGGCGCTTCTTCCGACGTTCTTATTTGCTTCCTGATAGAAAATTTTTCCAATCCTCTCATTACAATCGGCGTCATCAAAAGAGCTATCAAAAAGGATATGGCTGCCGAACTTAAAACTCTTATTGCCTGAATAAACGGACTGAAAGCTATTATTTCTGAAGTTATCATTATTGTTCTTTATAATAAACCTAAATTTTAACCCACTCAAGAAGTTTTCTCGTCTCGGAAAACCGGTCTTCCGTTCCAAGAACTATTATGAGAATCGCGCGCCCGTCTTTAGAAAAAACCGAAATTAAATTTCCCCGAGCCGCTTCCGTGTATCCTGTTTTCCCGCCGATAAAATTCGTTTCTCCCGCAAACTCATTTATGCTTTTATAATTTTTTTTAATTTCGGTTTTTCTTTCCGTTATTTCCGCTTCTTTCTGGCGGCTGAAAAACAAAAGTTCCGGCTTTTCGCTGTAAACGTAAGACAGAAGCTTTTCTAAATCCAAAACACTTGAAACATTCTCCGCCGATAATCCCGCCGGTTCCCTATAAAAAGTTTTTTCCATTCCTATTTTTTTTGCCTTTTCATTCATTTTCTTTATAAAATCTTCTCGACCGTAATTTTCCGCAATCGCTTCCGCTCCGTCATTTGAAGAAACCAAAAACAAAGAAGTTATCACATCCCGCAAAGCAAACTCTTCTCCTATATTGAAATTCCCGGCCGCTTCTTCTGTTTTTATCGCTTCCGCTGAAATTAAAATCGGTGCTTCAAAACCCATTTCTTCCGCCGCCACAACCGCCGTCATTATTTTTGTGATTGACGCCAAGGGCCATATTACTTCGGAATTAAAAGAATAAATCTCTTTTTTAGCCGTAAGGTCATAAATTGCCGCCGCTTTAGCCGCTACCGCGAAATCCGGAACTAGCGGTTTCACTTCTTTCTCTTCCTCCTTCTCTTCTTCTAAGTAATTCATTTTTTCCGCTTTTTCCATCACCTTTTCCTCTATTTTTTTTTCTATTTTTTCAGTCTCCAAGATTAAGTCGGAAAAAACAGCCGGCTTCAAATCGGCTAAAGCGATAACACTTGCCTGTTTTTCCGCCGGCGGAACGTTTTTTACCGCCCTTATCGTCTCTTCTCCGTTATATTTTTGATTAAAAAAAGTTATTCCTATCATTACTGCCACGAAAACAATGCTTAGGTAATTATCTTTCATTTTTCTTTCTGGTTTTAAAATTATAAGCTTGCCGCTCTTTCACCACTCTCTTTGTGTGATTTTAAAATGTTATGGTATTTTTCATATTCCGGCAAATCTTCCATTCTCTTAACTCCCAAATATTGAAGCAGATTAAAAGTCGGTTCATACAGATAAATATACGGGCGTTTCGGGTCCGGTTTTCTTTCCAAGAGCCCCCTCATTAAAAGCGCTCTCAACATAAAACCGGAATTCACGCCTCTAATAAAATCTATTTCCGCTCTTGAAACCGGCGCGAGATAAACAGCGATAGTCAGAGTTTCTAAAGATGCCGGCGTCAGATTTTCATCAAAATCTTCCTTAATCATCTTTTCAATATAACTTCCCACCTCCGGAGAACTTATAAGCTTTACCTTGTCTTTTTGAAAAACAAGATTGAGTCCGCTTTCCTCGCTTTTATATTTTTCTTCAAGATTTTTTAAAGCTTCTTTTATTTCCGCTTCATCTTTTTTAACTGTTTTGGAAATTTTTTCCAAACTAACCGCTTCTCCGTGAGCGAATAAGATTCCTTCTATAATTGCTTCTAAGTTTTTCTTTTCCATTTTAACTCTTTTTTATTATAACATCAGAAAAATTATCGGATTGTTCCGCGATGATAAGCCGGTCTCTGATTAAATGTAAAATCGCCAAAAATAAAGCCACCACTTCGCTTTTTCCCCTGCCTTTCGACATTTTTAAAAAAGACACCAATCCTTCTTTGACTTTTAAAAGCATCTCCGACATTTTTTCTTCAATGGTTACCATTTTACTTTTCTCTCTTTTTTCTTCTTTTATTTCGGTTTTTATGCCTTCCACCACTTGTTTTAAAATTAAAAACAATTCTTCCGCTTTCAATTGTTTTGAGGGATGGAAAATCGCCGGCCGATTCAAAAAAAGTTCGCGGGCAAATCCTCTTTCTTTTCTTTGCCATAAGTCCGAGAAAAGTTTCGCGGCTTCCCTCATTTCTTTATAAACTCTCAGCCGAAGTTCAAAATCCTTCATCTCCGCCTCGTCTTCTTCGGACAATTTTAATTCCGGCAACAGTGTTTTTGATTTTATCAGAATCAATCTGGCCGCCACCACGATAAAATCCGCTATCAGCCGCTCGATGTTTTCTCCGCTGTCTTCCAGTTTTTTCAATCGCGAAAGATGCGCCAAAAAATCACCGGTTACTTCCGACAAATTAACAGTCGTTATATCCATTTTTTTCTCCTCGATAAGTTCAAGAAGTTTTTCCATCGCACCGGAAAAATTATTTGTCTTTACCTCGTACATGCCAAATTTACATTAATTTTACTGGAAACTTCTAACTTATAATATATTTCTCACTTCATCCATAATTTCTTTCGGAATCGGGTCTCTTTTTGGACTTTTTCCCGGATATCGCCAGGCGGTTATCAATTTTATTTTCGGTTTCGCTCTGCCCGTTTCTCCTTTAAAAAGCTGATACATCGTCCAAATCTCTTCCCGCCTTTTGGAATCCGATTGCTTCATCGCCGCCACCGTGTCTTCCGCTATCCCTTCTTCCACTCTTTCCGGAAATCTGACGATTCTTTTCACTAAACTAGGCGAAATCCGATAATGCGCCATTTTCAAAGTTATATGATTTGTCCACATATATCTTCCGTCATCTTTCGGTTTTGAGGCAAACATTACGCCTTATTATACCTTTTTTATTAAATCTCCGCGAAACCCCCGCGCTAACGCGCGGGGGTTGAAGCGGCAAAGATTTAATAAACCCCGCCATAGGCGGGGTGAAACTTGGAAACTCCACGGCCTTGCGGCCGTGGAGTTTCCTTATTGTTTTAAAATAAAAATCCCCCTCACTAATTTTAAAGCTTTGAGGGGGAGCGCCATATCGGTCACTTAAAAGATTCTAGCGCAAAAATCTTTTAAGCTATCCCTGTCATCAATATTCTTTGTAAACCGGGAATCGTTTACGAAGAAAAGGGCAAGCTAATAATAAAATAATAGTCTATTCTTCCGTTACGGTTATTTTTTCTATATAAACTTTCTTGGTTGGCTTTGAAACTTCTCCAAATCCATTATCGACGACAGGCGTTTCCGCTATCTTGTCCAGAATATCTTCCCCTTCGATCAATTTCCCGAATATCGTGTAATCTTTCTGCAAGCTTACTTTTTCATCCATTATAAAAAACTGGCTGCCGTTCGTGTTTGGTCCGGCGTTAGCCATAGCGATCACTCCTTTCTCGTAATCTCTTGTTACCGGTTCATCGGAGAAAGAATATCCCGGACTTCCCGTTCCGTCCCCTTTCGGGTCTCCGCCTTGAATCATAAATCCTTTAATTATCCTGTGGAAAAAAGTGTTTTCATAAAATCCTTCTTTTGCGAGAAACACAAAATTGTTTACCGTTTTCGGCGTTTCGCTTGCAAAAAGCTCAAACTTCATCGTCCCTTCCGAAGTTTCCATTTCCGCCGTATATTTTTTGGCGGCTTCTATTTTCATTTCCGGCTCTTTTTCAAAACTTAAATTTTTAACGATTCTTTCTTTCATTTTGGTGTTTTTAAACATAATATCGGGATTATTATTAACAAACCAGATTGCGCCCCCGAGAAACGCAAAAGTTATAACGAAAACCGCTATTTTTTTAGTCATGACTCAAATTATACCGATTTTTTCAAAAAACAAAAGTTTTTAATCCTCGCCTAAAAAAGCTTCTTTTTTGTAAACATTTTTCGGATTCCAAATCATCCAAGAATCAATGAGTCCCGCTTCTTTTACGCCTTTTATTTCTTTTCTAATCATTGCCGGCGTATAAACCGCGCCCAGATCAAAATCCTGCAGCCATGGCCTTATTTTTTTCCGAATCACTTTCTTTTCTTCTTCCAAAAGCATCTCCGGCGTCGTGGTTGAATTTCTCGCGTCTCTTTGTCTTAAAAGTTCGCGTTCTTCAATTCTTTTCACCGCTTCTTGAAGCGAATATTTTATCACTTCCTCCGGATATTCGGCCGGGTTTTTGTAGCCGATAAATCCGTTTTCAAAATGCGATGGATAAATCATCGGCGCCACGTAATCGAAATAGTCGTAAGCGTCTTCTAAAATCTGTCCGATGCCCAAATCCTCTTTGTCTACCGTCGTCTGTCCGAAAACATCTCCGGAAATCGGACGTTCCGGAAATCTTTCTTTCAAAAATCTAAAAAAGTTTTTCATCACCGTCCTCTTTTCTTCTTCGTTTTTATTCCAAAAAGGATAAACGAGACCGTTTACTCCGCTTCCGTCCGAAGGAAATCTGATGTAATCGAAATTCACTTCATCAAAACCGCGATTAAAAGCTTCTTCCGCGACAGAAACATTATAGTCCCAAACTTCTTTGGAATTCGGGTCAACCCAAGCAAGCCCCTTTTTATCTTTCCAAACTTCTCCCTCTTTATTTTTTACCGCGAGATCCGGTCGGGCTTTTGCGAGTCTCGGGTCTTGAAACACCGCTATTCTCGCGATCAGATAAATATTTTTATCGTGCAATTCTTTTATCAGCTTATTCAGATGCCTTATCCGAAGTTCCACCGCCTGATATTCTTTCGGCTTTTCCAAGTCGGTGTTATATCCGAGATATCCGGAATAATCTTTCAAGTCTATCACAATGGCGTTTATTTCCGTTTCTTCCGCCATTTTGATTATCTCATCCATTAAAGACGGCGTTCCGGCCGCAAAACTCGTGGCGTATAAAGCTTTAATATTCTCCGGAATACGAGCGAGCGGTTTTTGGTTTTCAATATCGCCATCCGGCCTTTCTTCTTTTTTTAGCGCCTCAAGTTTCGCTTCCGTGCTTTTTTCTTCATTCGGATCTATCTCGATTGTTTTTCCTCCAAAAATAAAAAAAGCTCCGGCCATGAGCGTTAAAAATCCAAAAGCCAAAAATCTGCTGGTCATTTTCTTTTATCTTAACTGATTCTCAAACCGCATTCAATTTTTATTAATAACGTCCTCTCTGCGCTAACGCGGGAAGTTTCTTGTTTAGAGCTAAAAAGCGTCCGTTTAAATCAATAAACGGACGCATGAATTCTATAAAGCATGCAGAAAATCAACCGCAACATAAAGCAAAGAAGCAACCCCAATAAGAAAAACAACAATAAATGGCACCATTATTTCTTCTTCCCCTCCTATAGAAAAACCTACAAGAAAACAAGCAACAGCCAGAATAACTAATACTATAGCTATAAAGGCAACGAGAACCATTCTTAGTTAAAAAAAGCAAATTTTCTTAATGCTTTTATTAGTATAAAAATATTTTTAATTAATGTCAAATCTTTCTAAAAATATTTTTTTAAGCTACAATATCAAAAAGAAAATCTTTTATGTTTATCTCTTTTCTTCTAATTTTAAAAACTTTATAAATTTTAACTATCTTATGGCCTTTTATCGCAAATATCGCCCCAAAAAACTCTCCGACCTTATCGGACAGGATATCAATGTGGAAATTTTAAGAAACGCCGCTATTTTAAACCGTTTAAGTCACGCTTATCTTTTTTACGGCGAACGGGGCAGCGGCAAAACTTCCACTGCCCGCATTTTGGCTAAAATCGCCAATTGTGAAACCAGACTTAAAGATGAACTTTTTAGAAAAACCGGCGAACCTTGCAACTCTTGCCCCGCTTGTCTTTCAATTGACGCCGGCA
>Ga0265297_10010666_pt1 | contig 11464 bp, 11 predicted proteins | sample Munlanlwell13791_FD_192502 | JGI IMG/M metagenome (GOLD analysis project Ga0265297, IMG submission 192502) | Leachate microbial communities from a municipal landfill in Southern Ontario, Canada - Leachate well 137-91 | ecosystem: Engineered > Solid waste > Landfill > Unclassified | place...
GGCTTATAAAAGGTGACTCCGGTAAGAACGGGCAGAAATACGGCGCGGTAGAAAGACTTTTTGTATATAGGTACTTGATTACCCATATTCAAGATTATGATTTAGGTAATTTCATGCATTTAATAACAAATAAACGTCTTCTGTGTTTTTAACATTTAAAAAACTATTCCTGAACTCACTGTTTTTAAGTAGTCCTGCTAATTTAGCCATTGGTTTTAACCTTGTTAGATCATCTTTATCCCCACCCAATGAAGCTAAAATAATCCGCACCGGCTTGCCATCCAGAGAACTAAAATCCACTGGCTCCTTTGTGCGACAAAGAATAAAGGCGTAAGGCCTGCTCATAGCTATCCAGCAGGCCTCAGGCAAAGCAACCCCTTGGCCAATAGCAGTTGTGCCTAGCTGCTCTCTCCTCAATAATTTCCCATAGATAAGCTGCTCGTCTTTAATTAGCTTTTTTTGCTTAGCAAACTTTGAAATATTTAAGAGTACCTCTTCTTTGGTTTTACCTGCTAAGTCCAGAATTATTGAATATACGATTTTCTTCATTACTACCTATATGCCATAAAATAAACCATATATCAAGGCAGAAAGCTTATAAAAAAACAGGTTTGTCCGCTAATTCAATAGCAAACAAACCTATTATTTATGCCCTAATTTGCTTAGACTCTTAAAAATTAATCATCTACCTCTTCTTTATATTTTTGATTATCTACCGATCGCATAATCGCGACCACTCTTTGGTATACTTTTGTTTATCAACTATACTAACAATTTAAGAGTTGAATCTATGATTAATTCAAGCTCTTCCTTAATTGACTTTGCTGTTTTTTCAATATACTCACCGCTAGTTTGTATTGTTCTTGCTTTTGTAAACAACTCTGACATCAATTCCGTCTGTTTTAACATTTTCTCGATGTTCTCTTTGACAACGGACAAATCTACGTCGCCTTTATTTTCTTTCCTTGCTAGTGTAATAATATAAACCCTGGCAATTTTATAGGCGGCTTCCAAGAAAATAGCTGTTTGCGACTGATCCAACACAGTTTCATCAACAGTGCATAAGAAGTCATTCCCTTCAATTTTGAAATCGCCCATTTCTACTGGTTCGTATCCCTTCGCAAATACGAATATACCACAATCGGACTGCCTATTCTCTTTGGCCTGCTTCAATTCATCGATCGCATCTCGTAATCTATAATCCTGCTCCTTTTTTGCCTCAACCACAACGCGTCTACCAGGCGCTCCACTTGTATCACCTAGTGTAATAACATAATCACCGACTTTGGATCGTGGGATTACTCCTACCGTACCAGTAGCATTCTCGGTTGAATCTTGCAATTGCTGACCAAGTTTCGCGACTTTTTCATATAAAAGAGTTTCAAAATCTCTCCCTTTTTGCGTACCCTTTTCAGCCTCTTCAGCTCGCGTTTCCTGCATTCCTAAATGCATCCTAAGTTCCGAAAAGAAATTGTTATTCGCAACTTTAATTTCTTCAACCTTTTCCTCAAATAACTTCTTTACTCTCGACATACCTGAATCATCTTTATCTAAAGAAAATTGATTTGTTAAACCCTCTGTAGTTTCTACCAATTTAGCATTTACTGCGTGCTCTATCTTCGAAATTACACTTTCCTTATTACTAGGATCCATTATATTTGCAAAGGCACTACCAGGACCAAGCTCTTTTTGCAATAACAAACGAACTTTCCCATTTTCAGCATTAAAGTACTCCTTTAGCAAGACCGCAAGAGTCCCCTTCTCACCTAAAACAGAATTAATAGCTGTTGGTACATCGCCTTTTTCCTTTTCAAAATATTTTTTTAATTCGTCCACCAAAGACTTTTTGAAAACTTCACCATATTCTTGCAGGCTTTTATTAATCTCTTTGAATTTCTCTTCTACTACTTTTGTATCAAGAGAAGGGCTAGCAGAAAGAATAGCAATTACGCCTACTTTTAAAGCCTCAAGAGCCTTTTCTTCTCGCTGGGGCGATTCATAACTAATAAGATATTTTATTACATTCTCATCTTTAACCGTTAGTTTAAGTAACAGATCAGCTGGTAATTTAGTATTTGGTGAATTTACAGTATCACTCACTTAAACCTCCGCATAATTTCAAATAGATATTTGTTCCTTTTCCATAACATCCCCAGCTATTGAAGATTCTGCTTACGCCAAGCTTCGACAGCATCCACAATGCCATCCTTACATGAAGTCTTTGACCACCTATCCCAAAAGTCGACAGTGCCACTATTCGGTTTTGAGTTTGGCTCTTTTACACGTACTCTGCTAGGCAACAAACTTGCATCCCCAACTACCAGGGCCTCGCCAGTATCTAAGATTGGCAAAACATCTCCAAAACCACCCAAACTATCCGGTAGCAATTTTCGTACAACGTTTTGATCCTCTGCGTTTGTTAACCGCATCGCGACAAGATTGTTACATTGACTTAATACGGTATGATTCACCTCTGACGGCCTCTGACTTATAATTACGAGACCTACCCCATATTTGCGCCCTTCTTTTGCTATTTTTTCAAAAATCTTAATTGATACCTCATTGGCGGCATCGCCTTCAGAACGCAAAGGAATATATAGATGCGCCTCATCACAAAACAAAGCTATCGGATGACGTTTCTCCAATGAAGTCCATTGTTGTAACGAAAAGGTAAGTTGTGCAATAAGACTCACGATCAAGGGAAGAATGTCTGACGGCACTTCAGAAAAATCAATAACCTTTACTCCGCCTTTCTTATCAGATTGTAAACTCGTCCCTGCTATCAATTTCCGCGACAACTCGTTTAGCCACGTCAATTCATTAGCCTCAGTAGGCGACTGAAACAAGAATCCTAACCGCCGGTCTGTGAGCTTATTTTCAAGCCGAGCAATCATCCTGCTTAACTTACCATAAAAATCTCCTTGTTTTTCTGTTCTAGCTCCAGGAACCATTTCTGTATTTAAACGATTGAGCTCTTCAAACAATTCATCCATCGAAAATGGTACTGGACTATCTATTGTAAAATTTTCAAGCAGCTCCTTTGCCTTTTTTCCTTCTAAGAATTTTCTTTTCATTTTTACCACTTCTCGTGCAATTATCATCGCTTGATTCGGCGCATTCTGATCACTTCGATCAACAAACATTGAAATAAGTGCCTCGTATCCTAGTAGCCAATATGGCAAATACAATATGCCATCCTCTAACCCCTTCTTATTACCAAGATCCCCCGGACCCGCAACGCGATAATGTCTGATACCATCACCTTTCATAGGAGCATATTCTCCGTGAAGATCAAGAACTAAAGCATTCACGCTGGGTAAAACTGCCGCCTGCTCAAGCACTCTCGCAGTTGTCCAAGATTTACCAGACCCTGTGCTACCAACAATTATCGCATGCCGCTGGAAGAACTTATTCCCATTAAGATAAGCCTCCGCATCCTCGTCTAAAGTATAGTGGCCTAAAGATAATTTCTGACCTTCATCTGCAACATTAGCCACAACACGCATAAAAGATGTCAAAATGTCCCCCTCAACAGCAAAGCATTTCGCATCTATCTCCGGAACCGTTTCAAGAGTTCTCCGGAAAACATTCTCTTTTGTACCAACCTTGTCAATCAATGTGCCTATAAGAGAAACGCGCACAAGATTAAGTTGAGGCATCAACGACTCAATTTCAGCTGGTTCTCCTTCTTGCTGGACGGACATCTCTTGTTCCACGCTACTACGTGTAATTTTCTGCACAACTCCTATTAAATGCTGCCCAGCCTTACTACTTTGTAAAACAACCAACCTATTAACCTGCATCCTACGGAGCCTATCTAAATCAGCTACTTTAATTATTACAGTTGCCGTATCTACCGAGAGAACTGCCCCTAACGCTTCTTCATCTTTATACTTAAAAACTGCCATATTAAAGTCCTTTCATTTCATACTACGCGGTCCAAAAGAGTGCCCAGTGACCAAAGGTTTAAATCCTTCATTACTACACCACCACGATGTTCGCAATTAAACATACGCGTACCTTCCGACGTTTCTTCAAAAGCCAAAAAGTGCTTACACCCACCATCCAGTAAAACTTTTTTTGCTGCATCAGTAAGGTTTTTAGAAAGAATAACAATGTTCTTGTTATGCCGCCGACATTTCTCCAAAAGTTTGGGTTGAATATGATCGTCGTTAAAACCATACCCAACACAAAAAAAACTTTCACCAGTATCAAGAGCCATATCCGCCCCCGCCATAATGGAACGAAAGGGTTCTTCATGTGTCTCTTTGTATTTATTTATCCCAGGCGTTACTATCGCAGGCATAAACCCTTCTGGCAACGTATCCATCGAAGGAAAATTATATACACGCCCATCCCCTCCTCGAAACCATTTTATAGATCCATGTACCTTCCAAATATCTACCATGCGAAATGGTGTCTGGTACTTACAAATCGTTACTGGCTGCTTTACGCAACGCTGCCCAATATAACCGTAATCAAATCCCGTAGTCCATGCATATCCAGCCACATCTGCCGCATACTCTGCTATATGATCATAATTTGTTGTGATAAGTGACAGCCTCTGGTGTGTACTGCGAAAAAGGTAATCATAGAGCCGCACAAGTGGAGATACTTCAGAGAATGATTTAATAATTCTATACAGTGCCTTTTTATCGGCTGAATAAATAAATTCCCATGTCTTCCCGACCAGATGTTTTGTAATTTGCGGACCCAGCTGAACTTCATGCAAAGCGGCTTCTAAATGTTTCTGCTTTAGAACGCATTCGAATTTCTTCCAAATATTCTCGTCTTCTTTACCTATCAAGGGAGTAACATTAGTTAGCAAGTATTCCCCAAGCTGATGAACATCAGGAATACCTAATGTCGCAGAGTGCCCACTTCCCAATATAATCACTGGATTGGTCGCTAAACAATCTTGAACGAATTTATAAACTAACTCTAATAAAGATTTTTCTATATCGTCTTTCATTTTTTATTTTTATCTTTCTTAAATTTCTTGCCTCACTGATAAACTCACTGGACAATCTAAGCATTTTAAGACAAGCTCCTCCATTTGTATTTGCTTAAAAACTATGAACCGCTTCTATTTATCGCTACCTCATCATTTCTTAAAAACCCGAATCGCTCTATAGTTTTCAAGCTGCTTTTGAATAACCAAGTTTCGACATGCACCATTTCCAAAGCTTCTTCAGGTCTAATGAGACTCCAGAAATCCCAGGTTTAAGCTCAACGACATCGGAAAAAGTACAACCAGAAGATTGTTCAATCTTAGGCTTTAATGCTACAAATGATGAATCTCGATATTCATCAAGTTTAATCTGCATTTTATTGATCTCTCGCGAGATATCCTTAGGTATTACCTGATCAGGAAAGCCATTGCCTCTCAAATTACGGTCAATTTTCTGCATTCCCTTATAAATCAAATTTACCCCATTCATCAGACATTCACGAGTATATAATATTAGTTCTCGACTATCCGAATCTCGTTTTTTTGCGTAGTCTAAAGCAAACTCAAAAGCCCATACAAAAATATCTTCCAAAAAAGGTTCTATAAAACCACCCCAGAAAACCTCACGCGGGGAACCTTCAAATCTTACTCCTTGATATTGTATTTTATGTCCGTAAAAATCCTCAATTGATACCGTATTTCCGGCATTCAAAAAAACCCAAGGCACAAGTTTATCTCTATTTAGTTTCTTAAACTTATTTTCAACTGCAAATGTAATTTCAGGATACTTATCCATTCTTTATTAATACGCAGAGAAAAACTTGGGCCCGTTAAAATGAATCATATGATCAGAGTTGCTTGCAATCCATACTTCTGTTTCCCACGCGATATTGTCCGTATGCCTTTTGAATTCATGGAAATCAGGAAAAGCACTAATGTATATCTTTTGAGCTTTGCATTCTTTTAATGTCTTTTCTAATTCAACTTGGCGCTTCGGTGATACCGGGCCATGAGAAGTAACCGCTTCTATTAAGAGAAGATGATTCTTCTCTCCATCGTAAAGAACTACATCGGGTAATTTATCGTGTTGTGTTATAGGAATATTCAATTTTTTCACTAATTTCTTATCTTCAAACAATAATTTATTTGCTGCATCGCCTACATACACCAACTTTGCCTTAGAACAAAATCTCGGAACCAATTCCTTGATTATTCTTGTCTGTAATTGATTGTGTTTACCGGGTGAGAACTTAATAATGCCTCCTGCCGAAGTTTTTAGCAGTATGAGATTTTTATCCTTCCTTTTTTCGTACCTTTCGATCAATCTTCCCTTCTTTGTCACAAATTCATGATGCGTTTTATCCCATCCATGAGTATCATAAGCCTTAACCAATGCTAATGCTTCATCTGTTATGTTATATACGGTATTAGGGCTATTTGTAGGCCTTAAGGGATTATCAGAATTTCTTTCAACTATACCGGCCTGTTCAAATTGATGCAGCGTCTGTCTTCTAATAGTTTCCCTGGTATTTTCAGCATACTTTTTATTATAATTCTTCTGGATAAAAACAAGAATATCGTGAATGCGGATAATTCTCTTCTTTGCTCCAGCCCAAAGAGAGCTTTTCTTTAAGTCTAAAATAGCTAGAAGCGTTAGAGATGAACGTTCATTTTGCTGTTCACGTGGCACCCCGACTTTTATCAGAATATCCAAACCTTCTTTAATTTTCCCCATCTTGTTTATAAACCTCCTTTAAATCCTGCAAAATTTGCGGGCCTATTTTTAGAATATCTACAACGAGTTTATCTAATTCCTGCCCTATTGTTGGTTTTGATTTTATAATAGCTTTACCGATTGCCTGAATATCTTCGAGTGATGGAAGGGGGAGATTCTCAATATCTACGGCATTCACCTGAGTGCTACCATTCAACATTCTGAAGAAAATATCAATGATGGAACTGTTTAATACTCCGGAGATACCATAAGCATCTTCTATTGAAAGCAAACTGCCATATTTGTAAATATAATTTAGATGATTCTCAATGCCTATTCGATCAAATTTCATCTTTGATTTCAGCAAGACCCCTGCATGCACTCTTTTTTTCTGTTCTTTAGAGCTAAATCTTTTTACTAATACATAGTTGTTTGTAGGAACCAATAATACCTTGCTTTCTTCATTGGCTTTAATGGCTGGTTCTTTTTTAAGGTTGAGAACAGGCCAAATGGCATCCATTCCTTTGATATTATGCATCCACAAAAGAGGCACCATGGATTTGTCGTCTTTGAATTCAGGAGATAAAAATTTGGTTGCGCGAAATGATACAACAGGCCCTGTTGAAACTTTCAGACAAAGATCTTTTAGCGTGTATTTCCATGAATTGATAATGCGCTGGACTTTAATATCAACTTTTGATGAAGGCACCTTAATAAAGACATCTCCATTTTTCCTATGGAATATATCCTGATAATCAATCTTGAGTTCACTGAGGTCATGAAACAGGCTATTCTTGCTTTTTGTTATGGTTGCATGTTTTTGCTCTTTCCCTTCTTTCTTAGGTGTTATCCGCATAATAACATTCTCTTGCAATACATTTTCTTTTGTGAAAACATCTTTTCTTGATTCAAAAACGTGGATATTATTGATGTTGCCATGATCTAGCAGCCATTTCCGGAATCTCTTAAAATATAGCCCTGAACAAAAGCTTCTTGGCGTGATAAAGACCATCTGGCCATCATCTTTAAGCATTTCCAAAGACAATGCCATAAAAAAAGAATAAATATTGGGCTGACCAGAAACGAATTCATTCATAATTTGAGTCTGTGGAGAATTTTTGTTTAATTTGTAGTAGGGTGGATTTGAAATAATATAATCATAATAAATCGGCTGGATTTCTGTTCCGAAAAGTGTTTTTTTGTTGAGATAGTTCGGATTATTTAGAATGAAGTCTTTTTCAATAATTTTATACTTAAGCACATGCCCCTTTTCTTCCAGAATAGCCTTGCATTTTTTAAGCGTTTTCTCAAGATAGGGAATTAATTTTGAATCGGTTTCATATGCATCAAGGAATACACTATAGGCCTTGCGTAAATTCAGCAGGCGTTCACAAAAGGCAGCGCTAAGCATGCCGATACCAGCACCGGGATCTAGGATATTAAAAGATGATTTATTAATATCAAACATGCCAGCCATAAACAAACCAATTGTCTTTTGGGTAAAAAACTGGCCTCTTGATTTTTTATCCGTTAAATCGCTTTTTTGGGCGTAGACTTCAGCCAATTCTTCAGCATAATCCGTCAATATGCCATTATTGGCTTTTGAGATTACCATTTCTTTTGGCATATTCCCCAAAGGTTGATTTCTGGCGGCAACCCCATTTTTCACTTCTCTTGGTAATTCTAGGCTACTTTGAGCATTCATTTTTATTCTCTTGTTATAAACAAAAAACCCTCGCCTTGTGAGCGAAGGTTTTAATTATTTTAACGTGGCAGTTCCCCCTTCAAACGATACCACTCTAAATTGTATAGTTTCTTTATACTCTAAGAATTCATTCGTGTCAAGCTCTTTCATAATTTACCCTTGTTTCATTTTACCACTTTTAGTGGAAATCACAAGCCTAGCTTTCTCTTAGCTTTTTCTTAAAATCCTCTCACTTCGCCTTGATATCTCTCGAATTGTATGGCTATATGTGTGGTGAGGAAGAGAGATAAGCCAAAGAAAAAGGAGACTAAAATGTGCAACCCTTTGAATAATGAAGAGAAAATCTACGAGGTTATTGAGCATGAACATTTGGCTATTCCCCATCTTATCTGGGAGCTGATAGACCATCACCTAGGTAATGACCTTTATATTATCAATCTGATAGCTGGCTCGCATGTGGTCGGTAAGGATAAAGATCCTATACCAGTTGATCAGGGTGAGAAGATCATTAAATACTGTGTGGAAATTAAACGCTTCTTTAAGAAGTTACGAGAAGTAACCAATAAACCCAAGTCTCATTAAAGAGCCTTAGTTTGGAAAGGATCACCAATGCAGGAAAATCTCTTAACTAAAATAATGAGCCTAAAGGATGCATCTCTTGAAGAGCTGAAGAAAAAATACTCAGAACTTTTTGAGGGCAAACCCACTCCTTCAAATAACAAGACCTATCTTTGGAAGAAAATTGCCTATAGGCTGCAGGAACTTGAATACGGCGGGCTTACTGCGGAAACTCAAGGAAAAATACAAGAGCTTATTCAAAAATATGACCCGGTTAATAACAAAGCTATGCGCCCAGAAGGTGCTCCTCAAGATCAACCTAAAAAACCAAACCTTAGACGAGACAAAAGGCTACCGATCCCAGGCACAGTTATTACTAAAGAATATAAAGGTATTAAGCTTCAGATTAAGATACTTGAATCAGGTTTTGAATACAATAGTAAGGTTTATAAGACTCTTACGGCCATTGCTAAAGAAGTAACAGGGGCACACTGGAATGGCTTTTTGTTCTTTAATCTGTAAGGAGTAATCTGATGGTGGAAACAAAAGAAGCTAAAAAACGAATCTACTGCGCAGCCTACTGCCGCAAATCAGTGGAAGAACGCGCTGATGAAACCTTTGGTTCTATTGAAAACCAACATGAGTCTATTCTAAGCTTTATCTCAAGCCATAAACACGAGGGTTGGATACCGTTGACCGAAAGATATGATGATAACGGCTTCACTGGTTCAAACACCAACCGCCCTTCTCTGCAAAAACTGATTAATGATATCAAAGAAAGCAGAGTTAATATGATAGTTGTCTATAAATTAGACAGGCTTAGCAGATCGCTTGTGGATTTTGTTCAGCTTCTGAAGTTTTTTGATGAACATGGGGTTGCCTTTGCCTCAATTACCCAGCCAATTGATACTAGTACTTCAACAGGAAAACTTATGCTGCATATTCTGTCTTCCTTTGCCGAGTTTGAAAGAGAGTTGATTAGTGAGCGAACCCACGACAAAATGGCTGCTGCGCGCAAACGTGGCCAATGGCTGGGAGGCAGGCCTCCTTTTGGCTACAACAGAGATAAAGAAGGAAAAAAGCTAGTAATTAATAAAGCCGAAGCAAAAATCGTCCGGGAGATATTTCAATTGTACCTAAAAGGCAACTCCCTTCTTAAAGTTGCCAGCATCCTGAATGAAAAAGGCTATAGAAGCCGAGCAGGAAAGCAAAAGGACGGAAAATCATTCGGAGGTTTAAAATTTGGGGTCACTCAGATACAACAGGCAATCAGAAATGTGGTTTATATAGGAAAGGTTTTCTATGCAGGCCAGGTCTATGATGGCCAGCAAGAGGCAATTATCGACGAGGAAACATTCAAAAAAGCCCAAGAGGTGCTTAAGGATAACCGCGTAGAGCGCAAGGCTACAAAGAATGTTGAATGCACTAGCTTATTAACCCACATTCTACACTGCAAGACCTGCGGACATTCTATGTTCCATACCTATACTTTAAAGCATAAAACGCACAAATACCGCTATTATGTCTGTACCAACGCCCAGAAACGCGGATATAACTCCTGTCCCACCAAATCAGTAAACGCACAGGCAATTGAAGATACCGTAGTTGACTGTTTAAAAATGCTGTTTGCTGAAAACCGGAAGAAAAAAGAAGAACAGAATAAACAGGAAATTGAAGCGCTCCTGTCTCCTGTTTGGGATATTTTGTATCCACAGGAGAAACGGCGCATCCTTAAAGCCCTTGTCAAAGAAGTTGACTATGATTCAAACAGTAAAAAACTTGGGATATTGCTCAATGACAGCAGCCTTCGGCTTGAATTTGATGTTGATTTGAAACAAGTACGGCCTTTGAATAAGTGGCACAAGGAAGAGGAAATCGAAAAAGAACCAAAGATACGCAGAAACTTAATCTTGGCGCACCAATTGCAAAGGCTGTTTAACGAAGGCAAGGTAAAGAATCTTAAACAGGCTTCTGAGTGGCTCAATATGATCCAGGTAAGAGTTGATCAAGTTATGAATATGCTGTTTCTTTCTCCAATTATCCAGAAAGAAATAATCTGCTCTGAAAGCAAAGTTATTGCCCTCGTTCCTGAATATAAGCTGCGACTCATCGCTAATGAAGTCGATTGGCAAAAACAAGGCCAACTGTGGCAAAAATTACTCAAGAATCCAGCCTAACCACGAACACTTATCTCTGAACTATCTTTCTTTATCTCTCTCAATATTGATCAAATCCTAGTTAATGCCCTAAATCCATGCTCCAATTATGCGGAATATCGACGATAAAGCCATTAACTAGGAAGCATTAACTACGAGGCGATTCGGAGATAAAGAGATAAGCTAGCGAGATTTATTTGGCTTCTTTTAGCGAACCTTAGGTAGGAGTAAAATAAAAGATCAACAACTGCAGAACAACAGAAAAAATAATGCCCTAACTCTTTGACACCTCAAAACATAAAAAATACCCTGACTAGGACTATTAATCAGGGTAATCTTTATCTCTCATTATGAATTTTGAGAGATTTATTTGGCTCCCC
>Ga0265297_10010667_pt1 | contig 11463 bp, 10 predicted proteins | sample Munlanlwell13791_FD_192502 | JGI IMG/M metagenome (GOLD analysis project Ga0265297, IMG submission 192502) | Leachate microbial communities from a municipal landfill in Southern Ontario, Canada - Leachate well 137-91 | ecosystem: Engineered > Solid waste > Landfill > Unclassified | place...
CCAATCGGGAATATGGCATTCGGGCCAGCGCGGCAGCTTAGATCCCACGGCCATAATTATCCGCACATTGCGCTTTTGGGCCTCTGCGACCTGCCAATCAAGTTTGGAATAATCGAATTTTCCCTCTTGCGGCTCAACTTCGGTCCAATGCGCCACCAGCCGAATTTTTCTGACCTTTAGATCATCCAAAATTTCCGTAAAGGCCTTTTGCCAATCAAGCCCGAGTTTTATCGCAAAATCGTCATCGAAAGTCGCGGCCCAAACGATTTTCCTGTTTGGGTCAGCGGTCTGCCGACCCAAAAATGCCAAGCCCGCGGTCGACAGCAGAACAATTATTAAAAATATGTAGCGTTTTTTCATACCAGGCAGTGAAAATTCGATTGAATAAATTTATTTTTTACCAAGCCAAGCAATAATTATTAAAAAGGATTACTCGTAAAAATGATACCATCGGACTGAAATACCCCATCGAATTTCTACTGCCTGGTTATAAAGCTATCAAAGCCAAGCCCAAACAGATGAAAAATATCGCTGCGATCTTTTGCGCGATAATCGCCCCGTTCAGCTTTTCGCGCAAAATATTGGGGAATTTACTGGAAAGCAAGATCGTCAGAAAAAATAAAAATGCGTATTCCGAACCCTGCAAAGCGTTAACCAGCGAAACATTGCCTTTGGCGATAGCCAAGCTGATGAAAAAAGAACCCAGCCCCGCCACAATCTTGCTGCCCAGCATCAGAAAATCAACGCCGGCCGAGGCCTCGCGCGCCGAGCCGAAAATCGTCTTGCGCCAAGCGGGATTGAGCAAAATGACCAGCGCCGCCAGAACCAGCCCCATACGCGACCAAACAAAACCAGTGATAAAATCCTGGTAAATAAAAAGATGTTTCAGCATCACGAAATACGCCGCGTGCAAAATTATGGTCAGAGCAAAAAACCACCAGCCCTTGAGGCGCTCCCGGAAACCATCTTTGCCCTTTTCAAGAGAGATCAAAAAACCGCCCAGCGTTAAGACAAGAAAGGCCGCTAACTGCATCTTTCCCAATTCTTCTCCCAAAAATAAATACGAAAAAAATAAAACGAATATCGGCGTGAGCCCGCCGAAAAATGACGCGGCGCGCGAGGCCTCGTTGATATCCAAAGCATGATAAAAAGACCATAACGAGCCGAAAAAGACCAGACCAGTCAATAAATCAAAAGCTATCCAGCCCCAACCCGGCCAATGCAGGCCGAAAGGCGCCAATATAAAAGTTATAATACTGAAGAGGCACACCCAGAAAGTGAAGACCAGGGGTTTGGTGGTAGCGCGCTGGCGCAGCAGAAATTTATTGCTCACAGTGGCCAGCGAATACATGAAATAGCCCAAAACGGCAAAAAGTATCCAAGTCATAGAAAATAGCTGATAGCCAATAGTTTTTAGCGAATAGTAAAATTATAACCCCTTTGCTTCTCCCCTTAAATTAAGGGGAGGTTGGGTGGGGTTATTTTTCCAAAGAATTGCTTTTACATATTTTAGCATATTCCAGGGCGCTGGGCCGAACCTTGCGTTCCAGATTTTTATAATCTATCTCCACCAACCCAAACCGCGGCCAAAAACCCTTGTCCCACTCGAAATTATCCAGCAGCGACCAGTAAAAATATCCGCGCACATCCGCGCCGCCGTCCATCGCCTTTTTCATTGCTTTAATGTATTCTTTGATGAAATTACCCCGCCTGTCATCTTTGGCGTCGGCGATGCCGTTTTCCAGAACATAAAGAGGTTTTTCGTAACGGCCGGCATCTTTTAAAACTTCACTAAATCCTTTCGCATCTATAGGCCAGCCCATATCCGAATATTCCTTGGCTTCCCCGTCTGATTTATAGTAATTGATGCCGATAAAATCCTGGTGTTGCCTGATGGAATTTAAAAAGAAAAAATTGTAGACATAATTTTTGATGCCCGCGCCAAAACCGGTAAAATGCATCATATTTTGCGCCACGCCGATTTGCGCGGCCGGATGCATTTTTTTCATGGATCCGTAAACGGCGATATGCGCTCGCGACAAGTGATGGTTGGCGCGCAAATATTTGATCAACGATTTTTTTCCCGGCGGCCAGATGCCTTTAAAATAACTATGGCCCGCGTAAACATTGGTTTCATTCAAGGTTATCCAAAACTTCACTTCGCCGCCCAGCGCCTCAGCCATTTTATCTGCGTAGCGCGCAAAATATCCGATGGTTTTTTTATTTTTCCAACCGCCAATATCGCGAATCCATAGCGGCAAGGTCCAATGCCACAGCGTCACAAACGGCTCCATTCCCTTCTCGCGCAAGGATTTTATAACTTCTCGATAATGCTCAATTTCTTTTTCATCAAATTTCCCCTCTTCCGGCTCGATGCGGCTCCATTCAATGGAAAAACGGTGAGCGTTATGGCCCAGCGATTTGGCAATATCAAAATCTTCGTTGAAACGATTGTAATGATCGCAGGCCCCGCCCGAAATATAATTTTCTTCCTGCAAGGGATTGGGATAGCTTTTCAAAATAAAATCCGGCCATGCCTTTTGACTGGCGTTTCGCGCGAGGCGCTCTGCGTTTTTCTTTTCCCACTCGCTCCAATCATTGATATTGCCGCCCTCAACCTGATGGGAGCTCGTCGCCGCACCCCATAAAAATCTTTCGGGAAATTTCAGTTCCATATATTTACATTATACCATTATTCCATTAAAGCCACCTGTCCGTCGGTTTGCAAATACACTTGCTTTTCTTCAAAATTAAATTGTTTCGTAGTGCCGTTAATTTTTAAGATAACGGCCAAGCCCCGCCTAACCGTTTCGCTGAAATACTGGTCAAAAACGAAATTGCCGAGCGAATAATATATTTTCTTGCTCTGATATTCTTCCGCGTTCTGAATTACATGAGGATGCGAACCAATGACCAAATCCGCGCCCGCGTCGATAAATTCATGCGCCAAGTTTTTTATGGCGCTATTGGCCTCACCGTCATATTCTGTTCCCCAATGCGTGTATACTATAACGACATTCGCCCGTACTTTAATTTTTTTTATTTCTTCAACTGTTGCCGCCTGTTCGCTCGCCGTGTTGCCGATAAATTGATTAAAATTTACAAAAGCAATTTTTACGCCTTTTATGTTTTTTACGACACTTTTTATATTTGGCAAAACCGAACTCGGTCCGGCGGGCTCGCCAAAATACTCCACGCCTGCGCCGCTTAGATATTGCTTGGTCGCGTCCAGTCCCGCTTGGTTAAAATTTAAAATATGGTTATTGCCCAAGCTAACCAGCCGGATGTTATTATTGAATAAAGCGATAGCTAAACTTGGGTCAAAAGTAAAAATATAATTGTTGGGGTTGCCCGGCAAGCTGCTAATGCTGACGGACCGGTTATCGGTTATTGGGCCTTCTAAATTTGCGACAACAAGGTCGTGGCCGGCCAGCAGATCGGTTATCTTGGCAAAAATAAAATCATTGCCGTTCTTTGCGGCCGCCTGCCGGATAGAACGGTCGAACATCAAATCTCCCAAAAATAGAAGCTTTATTTCTTCGGCCGAAGCCGCGGACGGCTCAGCCGACGGACCGGCCGGAGCCCCAATGGCCACCGGCTTGTCTTCTTTAAAATAAAAAAAAGCCGCGCCAAGCTGCGGCCTTAATATCAATATAGCGCCGGCTGCCGCGATAAACAGCCCGCAAATAAATATCCGTAAAAACTTTATATCGCCGAATAAAATTTTTATCCTATCCATTTTTTATTCGCTTGTCCGGCCGTCAAATTCCGGCGAGTCGGTTTCTGCCTTCGCCTTGGTGGCGCGGACAACGCCGTCTTTATGATGGGCCGGAGAATAGATAGTATAAAGTTTCAGGTCATCGGTCTCGGAAACATTGATGACATTATGCTGGGCGCCCGCCGGAACAACAATGGCCGAGCCGTCCGCCAAGTCGTATTCGTTGCCGTCGATAATGCATTTGCCCTGACCCTTCTCAAACCTAAAAAATTGGTCGTTATCAGTATGAACCTCCATGCCTATTTCCTCTTTGGGCTTTAGACACATCAGCACCAGCTGGCTGTGCTTGCCGGTATATAAGACCTGGCGGAAATTGGCATTTCCCAAGGCCGCTTTTTCAATATTGTCAAAAAATCCGTGCATAGGTTTTTATTATTATATTATTAGTACTTTGTCATCCCGGGCTTGACCCGGGATCCAGGCCCTCCCCGCATTTGTTGTATGCCTTCGTGGAAACAGCAAACAAGCATTATCATCTTAATGATAACACTCTCTCTAAAAAAGATAAATCTGCAATTAAACCGGTCAAAAATAAAACCTATTTTCCCAGATCCAAAATTTCATCGATTTTAATCTGTTTAACAAAATCCGGCACATGGCTCACCAATATCATCACGCCTTCGTATTTATCCAGCGCCTGGGCAATCACGGGTAAATGGCGGAAGTTAATATGGTTTGTCGGTTCGTCCAAAATTAACAAGCCCGGCTCTTGCAAAACAAGCTGGGCAAAAGCCACCAAACCCTTTTGCCCTTCAGATAAGCTTCCCACTTTTGATTTCATCAATTCGCTGTTTATCAAAAAACCGGCGGCCGGTGAACGCAGATCGTGGTCGTTGTCGCCCCTCATAACGGAAGAAAGCGACTCATAAACCGTATGCTCGAAATTAAGCGTGGAAAAATCCTGGCGGTAGTAGCCGATGGAAGTACCGGGCGCGATCTCGATTCCCTTGGCCGTTCCCCGCGCCAGCGATTCCAAAAAAGTGCTTTTGCCGATGCCGTTTGGCCCGGCCAGCAGCAGATGCTCTTTTTTTCTCATCGAAACGGCGCAGGGGCGCGTCACGAGCTTGTGGTTTTTAAAAGCCGTATACGAAGATATTTTGACTATCTCGCCCGACAAGTTGGGCTGGCTCGGAATGACAAAAGGCCGGATGGTTTTATCTTCCCGACGGACATCCACTTTTTCTTCCTCCAGTTCCTCGGCTTTGTCGCGCATGCGTTTGGCCAAAAGACGCATCCGGCCTCCCTTGTTGGCAAAAAAATTGGCCTTGTCCTTGTTTTCCTGGATTTCTTTGGCCAGTTGCGCGTTTTTCATCTCTTCTTTTTCTATCCGAACGGCGATCTGGCTCACCGCGTCAAAATAGTCGCCCACATATTGCTCTATCTTATGAGTGAAAACATCCAGATACAAAACCCCGCCGGTGAAAGAATTCAAAAAATCGGCGTCATGGGAAATAACGATGCAGGTTTTTTTGTAATCTATCAAAAACCGCGTCAGATGCGCGATGCCTTCTTTATCCAAATTGTTGGTCGGCTCATCCAGCAACAGCAGATCCGGGTCTTGGATAAGCGCCGAGGCCAAAAGCAACCGCGCTTGCTGGCCACCTGAAAATGATTTGACCGCCTTATCCAGCGGCGCGTGGAGATTCACCACTTTCAAAATTTCCTCTATCCGCAGATCCAGATCATATTTTTTTTCCTTGAAACATTCGGCAAAAAATTCCCGCACGGTCAGTTTCATCTGGTCGCGCGCGATAACTTGGCGCGCCAGAGCCACCGCCGGTTTCTGCTCCATATTTATCTGGCCGCCCTCCGGTTTCTCTTCACCGGTTATTAGATGGAAAAGCGTGCTTTTACCCGAGCCGTTTTGCCCCATCAAGGTAAGCTTCGCTCCGCGCCGCACCGAAAAAACGACTTCATCCAATATGGGTTTTTGCGGGCCGTAGCCGAAAGACACCTTGTCGAATCTTAATAGCATTCCGTTTTGCGCCATAAATATAAAAATAAGAGCCCTGGACGGACTCTGTAAACCGATAATTCACTCTACCCTATTTTACGGAAAATAGCTAATCCCGTGCTTATTCCCCGCTATTTTGCCTTATATATTCCCGCGTGGCCAGGAATTATCCAGTCGGCCGACTCTAAAACAATCTTCCTGCTCTCTTTTAATTTTTCCTTATCCGAAGCATAAATATCTTCCTCGGGAAGATCCTTTTCCCAAAAAACATCCCCGCAAACAGCGACAACGCCGTCAGCCGTTTTGACTAAAAAAGTTAAGGCATCATAACTGTGCCCCGGCGTTTTTATTATTCTGATATTCTCGCTGAATTGCTCCTGATAGTCCCGAACGGTATTTCTATCCCATAACCCATAATATTCCAAGGTTTTTGCTTCCGGAAACATCCCGATATTTCTGTAATGGTCAATGTGGGAATGGGTTAAAAAAACGGCGGTTATATCACTAATACTCAATCCCCCTTCTTTCAATTTATCAACCAGCATTTTTTGGTTTTCCAAAACACCCGGGTCAACGACAATCTTATTATCCCCGTCTTTTATCAACGAAATCGTCGCGCAGGTTTTTTCTTCCCCCGAGTCCGCTGATGTATAACCCTCTATTAAAACTTTGACTTCAACCATAAAATTTAATTATACCTGATAACTTTTTTATTTTCCTCGAAATGAAGAACTTTTTTAATACTCAAATATTTTTTACTAAAATTATCCTTTTACAAAAGGCACAAAAACGAAACCCGGATACTCAATTTTTTTAAATTCATTCCCGTTAATTTTGGTTTCTTCAATAAGCGAGTCCCGGCCGGGATAGATCATTTTTCCGCCCACTTTCAATTGCGCCCGCCACGCGGCCGGCACTTCATCCAGTGACGCGGCGGCAATGATTTTGTCTATGCTTTCCTGCTGGGCCAGGTCCGCCACGCCCAAATAAGCATCGCCGCATTCGGAAACAATGCGCCCGGCCAGCGCCGGATATTTTTTTATGTTCTCCCCGCTGAATTCGCAAAGTTCCGGCAAAATTTCGGCGGTGTAAACCTTGCCGGCCGCTCCCGCAAGATGCGCCAGAAGCGTCGCCTGCCAACCAGAGCCGGAGCCCACATCAAAAATAATGTCCCCTTCCTGCGCGCCCAAATGCTCAAGCATAAATGCCACGGTTGAGGGCTGCGAGATGGTTTGGCCAAAACCGATGGGCAAGGGCTCGTCAAAATAGGCCGCATTTTTCATTTCTTCCGGCACAAAATCACGCCGGTCAACTGCTTCAAATGCGGCAATAACCCCGGCGGACTTTAAAGCTCCTTCGTTTTTTAAAAAATCCGTCAATTCTTTTTTTTGCTTCATTTTCATTTTTCTGCTCCCAAGCTCTGCGCCTTCGGCGTTTTTATTATTCTGACATTAATTTTATTTTTTATTTTGTTCCGAGACAGGGATTCGAACCCCGATTAACGGCTTCAAAGGCCGCTGTCCTACCATTAGACGATCTCGGAATGTTTCACCGAATATCCCGCCGAAGAAGCGGGAATGACAAGTTTGGCATTTCTGTTTTTTACTCGTCCGCTCTGCCGTTTTTACGCCTTCAAATATCTGCGAATCGCGATTAAGCTAGAAACGCCGCCCAAAACGATGCCGATGCCGAAAAGCAACAAAATAAATTGCCAAAAATTGGTTTGGTAGAAAAACAGCAGGTCCACTTCGGGCAAGAAGTTGGTAATCTTGGGCGAAATAAAATAAAGGATGGGGAAAATAACGATAATCGTCGTCATGGCCGAAGCAATGCCATACAGCACCCCCTCAACCACGAACGGCCCGCGAATAAACCAGTTGTCCGCGCCCACAAAGCGCATCACGGAAATCTCTTCGCGCCAAGTGTACATCGTCAAGCGCACGGTGTTGAAAGTAACCAACAGCGCCAGCAGCCCCAAAAACAACGAAATGACAAACCCGCCCATCTGAATGTTTCCGGTCAGGCGCGTTAAGCGGCCGATTATGTCTTTATTTTGTTTATAATTTATCTTATCGATTATTCCCTGGAATCTGTCCTGCGACAAATAATCGGAAATCGCTTCATATTGAGAGGCCTGATTGGCTTTGATGTTCAAGCTCGCCTCCAGTGGATTTTGATCCAGCTCCTGCAAGCTCCGCAGTAAAACCTGGTTATTTTTATGCAGTTCCTGGAACCTTTTCAACGCTTCGCCTTGCGAAACATAGTCCACGCTTTTGACCTCCGGCAAAGCGACCAGTTCCTGGCGCACCGACAAAACTTTCGCCTCTTCCGTATCTTTGTTGAAATATACGCTCACATCCACCCGGTTTTGCAAATTCGCCACCACCGCCTGCGTCATAACATTAAAAAGCGTGAGTCCGGCGATAACAAAAAGCGCCAGAATCATCACGGCCACCGTGGCGGCGCTCAGCCAGTAGTTTCTAACGAAACTCTGCCAGCCGGATTTAACGATGCGGAACAGGGTTGTTTTGAACATAAAAATTAAAAATCCTAATGACCAAATCTCAATGACCAATAAATGACCGGGTCCTAAGCCCCAAAGAATTCATTTTGACATTGGGATTTAGGATTTTATTAGTCATTGGAAATTGGGATTTTGTCATTTGCTATTTATAAAATGTATCTCCCGTTCTCCTCATCCCTTATCACCCTTCCTTTATCCAAGGTTATCACGCGCCGGCCCAGGTTATTTATTATTTCGCGGTCGTGCGTGGCCAGAATTATCGTCGTGCCAAGCTCATTTATCTTTTGCAGCAAACGAACGATATCCCAGGAATTGAGCAAATCCAGATTTCCCGTGGGCTCATCGGCTAAAATAACGGACGGACGATGAATGAGCGCGCGAGCAATGGCCACGCGTTGTTTTTCGCCGCCGGAAAGCTGATGCGGAAATTGATTTAATTTATCCACCAATCCCACCAGCTCCAAAAGCTGGGGCACATCCTGTTTTATCTCCTTGTCCGTGGCGCCAGCCACTTCCATGGCGAAAGCTACATTCTCATAAGCCGTCCTGTCCGAAAGCAAACGAAAATCCTGAAACACCATGCCGATCTTGCGGCGCAATTTCGGCATATCTTTTTCCTTCACCAAGTGGATATTCTGTTTATCTAAAAAAAGTTTGCCTTTGCTCGGCTTTTCTTCGCCGATAAGCAATTTAAGCAAGGTTGATTTACCCGCGCCAGACGGCCCGGCCAAAGAAACGAATTCTTTGGCTTTAATCGTCAAATCGATGTTATTTAACGCAGTGCAGCCGTCGTAAATTTTGGAGATTTTTTGGAAAACTATCATGTATATCTAATTATACCTCATTTTCTCCGCCCATACGAAAAATTTTGTTATAAATTCGCGATGAGCCAAGCGTCTAAAATTGCCAGTGGGACGAGGAAGCGGAGCAAACCGAGTTGTCCGCGGCAATTTTAGCGAGGCGAATCCGAATTTATCAAAATTTTATCGTCGGGCGGGAACTCTTTTGCTACTTTTCTGATTACAGAAAAGTAGATGAATATTTATTTTAATCTAATCTCTGAATCTATAAATTCATCTAATTTCCCATCCAGCACTTCATCCGGCTCCTTTGATTCTACGCCCGTGCGCAGGTCTTTGACAAGTTTATAGGGATGCAAAACATAATTTCGTATCTGGCCGCCCCACTCCGCCGTGCCTTCCCCGCTTTGAATGCCCGAACGCAAGCCCGCAATTTCCTTCTCTTTCTTTTGGATTTCCAGCAGATACAGCTTACTCACCAGAATTTTCATCGCCTGCTCTTTGTTGGCGCTTTGCGAGCGCTCGCTTTGGGCCGCCACGGCAATGCCGGTGGGAATATGCGTTATGCGCACCGCGGTTTCCACCTTGTTCACATTCTGCCCACCCGGGCCCGAAGAGCGAAAAGTGTCTATTCGCAACTCTTCCGGTTTTATCTGCACATCGGCCGCGCCTTCCATTTCCGGCATCACCTCAACCAGCGCGAAAGAGGTATGGCGCAAATTGTTAGCGTTGAACGGCGATAAGCGCACCAGCCGGTGCACACCGCTCTCGTTTTTTAAAAATCCGTAGGCATACGGGGCGCGAAATTCCAGTGTGGCATTTTTTATGCCCGCTTCTTGGCCTTCGTGGATATGCAAAGTTTTGACATTGAACCCGGCGCGTTCGCCGTATCGCTGATACATCCTTAGCAGCATCTGCGCCCAGTCCTGCGCTTCTGTTCCGCCCGCGCCACTATAAATAGACAATATCGCGTTGTTTCTGGCGTACGGAAAAGCGAAAAAAGTTTTTTTCTCTTCCTGCGCGACAATTTTTTCCAGATCCCCAAATTCTTTGGCCAGTTTTTTGGTTTTTGTTTCGTCTTCTTCGCCCTGATATTCCGCCACTTCCATTGCCAGCAATTGTGCGGCAGTTTCGATTTCTTCCCACTTGGCGTGATTTTCTTTAAGCTCCGCCAATTCCTGGCTTAACTTACCCGCCCGCTCGTGATCCTGCCAAAAATTGACATCTTCCATCTGCTTTTCTATTCCCGCAATCTTGTGTTTTTGCGCGACCAAGTCAAAGGCAGTCCTTTATCTTTTGGATCCGGTCGGTTAATGCCTCCAATTGTTTTTTGAAATTGATGGTTTCCATAATTTTAAAAAATATGCCCTGAGCAAGTGAAGCGAGTCGAAGGGCTATCTTCTGCTTCACCCCGTCAAATTTTACGCGGAGCCGATGGTCGGAATTGAACCGTGGCTGAAGTTTATCCCGCACCTTTTGGAGCCGAGGAGAGGATTTGAACCTCCAGCCTACGGTTTACGATACCGTTGCTCTACCGTTGAGCTACCTCGGCATCAAAAGGTGCGGGACGAGCGAAGCGTTTGCCTTATTACTGCTTGTCCCGTGGTCGCCGCAGGCGACTTTACGGGAAGCTACTCCGGCTCCGGCGGGGTAAAATATTGCCCATTTTTCTCCCTCACTTTATCATTTTTTACAAAAAAAGAAAAGGGCCAAAGAGCCCCTTTTTTAACTATTCTTAAGCGGGCGAAGGGAGTCGACCTCGGCTCTCATCGCCCCGCAATTGCGGACTCCTCGGCCTGGCCACCGCCTCGCAATTTTATCTGTTGATAAAATTTCTCCGGCGTTCAATTCCCCGCGCGAGCCAAGCAGTTGGCTCGCGCCTATTTATATATCTGGAGCGGGTGAAGGGAATCGAACCCTCGTCTCAACCTTGGGAAGGTCGCGTTCTGCCATTGAACCACACCCGCAAAATTTAACAGGGTGAAAAACAAATATAATGCAGGAAAAGACATCCTTTATAAATACTACAGTATACTAGTATACTGTAGTATTTATAAGCCCTGCGTGCATCTTCATCGTTTAAATAAAAATTTCCACCATTTCACCGGATTATTGTTCTTGGCCGGCTCGCTGGGTTGCGGTGTTTGATTGGAATTATTTTGCTCAGCAGCACCCGGCTGGTCGGCTGAAACATCAGGCACAATGACTACGCTCTCCCCTTCTTTTTTCAAATTCAGCTTGTCTTTGGCCTCTTTTTCCAAATACGCCTGGCTGTTAAAATAACTTAGCAATTGGTCCAGTTCCTGCCCCTTTTTATCCATCTTGTCTATCTCGGCTTTAAGCGCGCCAATTTCCTGGTCCATCTGGCGCCTTTTATAAAACGCTTTGACCAGAACTAAGCTCAGCC
>Ga0265297_10010668_pt1 | contig 11462 bp, 7 predicted proteins | sample Munlanlwell13791_FD_192502 | JGI IMG/M metagenome (GOLD analysis project Ga0265297, IMG submission 192502) | Leachate microbial communities from a municipal landfill in Southern Ontario, Canada - Leachate well 137-91 | ecosystem: Engineered > Solid waste > Landfill > Unclassified | place...
AAAAATACTAAGTTTTAATGTTAAATGGACGCTTATTGATCTCTTGAAGAATTTTGAGTGTCGCAAGAACAGAAAGATTATCGCTCGGCAAAATAATTAAAAGATCACCTAATTGATTCAATAATGGACTTAAAAATTCATCTGCCCATGATGGTGACAATGTTAATACTCCGGAAAAATCTATTTCCAGTTCTTCGTCTTTAGAAAGCTCTCGCAAAGTTGATTGTAATGCTTTAAAAGCTTCGCCACCCAATTCCCTAGATATTAATGTTTTACCAAACTTTTCTAATTGTAATTTCATATACTTTTTTAAATATATTATTAAAACTCTATTTTTGCTAAACACCCACGTACAATACGCTGACCACGCGTAACATTAAATACTTTATCAGCGCCTTGCATGCGCACTTCTGCATCGCCGCTTGTAAAAAACAAATTGATCGGCCGCTCTATGACCACTTCGCGCACCAGTTTAAGTCCGTTGCCCCGTTTTTCCAGCGCTCGTCCGGAAATAAATTCAGTAAACGCGACTTTTACTGCCGCCACATGGTTTGGGAGCTCCGGCCGAACCTGACGCAATGTTTCCAAAATACCCAATCCTCTATCCGCCAACACAATAATACCCTTGGTAAGATCATAACCAAAAAAGATACCAGGCGTGTCTGGCCATTTTCCCAAATTGTGAGCGAATGAATTATCACCGATTTCTCCGGCAACTAAAACGATCAAGGAATACAATTTTTCAAATCCAGGCTTTTGCATTAATGCCATTTCCATTTTTGTCAGTCTGGCATTGAAAATAGAACTTGTCTGACAATAAAAAGTACCTGGAAATTCAACTCCGTCTTGGATCCACTCAGAGGCAAATTTCAACAGATCGCTGGCAAAAATTTCTAAATCTTTTTCACGATAATAACGGTGTGTGCCCCCATCTTTTTTGATCGCCACTAATTTACCACTTTCGTCCCAGCGACGAAGCGTATTTAAAGAAATTCCGAGATATTCGGCAGCTTGACCAATTGTGAATAATTTTTCTTCCATATTTAATATATTAACATATTGTTTAAATCTACACAAGTACCATCTAAATCTACCCAAAAATCTATCAATCTACTCATTAAATGTTTCAAATATACCTTATAAAGCTCATAACCGTGAAAAACAGGTAAAAAACACAGATTTTCACGATTTTGGCTATATTTTTAGATATTTGCCTTTGGTGATGATGTCAATTTTCCCATTTTAAAATTAATTTAGCTACTTGTTTTGCAACTTCCTCCGGAGTCAAATCAGAGGTATCTATTATCGGACAATTTAATTCCTCAAACATTTTTTTCATTTGTTGTAAAATATAGATATTTCTATTGATAAATACATTAATCGGCTTTCCGATCACAGTTTGTGATTCATCAAAATAACCATTTTTTGTATATCTGCCGATTAAGCGCTGGCGTATTATTTCCGGCCGGGCGTCTAAAAGAATCAATACAATGCCAAGCGACTCGTTTGATAATAAATCTTGAAAATCAGAAGGTTCAACAAAACCGCAAATAATTATGCTTTTATCTTTCCGCGCCAACTCAATTCCTTTTTCCACCCAATACTTGGTTTCTGATATTCGCCATTTAAAATCAACATTTGCCGGAATTCCCCTTTTATCAAAATCACGTATTTCATATCTATCATTAGGCAACAATATCTTTAGCGGCGGCATAATTGATGTTTTACCAACACCATTAACACCGCTAATAAAATAGATTTTATTCATACCAGGCAGCAGAAATTAAATAATTAATTATATCTTCAAATATTTGCCTTCGGTGATGATGTCAATTTTTCCATTTTTAATTTTGAGGGCGGATTGGTCATCAAGGGCGTAAATAGAATCCTTTAATCCTTTTTTCATTTCGAGTAAAAATTTCTTGCGGACTTTTGGAAAATGTGGAGAATTGAGATGCGGGCGGAAATAAAAATTAAAAAACCCGAGACCTTTTTCATCGGGTTTTCCTTTTAAATCTTCATAATAAAGGCGTTTAGCTGAGCTAAATGATAAATCTTTAGTGGTAACCATACTGCCGGCGCTGATTCCGGCGTAAACTTTGGTTTTCAAAAGCTTGGGCAAGATTTTCGCCAGACCTGATTTTTTCAGCCAATACATTAAGTGAAATACATTTCCTCCGGAAAAAAACAGAACATCAGCATCTTCAAGCCGCGGCAACCAATTTTTTTTCGGCAAAGCGGAAATATCAACAATATCAATGCTTTTAAAATTTTGCTTTTTTAAATTGTACAAATCATTAATCAGCCAAGTTTTGTCGTCTTGAATTGGGTTGGCCGCGGTGGGAATAAAAGCAATGATTGTTTCTTTGGCCTTTTTGCCAACTAATTCCAATAAGGCCTTGGCGATTGATTTGTTTGTAAGTCCTGACGAAGTGAGTAGAAATTTCATAAATTTAATTGATTTATTATACCTTTATTCTACCAAAAAAACGGGTAAAGGGCAATATAAAATAAAATGAGATGGTTATCTCATTTTATTTATTAAAGATAGTTTTTTGGTTCTATCCCAGGTTTTTATTTCAGCTTCACGCTTTCTTGCCTTTTTCAGAGTTTTATAAATTTCCGAGTATTTTAAGATTACCGGACGGCGCAATTTCGTATAATGAGCGCCGCATTTGGAATTATTGTGTTGTTTTAAGCGTTTTTCAAGGTTATTGGTTGCTCCGGCATATAAAGATTTATCAGCACATTCAAGAATATAAACGTAGTACTTCATAGGTCTTCGTACTTTGTTATAAAAATAAAAATTACTCGGCATCTTCGTACCTCGTCGAGAACTCCTCGGCATCTTCGACCTCGTTAAAAACTTTGAGGTCTTCGACATTTTATTCCGATACGGTTACTGTTTCCATTATAATAGGAGAAAGCGGACGATCGTCTGAATCTTTCCTCGCTTTGGCAATCGCGTCAACCACTTCTTGTCCGGAAATTATTTTTCCAAAAATTGTATATAAATTCGGCAAAGGATAATCAGCAACCATAATGAAAAATTGGCTGCCATTGGTATCAGGTCCGGCATTAGCCATAGCGACAACACCCTTTTTATAACCTTGCTTATAGGAATCGGTTTGCGGATCAAGTTCGTCGGCAAATTGATATCCGGGTCCGCCCATTCCTGTTCCGTCAGGATCCCCTCCTTGAATCATAAATCCGTCTATAACCCGATGAAAAATCACTTTGTCGTAAAATCCTTTTTGAGCAAGGGTAAGAAAATTGCTAACCGCTCTTGGCGCATCGGCGTCATAAGTGGCGAAACGAATTTCGCCCATATTTGTTTTAATGGTTACAATGTGGCTCATATTTTTTATTTTAGAATTATTAATTAAAATTTATTTCCCTACGCCTTTCATCCATCCGAAGGTCTGTTGGAAATTCTTGAAGATAAGTTCAGTCACGGTTAATCTTTTCTGCGGGGTCAATAAAGTATTGGTCTTTGATTCTGTTTTGTTTCCGGAAGAATCTTTAGAGATTACTTTAAATCTGTAAATGGAGCCCGGTTTGAATGAAGTGATAACCATTAAATGTTCTTGTCTCAAACTGATATCTTCGGACATTTGGATAATCGGCGCGTCATTGGCAAAACCAACCTGGTATTCAATTTGCGAAGTTGAAGGTTCATCGGTGTTCCAAGTGATAATTGTCTGGACTTCATCGCCTCTTGATGACAAAGCGATTGAAGTTCTGATTTGGGCGATCATTGGCGCGTTCTTATCTTTGGTAGTGGTAAAATTCGGAATCAAGAAAGAGTAATTATTTCCTTCCAAGTCTTTTCCTTCAAGAGAGACGTTAAAAGTCGTGCCCGGTTCAAGTTTTTTGACTGCGATTTCATGGGTGATGCTGGAGTCTGACTTACTAACCACCTGAACTTCATTTGGAGATAATTTATTATTGCGATACGGAATATATTTCACTTGCGAATCAGTCGGAATATTTGTCTGCCAGACAAATGTGGCTGTGCTAGCGGAAATATTTTTAATGGAAAAATTTGTCACTTCGGGCAATTGCGAAGCAGTGGTAAAAGTATATTGCTTGGATCTTGTTTCAGAACCGAGCAAGCTCTTGGAACGAATTTGGAAAAAATAATCAGTTGAAGGGGTTAAATTAACAATATTAACATTATGCGTTAATTCATATTCACTTGATTGACCGACAATTTGCGAATACGGTTCTGATTTGGTTTTATCAAAATCGGCAACTTTGGCAATAGCAACAACACTATTTGCTTTTCTGTCAGTCGTCCATTTGACTCTTGCTTCAGTGGCTGATATTTCAATACCCGGAGAACCTTCCAACATCGGACCGGGAATAAATCCTTTAAAAACATTAGCAAGTTCGGTAAAACCGTTTTCGGCAATAGACAAAGAAATAGTGCTGGAAACTCTTTTAATCATTTCCATTGCCGTCATAAATGTTTCTTGAGAAACTTTTTCTTCTTCAATTTTTTTTATTTCTTGCGCTTTTTCTTCCGGAGTTTTTTCCGCTTCCGGTTTTACGATTTCTTCATTTGTCGGTATCGGAGCCGGAACCGGAGGAATCGCCGAACTTCCCAAGGTCGTAAAAGTCAAATCAGCGCTTTTGGCAAGATTGCCTGAAGCGTCTTGAGATAAAACTTGATAATGATAAACAGTGCCTTTTGTCAAACCAGAAAGAATAGCTTGGTGAGAAGTTACATAAGACGACAAACCGACATGCTGAGTATCAGTATAAGTTGAAGTCAAGCCATAATCTATCAAGCTGTTCGCTTTTTCGTTAGTCACCCAACCGATTGTAGCCGCATTTTCTGTAATATTTGAAATTAAAATATTACTGATTATAGGCGCTGTTTCGTCTATTAATGTTACAGAGCTGCCTCCGCCAGAACTAATCACTCTTACTTCTTGAGAAACATATTGAGGAGTAAAAGTATAATCTTGGCTTGCCGTTTCCAAGTCAGCGGCATTTTTTGATTTAACGCGATAATGATAAAGTTGATTAGAGATTAAATCAGTCAAACGAACCACATGTTCAACAGTTAAAGTTGAATTTAAAGTATTTGAGGTTCCATAAGCAGTGGTTGAACCGTATTCAACTTGAGAAGTGGCCAAATCGTCCGTTTTCCAAGTGATTGTGCCTATTGTTTCCGTAGCATAAGAATTAACTTCGGAAATAACCGGAACAGTAGTATCAGTCGCCTCGGATTCTTGAGTGGTGATAAAATTGTAATCGCCGGAAACACTTTCATTATTATTGGCGTCTTCAGATTTAACTCTGAAATGATAAGTCCTGTCATTAGTCAAATCAGTCAAATGAATAACATGCTGAATGGTTAATTTAGAATCAATTTCCGTTTCCGTGCCGTAATCGGTAGTAATTCCATATTCCAATTGGCTGGTTGATAATTCGTCGCTTTCCCAAGTAATCGTAGAAGTGTAAGCCGTAGCAGATGAATTGACTAAAGAAATTACCGGATCAACTTGATCGTCGGCGGTGGTGAAATAATAATAACTGCCTTGATTATTATCTTTAGCCGTATTTGTCGAACCATCAGTTGATTCAACGTAAAAATAATAAATTACATTTGGATAAAGTCCGGTTAAATTTATAACATGAACAGTGTCCAAAGTTTCGTCTGTTTCTTGTTGAGGATTGCTTAAATTTGAAGTAGTGGAATAAACCACTTTGGAATCCGAAGCCGTGTCAGTAAGCCACCTGACGGTAACTTTTTCATTCACGACGGAAGAAATAATAACATTTGAAATAATCGATCCGGATTTGGTTGTAAACGAATAATCATCGGATTTGGTTGTTTCATTTTCGGCCGCGTCTTTTGATTTAACTCGGAAATAATAAGGAGTATTTTTAGATAATCCGGTTAAAACAACAGAATGGCTTGTTACCATTGAAGCAGAAACTTTACTTAAAGAATAAACTCCCGGAGCGGCTGAATATTCCACCGTGGAATCTGATAATTCATCAGTGGTCCAAGTAATGGTCGCTTGATTTGTAAAAATAGAAGCACTCGGCACTTGAGGAGTTGAAATAGTCGGGCCTGTTAAATCACCTTCGCGAGTCGGAGTAAATGTATAATCAGCGGAAACACTTTCGTTATTATTCGCGTCTTTAGAATAAACGCGGAAATGATAAGTTGAACCGACCGTCAGACCGCTTAATTTAATAACGTGATCAATTGTGACATCAGTTGTCGTTACCGAAGACGGATCTAAAGTGCCGTAAGCATCAGTCAAACCGTATTCCACCTGGCTGGTTGATAATTCGTCTGTTTCCCAAGTAATCGTGGAAGTGTAAGCCGTAGTGGACGCGGAAACTTCATTGATAATCGGCGGAGTAAAATCATAAGTAGTATTGAAAAAATAATAATCAGAAGCATTATCATTAATGCCGAGATTATTGGAAATATCATAAGATTGAACATAAAAATAATAACGAGTGCCGGGCGTTAAAGAAGAAATTTCCACCGAATGTTCGTAAAAATCCTCGCTATTCGGACTGCTAACCCTGGTTATCGTACCGTGGGTCGCAGAACCGGAAAGGTTTGAATTAACGGAATAAACGACATAAGAATTTGAAGAGGTGTCTGTGAGCCAAGTAATTCTTGCCGTAGTATTATTAATTTGAGAAACAGAAACATTTGTTAAAGTCGGACCGGGAAGTGTCATAAAAGTATAATAATCGTCAGAATTATCATCAATAGTTTCGTTACTGCTTGGATCTTCGGATTTTACCAAAAAATAATACGGAGTGTTTTGAACTAAACCATTTATGGTAAGAGAATGCGATGTTCCCATTGTCGGAAGATTGACATAAGTAAAAGTAGACGAAACATTTGATGTGGAAAAACCGACAGTTGAATCGGAAAATTCATCAGTTGTCCAAGTAATGGTCGCTTGAGAAGTGTAGACATCAGTGGAAGTAACATTGGAAACAGTTGGCGCCGTAATATCAGTGCCTCCCCCGCCTTCGCCAGAATCTTGAATGCCGTTTGCTTTTCCGGTAATAGCATTAGAACGATATGAAATATTATTTAAAGAATCATAAGCGATAATTTTATAATAATGAAGAATATTATAATCCGGCGTAGTGTCTGTAAAATAATTAGTTGTTTTAACACCAACCGTACCGACTTCCGCAAAATCCGCATCATTGGTGGTATTCGAACGCAAAATAGAATAATGATCAAATGTTCCTTGTGGCGGATCATCTATTACTTCCCAAGCAATAAAAAGCCGATATTCATTGGGTGTGATTCTGACATTTGAAGTGTCTTGGGTCATAATACATGCCGGAGTTGCCGGAGTAATTACTGACGCAGTGGCGGAAACATTTCCTTTGGCGTCTTTAAATTTAACATAAACAGTATCCGGATTGTCGATTAAAGTGATTGTTGAGGCAGTGTTATAGGTTTGCCAAGAAGCGCCGGAAAAACCGCTGTCCAAAGAAATCATCATATAACCCTTAACGCCCGATTGCATTGTGCTGTCAGTCACGGATAAAGTTAAAGCAGCTTCATTGGAACCGTATTGTGTTGAAGCATTGACTTTGATTGATGGCGAAACCGGATTTACAGTGTCCAATTCAAATGTTGAAGATTCCAAAGTAGCGGTGTTGTAAACCAATTCAAGATCATCGGCGGTGACTTTTATTTTCATTCCATTGGCAGTGTAATGATTGTTGTAATCTGTTTTCGGATCCCAAGTGCCGGTGTAAGTCGTCCAATCAGTGGCCGGAGAAGTAGCTACGTTTTTTACTCCTTCGCCAGTTGTGGTCGTTGCTTCTTGCCATTCTGAACCGTTCCAATATTGGAAAGAAATTGTTGCTTTGCCCTGATGAGCCTCTTCACCATCGTTAGTGTCAGTATCGCGAACTTGATATGAAATATTTACCAAGCCATCCGCGCCTTGCGAAGCAGTTAAGGTTTGAAGTTCAGGAGAAGCATTTATTGAATAACTGACAGTAAAATCATTGATTGTCGGACTTGTGCCGTCAATCGTACTTTCTAAATATGTTTCTGCTTCGCACCAGCGATTGATTCCTGAAGTAATATCGGCCGGAGAAGAAGTGTACCAATCCGACCATGAAGCTCCGGATAAACCGCCTTCAGTGGCAGCAGTGCGAGTTCTGAATTTAACCAAAGTGCCTGAAGGAACAGTCGCATTCCAAGAAATTGTATTCCAACCAGCATCACCGCCGGCATCTTTTTTAAGATTAGTGATATTACCGAAGTAAAGAAGAGGATAGTAATAAAAATCAGTTGTACCTCCATGTAAAGCATAAATATTTGTTCCATCATAAGCTAAAGCGCCGCCGTCATTAATTGCCACGCTTGTTGAAGATAAGGTTGACCAAGAATTGCCGGAAATATTATATTTATAAAAATTAGAGGTATTTCCGCCCCGCAAAGCGTAAATATTTGTTCCATCATAAATTAACGAACCGCCGGCTCCAACCGCACCGGTAATGGAAGTCATGGCGCTCCAAGAATTTCCGGAAATATCGTAACGATAAAAATCCGTGGTGGTTCCGCCCCGCAAAGCATAAATATAATTTCCCGCTTTTACCATTGCACCGCCCGCGCCAATCACGGCAGCAGGTTGGGCTAAAACTTCCCAACCAAGCGAAGAAAGACTGATGGAATTTGAACCTGAAGATAAAGTATTATAATCATTTAAAGTGCCGGAAGAATTATACCAATTGGTATTGTCCGGAGAAAATTGAAGTTTAAGAACAGAATCAGCCGGAATTGAAGAAGCGTTGTAATCAAAAGAATCAACACTGCCCTTTAAGCCAAATAAAAGATTAGTTGAAGTTAAAGTGCCGGAAGAATAATAATACGGAGAATACATGTTGTCTATATAGAAAGTATTATCCGCATCGGCATTAACTATAGTAATCACCATATTATCTATCGCGTCTTTGTTGGCATTGGACACGGCTGATATATCCCAAGAAACTGTTTGAAAAACATTTGCCGAAGTAATATTGGGCGTAATTTCCGTAGTTGTTCCACCCGAATCGTGCATGCTTATTTTTATGTTGCTTCCCGTTCTCGTAGAACGAATATCAAAATAAATCAATGATTTATCAGTTAAATCTATTGTCGGCGAAATTGTGCGAGTAAGAGTTTTATTTAAACTGCCTGTTATCGCCGCTGATCCTTTTAACGCGTAGGTTCCCTGAGATTTAATTGTAGATTCGGAAGATGACTGTAAAGAAAGAAAATCTGAAGTTAAACATCTTATTACCACTATTCCTGAACCTCCTGCACCGGCAGCACCGCCACTATAAGCACCGCCGCCTCCACCGCCGCCGGTATTTGCCGTTCCTGATTGAGCGACAGTATCATTACAAGTTCCGTTTCCACCTCCGCCATTACCGCCAAGACCAGGATTATTAGAATATGCAGTTCCATACCCGCCGCCGCCTCCACCGCCGGCATAATAAACATTAGTTCCACTTAATACTATGTCATAAGCAAGTCCAACTCCTCCGCCGGATGTTCCTCCTTCACTCCTTGATGTGCTTCCTACAGCTCCAGCGCCGCCGCCTCCACCGCCGGTAAAAGGATTTGCATAATAAAGATCAGAAGAACCTCCTCCATTATTTCCTTGGCCAGAAGTGCCTGCTCCACCGGGAACTAATTGATAGTTACCTTCTTGTCCGCCACCACCTGAACCACCACTTTTAGGAAGTCCCCATGTGCTAGCTCCGCCGCCGCCACCGCCACCTATTGCAGTTTTTGTACTAAAAACAGAGTTTTCACCATTTCCACCAGCGCTATTGCCGCCCGTAGGTCCTTTGACACCGCCACCACCAACTGTAATAGGATATGCTTGGGCGGTAATTGCAAAATTTGCGTCATAAATTAAACCACCAGCACCACCTCCTCCGGCCATTCCTTGACCGCCACCACCTCCTCCGGCAACCACAAGAGTTGCTACATTAGCAGCTTTTGTAGAAGTAAATGTTCCTGATGAAATAAATTTATGAACAGTATAATTTCCATTTATAGTTATTGTTCCACCTGTATTGCCGTAAGTAGCATTTGTTACATACGCCGCTTGGGCAAGCGAATTGGAAGAATATTCCATATAATCAAGAGTTATTGCCGATGTATCAAGTTTCACCTGGCCGTTTCCCGCGTCAACAACCGTATTTGATTTACTGGCCACCTTGGTTTCATCAGTAAAACTGTCAGAAACAGAACTGCCGCTGTTATAATTAATGGCAATACTGTCCAAAAGCGGAGCGAGATTTTGAGCCGGATTTGATTGAAGAGTTGTTTTATAATAAAAACCCGCGCTTCCTGTCCAAAAATTTTCACCAATGTCATATCTATAAAAATCAGCAGTGCCGCCTCCGCGCAAAGCGTAGATATATGTTCCGTCATAAGTTAACGAACTGCCGGTTCCAACTGTACCAAGAACAGAAGTCATCGCGCTCCAAGAATTTCCGGAAATATCGTAACGATAAAAATCTGTTGTGCTTCCGCCTCTTAAGGCATAAATATATGTTCCGTCATAAGTTAGAGATCCACCTGCGCCAACCGCGGCCGTAATTGAAGTCATCGCGCTCCAAGAATTTCCGGAAATATCGTAACGATAAAAATCTGTTGTGCTTCCGCCGCGCAAAGCGTAAATATAATTGCCGACTCTGACTGATGAACCGCCGGCACCAGTTGCACCGGTTATAGCAGTTAAAGATGACCAGACACTGCTAAACGCTGCGTCTGATAATTTAATATCGCCCTCTGAAGTAGTCGTGTCCAATTTTGTTATTGTTCCTGCTTCCCACTCAGCTTTGGAACTTACCGTCCAATCATAGGTTGCCGCTTTTGAAAAATGAGGAAAATATTGGACGCTGTTCGTAACAATCAAACCGATGCATAATGTTACGGCAATAATTCGGCTGATGCCCAATTTTACCAATGATTGGCGGAATTGTTTTTCTAAAATAAAAAATTGCTTTTGTAAAGCAATAAACTGTTTTTGCAAATCAAAATATTTTTCTTTCCAGTCTAAATTCTCCGACGCTTCGGTCGGAGTCCCGACCCCTTGGCGTCGGGATTGTATTTTTATTGGCGCGACAATTGATTTAACATACCAATTAGAATAAATTTTTTTGCACGACTTATCTCTTTTTATATAAATCAAATAAAAAAATCTAAATTCTTTTAATAATTTAGATAATAAAATATTTCCCTGTTTACAAAGGTACAAAAAAATCTGTCTCAAGTTTTCTTTTTTGAGGTTCATTATTACCTATTCAAATTATATAACTAATTAAAATTTCACGCCCATACCCTTCATCCATCCGAATGTTTGCTGGAAGTTTTTGAAAATCAATTCGGTTACGGTCAGTCTTTTTTGAGGGGTTAATAAAGTATTGGTTTTTGATTCAGTTTTGTT
>Ga0265297_10010669_pt1 | contig 11462 bp, 14 predicted proteins | sample Munlanlwell13791_FD_192502 | JGI IMG/M metagenome (GOLD analysis project Ga0265297, IMG submission 192502) | Leachate microbial communities from a municipal landfill in Southern Ontario, Canada - Leachate well 137-91 | ecosystem: Engineered > Solid waste > Landfill > Unclassified | place...
GGCAGCCGGGAGGCTGCGGCGCGGAGAATGAGGAAGCTCGCCAGGCTGGGCTATGTGCAGATCTGGAAGTCCAAGGACAAGACCGAGCACGCGAGATACGGCGTCACGGATGCCGGCAAGGAGCGACTACTCGAGGAGGACGCGGAGATCGCCCCGGAGCGGATTCACGTCGCCAAGGGTGTACTGCGCGGCGACCTCGAACATCTCGCGCGCCTGGCGGACGTGAGGATCGCTGTCGGCGCGGCCACGTACAGCCGGAGCGACGTTGCGCTGGTCGACTACTTCGGCGATGCCGATCTGCGGCAGGTCGTGGAGCAGGATGGCGAGCGTCTCATCCCTGACGCGTTCATGATCCTCGAGACGGTGACAGCACCGCTCCATCAGCTCGGCGTCTGGATTGAAGTGGACCGAGGAACAACGGGCATCCGCCGTTTCGCGGAGAAGCTCACCCGGCTCGCGGGCCACATCGCCGCCGGCAGTCCCGTTCTCGGCGTAACGAGATGGGCGGTGGCGGCCCTTGCAGAGAGGGAGCGGCGCCGACAGACGATTGCCCGCGCGGCGGGGAGCACAATGGGGGAAGGGATCTGGCTGGCAACCATCGCGGCGTTTGTCGCTGACCCGTTCGGTCCCGTGCTCCGGTCGGCGTCCGGCGCCAATGCGGCAATCGGGCTGCCAGACCTGTTCCAGCGGGGTGTTCCAGCCGCTGGAACATCTGTGGCGGCCGATTCGTGACGTGAGACGGGCGCTTGGAGCGTTTGCAGAGCTCTTCTATGCAAGGAGGTTCTATTCGAATGTCGCGGTGAGGCTCTCAATGCTGGCGTGGCGCTGTCAGTCCGAGGAGTGCTGCTCGGCTCTCTTGGAATTAATGACAACGCCTATGGGACTTGATTGTCTTCCTGTTCATTGCCGGTGCGGCAAGCATCGGCGACGGAAGAACGTACCCGAAGGACTCACGCATCCGCCAGATGCGACTTGTCCGTTCGAGGCCGACGACTTTCCGCTCGGGGTGTTTGCAGGTTGTTGCGGGTTTCGCGGGAAAGGCGCGGCTGGCGAGCTCGAAGCGCTGGGCGAGACCGACCTCGCAGAAGGCATGTATCGGGACATGACTCACGAGGAGGCCGCGCATTTCGCCACAGAGCTCGAGGCCGCTGCCGACCGACTGGAGCAGACGCATGCTGCAGATGCCGAGAAGCCAAAGGGTGCCGGCTGGAACTTGATCTATGACAAGAAGCAGGGAACGTGGGTCACCACCAAGTTCTCGACCTTCGACGAGGCGCTGACGGCCATAAGGCAGGCAGCTTCCTGGTACCGCAAGGTTGCGGATCTGGGTTTCGGAGTGCACGCCTGGTATTAGTCCGGGCGCGAGTTCCTGACTGCGGAGAGGTCCTCATCGCGACTACGGAGATGCCGGCCGGGCCCGCGGGCCGAGCCATTCCCCGGCTGACTGCAGCCCCGAGCCGGCACGGCGAGGCGCCATCTCGGAGCGAAGCTCCGCGATGGCGCCGGCAGCCAGTGCTCGCGCACCGGGCCTGGACAAAGGATCGTCCGGCGCAGCCCGGCCGGTGTCTCCATTTTTTTGCCTGGAGAAGCAGAATCGGTTCCTTCCACCAAATCGGGAGGAATTGAAGGATAGGGAGGGGTAGGTTTCGCCCCAAGGCAAGGAGAGGAGGACAGACGGACTACTGTTTCTGTGCAGGAACTCCGGGCAACCGGCAGCCTGGCAGCGCGGGTGAGACGGCCGAGCCGAAGACTGACAATTAATTCTAACCAATATGCTTAACAGTCTCGGTTCAATCAATCTTATTTACGCTGTCTGCAACGGCAATGGCGCGGTCATTCCTCCGAAGGTCTGGAAACAGATCGACGAGATGCAACGCCAGTACAACCTGAGGTTCACCTGGAGCGCTGAAGGCCCTTGCCTCGCGCTTCAGAAGCCCGAGATGGGCAAGTTCAGGCTCAACCTGCCATTCTCACTTTCGCGGTTCACGCAGTCGCAGGCCATGGAGCCGGTCCTCTCGTCGGGCCACACTCCGTACGAGGGAGGCATGTTCATCCCCAACGCACTGGCATACGGGCAGACCAAGGTGCGGGACAATCTCTGGAACGCACACCTGATCGTCCGTTTCCTCGTGTGGGTCTCCGAACAGCTTCCTGACTTGAGGGTGGAGCTCTACGACGAAGGCGGCTTCATCCTGGCTGGCAGCGTGATCATCGAAAGAGGCAAGGTCCGCTTGAACAAACCCTATCTCGAGCGGATGAGGACGAGGCTCTTGGAAGCCTACGGCGATCCGCAGGTGACGGTTGGACTGGCGCACGCAGAACTCGAAGGGATGAACGGCAATTTCTTCGCCGACACCGTTGCCTACGACTACAGAGAGATTCCTGAGATCCGTGAGATTCTGGAGAACCACCCGGAGCTCGTGGATGAGGGGATCTCTTCTCTCGCCAGCCGAAGCTTCGTCATGGCCCAAGAGATCCCGACAGAGCAGGCGTCCACCTAGCCCCTGCTTCCGAAGCCACCTACCCCGCCCGAAGCGGGAGCGGGCGGCACGCAGGCTCGGCCCGTCGCACCCGCCGCGCCAGGCTTCCCAAAGCCCAAGCGCCGCGCCGGAGACAGTAGCGACTCTGCGCAGCCGCCCGCTTCCGTGTTTTCTCGAACAGCCGCCGACCAAGGAGGTCGCTCATGCAGTCCAAGAGAATCGCCGTGTCCGCCGAGCTTCACCAGAAGCTCATTGATGCCCTCGCAACTTCCCTCGGTATCCGTCAAAGCCTTGCTGAGAAGTCGCTCGAGACCTTTCTCGCGGATGTTCTCGAACGCCTTGCTGACGAGCCCGCGCTGCTGAAGGAATTGCTGTCATCTGCACCTGGCCATGCAAATCGCCATGAGCGCGCAGTCTAGGAGGGAAGCCCATGTCCAAGAGAAAACGCCGGCGTTCACGAGAGGAGCCGGAACTCAGAGTTGTGGCGGTCCGGGTCAACTTGACCCCCGAGGAGAACCAACGCCGCATCGCGCGCATCGCGAGATGGCTTCTGTATGTCTGTGGGGACCTGCTGGATCGACCGCAGGTAAGAAATCCCCTTGATGAGGATCCGATTGATGCTCTCGATCTGCCTTTGGGCGTCAAGCCCAGGCCTCGCAGAAGGCCGTGATGTCTGTCTCGAGCCTGTCACGGACGAGAGCGTAGACCCGCATGCGAAGCGCGGCGAAACCGTCCATCGATGCATCGTTCGCGATTGACTGTGATCAGCTTCTGACTGTCTCTGATGTTGCGGTCCTTCTGCGCCTGACCGCCAAGGGCGTCTACGCCCTCGTCGAGAGCAAGCGCATTCCCTTCATTCGCGTTTCAAATCGCGTACGCTTTGTTCGCGCTGACCTGCTACAATGGCTCTGGGAAAACCGTGTGCCGGCGTCGGAGAGAAGCCGATGACCGCACGACGGATGAAAGGAGCTTGGTGGGTTGACTTCCACTATGAAGGAGAACGCATTCGGCGGAAGTCTCCCGTTGATACCAAGCGAGGCGCCGAGGAGTTCGAGCGCAGGTGGAGGCAGCAGCTCCTCGACGGTACCTATGGAAAGAGAAAGGAGGACAGATCCCGGAGTACAGAGAAGGCGAAGCAGGTCATCACACTGTCGGAGTTTGCAGAAGAATTCATCAACACCTATGCCCGATCCAACAACAAGCCGAGCGAAGTGGAGTCGAAGGAGATGATCCTGAGGACTCACCTCGTGCCGTTCTTCGGCCCGCTCGCGCTCGACGCCATCGACAGCCGCGCCCTGGAGCGGTACAAGGCCGAGAAGCTCGCCGCCCGCGAAAAGGGCGGAAAGGTGCTGCCCGGTCTCAAGGCCAAGACCGTCAACAATCACCTGACCGTGCTCCGGAAGCTCCTCGCGGTGGCCGAGGAGTGGCAGCTACTCTCTCATGTGCCGCGGATCAAGTGGCTGAAGACCCCTCAGACCGAGTTCGACTTCCTCGATTTCGAGGAGGCCGAACGCCTGCAGCAGGGAGCGGACCGGGAGTGGCGGGTGATGATCACCGTCGGGCTGAAGACGGGGTTGCGGCTCGGCGAGCTTCTGGCCCTCCGGTGGGACGATGTCGATCTGGTTGCCGGCAGACTCATGGTCCGTCAGGCGGCGGCCCGGGGAGTCATCGGCACGCCGAAGAACGGCAAGTGGCGGGAGGTCCCGCTCTCCGCGGAGGCGGTGCGCGTGCTCAAGGCGCACCGCCACCTCCGTGGCGAGCTGGTCTTCTCGGACCAGAGGGGCAAGCTCATCGCCAAGACGAGCTGCAAGTGGCCTCTCTGGCGGGCCTGCAAGCGCGCCGGGCTGCGGCGCATCGGCTGGCATGTGCTTCGCCACAGCTTTGCCTCTCATTTGGCGATGCGCGGCGTGCCCCTGAAGGCCATCCAGGAGCTCCTGGGGCATGCCACGATCGAGATGACGATGCGCTACGCCCACCTCGCGCCGGCGGTGCACCGCGACGCGGTTGCCCAGCTTGACCTGCCTTCTCGGGCTGGGCACCTAATGGGCACCGAGGCGGGAATAACGCAGAGCGTTACAGATAAGGTGTTGTAACTTTTGAAGAATATGAGTGGAGGCGCCGGGAGTCGAAACTTGAGAAGACCCATGAGACAACGACTTGCCGGCACACGGTTTTCCTGTCATGGGGCCGAAATCAAGGTTGATGGCGCTTTCACTCCTGCCCCTTCCTTTCCCACCCTGTCCTACCTGCTGCAACGAGCTCTGGGCACCTAATGGGCACCAGTTTGGCATCACGGCTCCAGGATGACGATCCCGGGGCTGGACCGGCCAAAGGTCATGATGCGTCATGAACCTGAGCGGGGCGCGTCAACGAGGCCCTCGTGCGCTATCGATCGCCGCACGCTCGGTCGCCGCAGCGCGCTCGCCCTTGCGCGGTAACAATGTTCAGCAGCGACACGGCCACCGATGTCGGGATCAACGCAGAAAGGCGACGAAGATGGCAGAAAAGCCGCTTGCCGCCTCCTGGCTGGCCAGGACCACTTGACCCGCTGCGTTCGAGTCGACAGCAAACGCCGAGGGTGATCCCTTGCCGCCGCTCAGCTGGACCATCGGTCCCCACTGTGAGGGTCCGTCGTAAAACCTCATGACATGGGCCGCCGACGTGCTGGGGGGCACGATCTGGTACCACGCCACCGTCGCGTTGCCGTCCGGGTCCATGGTGAGCGCTGGGTATCCGTCAAGAGTCTTGGGCGCCCGGAAGTACAGCGGCGCGGTCCACGCATCGGTGCCGGGGTCGTAGCGCCGGGTCCACAGCGCCATGATTGGCGAGGCCATCATCCAGGCGACGAGCGCCTTGCCTCCGGCGTTCATGGCAACAAATGGAAGCGAGGAGCAGCACATGGTGTCCATCTTGAAGGGAGCGGTCCAGGCTGCCGTCCCGGCAGCGAGCCGGCTGGACCAGATCCCTGGGCTCGCAGCAGCATGCTCGGCCCAGACTACGATAGCGTTGCCCGCTTGGTCGATATCGAGGCTGAACTTGGTCTCTGGACGCTCCGCAGCGACGCGAGTCGGCTTTGTCCACCCCTGCCCGCCATTTCGACTGGCCATCAGGCTGCCCTGAATGCCGTTGTCCGCCAGGCCCCAGAGAGCAATAGCCGTCCCGCCGCTGTTCTCCGCCACCCGGACCTGGATGGCCTCCAGTGGTGACGAGTCAAGCACGGTCGCGGGCTCCCACGCGGAAGCCTCCCATGCGTATCGCCGGACATTGATCTCGTCTTGCTCCAACCCGTGCTCTCGCCAGATGACCGTCGCGTTTCCTAGACCGTCCATTGATACGTCCAGGAAGTTGCGACCATCGAGGCAGCTTGATGCCACCACGGATGCCGGTCTCCAGCTTTTCGTCGCCGGATCGAACTCTCTTGACCACAGAGAGGACGTGCCTCTCCCCACAACGATGGCCTGGCCAGCGCCGTTTCCCGCCAGATCAAACCCGTAGACGTCGGTGCCCAGGGTCTCGGGGACGGTGCAGCTCCCCGTCGAGACATCACATCGGCTGAACGCGATCGATCCGATCAACGTTCCGTCCTTCCCCGCAAACCACACGACGATCGCGCTCCCTCCGTCCGCGAGAGACACCTCGGGGGAGACCGAGAGCGTCGACATGTCGCTGACCCAGACAGGAGCTGACCACCGGCTGTCACAACCAAAGGTCCATGAGTAGGGACCCCAGAGCGGTGTGCCCTTCGTGTCGAGGACGCCGGTCGTCAGAGTGGCGGTCACCGGTTGGAGCACTGGCAACAAGGCCTTCGGCTGGAAGACGATCTTCGAGCCGGAGACGGTGAATGAACCGGTGACCGCCCCGCCTTTCGAGTTGACCGTGAACGTTGCCGGCGTTATCGACGCGGCGTCCACATCGCGGTTCAGAGACACCTCCAAGGGCGCTTCACACGCGACGCCCCACTCGGACGAGGCCGGCACGGTGGACTCGACGAGAAAGGGACCGGGAATAGCCTCTCGGGATCGGGCATCCGCCGGCCACAGCGAGTCGACAACGGGTGGGGGGCCTTCGTCGGGACCTGCATCCGGGGAGGCATCTGGGGTCGACCTGCGGGGACCATTGCACGAGGCCACGCCGGCCAAGGTAACCACCAGCGATGCCGCAAGACCGAGTTGGAACCGGCGGTCAACAGACACTGCCCCCTCCTCACGTTCTGATGGTCACCTCATGTCCCGTCGAGTCTCGGCGTACAACCCAGACGCTACCACGATGCGCCCGGCGTGTCAGCCCTCGGAGATCGTATAGCAGTCCCCCCCTCGGACAACGGGTCATGGATAGAGGCGATCGTCGCAGGCCGGTTCGGCCCAGTCGCAGCCGTCCCCGTCGATCTTTGTCTTGAACCACTCCTTCGTGTCGCCGGCAGTGTTGACCACGCAAGGCGGAGGTGAACCGCTGAAAGACTCACCGACGAACTGCGGGGGAGGACTCCCACCATAGTTCGACGTTAGGCAGTTGCCGTCGGTGGTGAGCTGCGTCCAGCCCCACCAAAGGGAGTTCTGCTCGCTCACGTTGAACTTGAAGGCGGTGTCGCTGTCGCTGCACGTCCCGAGGCCGTATGCGTTGTTCGATGCGCGATAGAGACACGTGCCGGTATAGACGTTCTTCAGGCGGTAGGTGTACTGGTAGTAGCTTCCGCTCTGGTCACGGGCGAGGACCTTGGCCTCCCAGAGCTCGTCGTTGCCTGGATCGCTGCTGCAGGCGCTTTCGACCAAGTAGCCGGCCCCGTTGTCATACCGCGCGCACCTCAACGAGAGCTGGTTCTTCATCTGAAACGGTCCGACGACGTCACCAACGTCCAGGTAGTGGGTCTCCTGGAGCTCATGCTTCGTCGAACCAATCAGGGGCCAGTCCCCAACCCCACCGCACGCTCCGACCAGCCCGGCCAATGCGACTACTACGACGACGGACTTTCTCGCGCTGTTCTTCACTGTCCACTCTCCTCTCTCGACGAGTTGCGTTTCAGCTTGCTGACGGATGATCAATCAGCCGAAGGCCCACTTCAGCACCCCCTCCTTTCGTTGAGGTGTCCCACAGGCGGCGTATCTTTCCCCCTGCGTACTCTCCTATTCCCGCAAAAACCCCATCATGAGCAAGTCGTCACGATCACTACAAACCTCCTTGCTTGTCGTTTTTTTGACGACACGGCCTGCGAGATCACACCCGTTCTTCGACCGAAAGGATCGAGGAGCATTTTTTCTCTTGAGGGAGAGGCAACTTGGCCTGCTATGCTCGGTCGCAGCGCCAACCCACGAGGGGGTGTCCGAGGCAATGGCGGTTCGGATCCTAGTTGTCGACGACGATCCGATCGTGCATCGAACCTGGCGGCGTCTTGCGCGATCTGAGCGTCTGCCGCTGCATCTGCTTTCTGCAACCACCGCTGCTAGGGCGGAGGAACTCCTCAAGGAGGCCGGGGACTCGATCGATGTCGTGGTCCTGGACTACCACCTCGATCCCGGATGCGGTCTGGACCTGGTGCCAATTATCCGGCGGCGAGCAGCATCGGCCGCCATCGCGCTGGTCACCTGTCACCTCGACACCGACGCATGGATCGCGGCGACGGATGTCGGGGTCACTCCGGTGCCTAAGTACAGCTCCCCGCAGAAGGGTGATCAAAAAGTTGCCCCATCGGATCGACTCTGATCAGATGCTGGCGTCCACAGCCCAGGAGACGCCATGGCCAGAGGCAGAAAGACGCAGATGGTGGTTGCTCTGACGGACGAGGAACGGGAGCAACTGGAGCGAATGGCGCGAGGCCAGGCGATCGAGCATCGCAAGGTTGTTCGTGCGCGCGTAGTGCTGTTGACGGCTGCGGGCCAGCCACTCTCGTCGGTGGCAACGCAGGTGGGCATCGCGCGACGTCTGGTCTACAAATGGGTGAAGCGGTTCGCCGAGCATCGCCTCGACGGTCTTTTCGACCGAGCAGGACGCGGGCGAGCAGCCCGTTTTTCCCCCGATCGTGTCGATGCATCTGGTCAAGCTGGCCTGCGAACTGCCCGAGGATGCGGACCGGTCGCTCTCGCTGTGGACATGCGCGGAGCTGGCTCGCGCCCTGCGGGAAGCACATGTCGTGGAGAGCATCTCGCCTCAGTCGGTCCAGCGGATCTTGGAGCACCATCGGCTCAAGCCGTGGCGAGTTCACCACTGGCTGAGCCCCAAGACGCCGTGGGGCGAGGCCGTCCGGGTGCAGGTCCTGGACATCTGCGACTTGTACAGCCGGCCCCTTGAACCCTACGAGCGGGTGCTGTCGCTCGACGAGAAGACCTCCTTGCAGCCGCGAACGCGGACATCTCCGACGCGCCCGCCGCAGCCTGGACTGGTGCCGGCGCGTCTGGAACACGAATACATCCGCAAAGGGGCGCTCAACCTGTTCGCCGCCTTGGACACGCGCACCGGTCAGGTCATGGGCATTCTGCGGCGACGCAAGCGACAGGTAGAGTTCATCGAACTGCTCGAGGAGATCGAGCGGACCACGCCCGCAGCCATCACGATCATCCACATCCTCTGCGACAACGTCAGCGTGCACCATGGCAAGATGGTGCGGGCGTGGCTCGAGAAGCACCCCCGCTTCCGCATGCACTTCACTCCGGTTCACTGCTCGTGGATGAACCAGGTGGAGCAGTGGTTCTCGATCCTCCAGCGCAAGCGCCTGGTGGCCCCAAACTTCGAGGACGTCGTCGATCTCGAGGCCAAGATCATGACGTTCATCGTGGAGTGGAACCAAGTCGCTCATCCCTTCAACTGGACCCGCGAGTCATTCGACAAGGTGCTCGCCAAGTGTGACGCTGCACTCGAGGCGGCAGCATAGAATTCGTTCACCCTCTTACGGGGAGCTGTACTAAGTCGGACTTGTGGCCAAAGCTCCGGGAGGTGCTGCTGCGACTGCTTGGGCCTCAGGGCTGGGGCGTTCGGCGGCTGTTCCCCGAGCTGTCCGATCGCGAGACCGAAGTTGTCGAGCTCATGATGGATGGCCTCACGGACAAGGAGATTGCCGGGGCTCTCGGCGTCACGCACTCGAGCATCGCCACCTATTGGCATCGCATCCAGACGAAGACCGGGCTGACACGGGAGAGGTTGCGCGCCGCCGTTGCGCGGCAAAGGATGCGCCGCTCGCCTGAGAGCGTCGACTGAATCGCCGAGGTCTGGACGGGTCCAGACGCGCCAGACGGACAGCTTGAAGTCCGTGACGCCCGGCGATCGCGTGCAACGCCTCGTCCGGGCGCGGGCTACTCTACGGGACCCTGCACGACAGACAGCCACTGGCTCCGCGGGACCAGCCTGAACGATCCGCCTCCCTGCATGGACAGGACGCAGCGTAACCCTTGCCAGTCAGACTCTGAAGCGCGCCGGGACGGATGGTGCACCCCGGAAAGAGAGGTTCTGCACGGTCGGAGCGGGAGCTACGAAATCTTACTAAGACCCCAAAGATTGCTGCGATCGCAGCCTAGGGGATATGATTTCGTAATGTGCGCCGACATACCTCCTGAACACTCATCAGCTTCGTGTAGCTCCGCTGACCTCGCTTCGCCGGAGCCGCGACCCCAAGTTCTCCTCGTCGACGACGAGAAGACGCTACTACAGGCTTTGCGCCGGATGCTCTCCTCGGAGGGATACCGGGTCGCCACGGCGGAGAACGCAAAGATCGCCATCGATCTTGCCCGCGACACGGAGTTCGACGTGATCGTCAGTGACATCATGATGCCAGGGATGAACGGGCTCGATCTCCTGCGCAGAGTCCGCGAGCACGACTTGGATGTCCCCGTGGTGCTCATGACCGCTGTGCCGGACCTGGAGACCGCGATGGCGGCGGTAGAGCTCGGAGCCTTCCGCTACCTGGCCAAACCCGTCGAGATGGGGGAACTGTTCCGCGTCGTGGAGCGCGCGGTGGGGTTCCACCGCATGGCCACTCTCAAACGACAGGCCCTCGACCTTGTCGGCGACGCTGGCAAACGCGCCAGCGATATCGCCGGCCTCGAAGCGACCTTCGCGGGGGGGATCGACCTCCTCTGGATCGCCTATCAGCCTATCGTCTGCTGGTCCGCAAAGGACATATTCGGCTTCGAGGCGCTGCTCCGGACCGGCGAGCCCTCCATCCCTCACCCGGGGGAGTTCTTCAACATCGCCGAGCGGCTGGGCAAAGTCCTGGAGCTCGGGCGCGCGATTCGCCGAACCGCCGCCAGTGCCGCCGCTTCGGCCCCGGCTTCGACCAATCTCTTCGTCAACCTGCACCCCCAGGATCTGCTGGACTCCGATCTCTATGCTGCTGACGGCAGCCTCGCCCCGATCGTGCGTATTCCGCCCATCGTGATCACTTCGTCCGCCGCATCGTGATCACCCAGTCCAGGGATCGTGATCGGAGCGAAGCGACGCTCGCCGTCGGTCGGTCAATGCTTCGTAGCTTTCTCCTTCCGGCGCGATGGTCCCTTAAGGGCGATCGTATACGCGCTATGGACGATGCGGTCCAGCACGGCGTCGGCCACTGTCGGATCTCCGATGTAGTCGTGCCACTTGTCTCGAGGGAGCTGGCTTGTGATCACGGTTGAGCGGACGCCATCGCGATCTTCCATCACCTCGAGAAGGTCTTGTCGCTGGGTCTCCTTGATGCTGGCAATGCCCCAATCGTCGAGGACGAGCACGTCCATGCGAGCGAGCCGGGCGAGAAACTTGGCATACGATCCGTCGGCGCGAGCGAGGTTGAGCTCCTCGAAGAGCCGACCGAGCCGACGGTACATGGTGCGGTAGCCTCTGCGGCAGGCCTGCTGGGCGAGCGCACATGCGAGATAGGTCTTGCCCACGCCGGTAGCTGCGCTTGTCAATCACCTACCAGTCAAGAATGGCGGATTCTCGGACGGCGGTGTGAGGTGTCTGGCGATCATCGGTTGGCAGCCACCTGACAGATCACGCCGGCCGGAAGGCGGCGCTGGGTGT
>Ga0265297_10010670_pt1 | contig 11460 bp, 10 predicted proteins | sample Munlanlwell13791_FD_192502 | JGI IMG/M metagenome (GOLD analysis project Ga0265297, IMG submission 192502) | Leachate microbial communities from a municipal landfill in Southern Ontario, Canada - Leachate well 137-91 | ecosystem: Engineered > Solid waste > Landfill > Unclassified | place...
CCGGAACGCGGGGCCTGGGTAAGAAAATCCCAGGAGATTACGCCGGCTCCCCTGACAGTAATAAAATATATTATTAACCCCAGGAAAAAAAGCGTGGAGAACATGCATAAAAATAACCCGCTGAAACCTATGCCCTGGATATATTTTCTTTTCATCCGCTTAAGCCCAATTTTATACGAAAACGCCTGCTGACTAACTCCGCGATAATATTGAATGCAAAAGTAATAAGGAAGAGGACCAGGGCTATGGCAAACAAAGCGTGATAATGCGCTCCTCCCAGCGGTGCTTCTCCCATCTCCGCGGCAATTGCCGCGGTCATCGGCCTGACCTGCGCTAAAAATGTATGCGGGATTACCGCAGCGCCTCCGGCAACCATCAGGACAGTCATTGTCTCGCCTATTGCCCGGCTCATCCCAAGGATTATCGCCGTAGATATACCTGAACCGGCAGCCGGAATCACTACGCGCGTTAAGGTCTGCCATCTATCTGCGCCTAACGCAAAAGAAGCTTCCCGGAATGATTGCGGGACATAATTTAATGCGTCCTCCGCAATGCTACACACGGTAGGCGTAGCCATAATCCCCAGGATTAGACTTGCATTTAAAGCGGTCAAGCCCGTCGGAAGATGAAATAACTCCTGCAAAAACGGCGTAACGATGACCATGCCGAAAAACCCGAAAACCACCGAGGGGATACTGGCCAGCAATTCCACCAGGGGCTTAAGCAGCGCCTTCTGCTTAGGCCCGGCTAACTCATTTAAATATAGCGCGCTCCCCACGCCTAAAGGCACACATACCAGGATCGCGCCAAAAGTAATCCAGGCCGAAGCCAGTATTAAAGGCAGAATTCCAAACTCCGGAGGTTCATAAGTAGGATACCAAAATCTGCCAAATAAGAATTCCAGAAACTTTACTTTTTTAAAAATAGGCAGCGCTTCCTTGAACAGGATAATGATAATTCCTATGAGGAATATCAACGAAGCGAAGGCCAAGGCCGTAAACAGCCACTTATATAGTCTCTCTTTAATCCTCGCCATATATTCTGCTGAAAAAGTAAGCGCTATTAGATTATTTTAAAGCCACAAACCCCTGTTCATCTATAATTTTTTGTCCTGCGCTACTTTTTACAAAATCAATAAAATCACTTGTTGCGTTAACCGGCTTACCATTAGTATACATATAAAGCGGCCGGGATATCGGGTACTTGCCGCTAAGCACTGTTTCTTTAGTGGGTTTCACCCCTTCTATATCCAATGCTTTTACTTCCGCAGAAACATACCCTAAACCGGCATATCCGATTGCAGCAGGCGTACGGCTGATTATGGAAATAATCGCCTGGTTGGACGCCTGCATCAAAGCATCTGTCCTGACCTTCTGGCCTCCGAGCACCAGGGTAGCAAATGCCTCAAAAGTGCCGCTGGAGGTATCGCGGGAGACCACAACAATTTTTCCGTCCTTACCACCGACTTCTTTCCAGTTGGAGATATCGCCGGTAAATATGGCCTTTATCTGCTTTCTGCTTAAAGCGGCCACAGGGTTAGCCGAATTTACAATTACCGCAATTCCGTCCATGGCAATAACATGCGCTTTCGGATCTACGCCGTTAGAACTGGCCTTATCCAATTCGCTGTCTTTAATTGCCCGTGAAGAATCCGCGATATCGCAGGTTTTATCGATCAAAGAGGCTAGGCCTACGCCTGAACCGCCTCCGCGCACGACAATCTCTACATCAGGGTTCTGGTGCATAAAAAACTCTGCTGCTGCCTGAGTAATAGGAAGGACTGTAGTTGAACCTTCAATAATTACCTTACTTTTATTCTCTCCGTAAGGGCCGCCGGCATACCCGGGTAAAACAAATCCAAGAAGTAAGCTTAACACTAACCCTGCCTTAATTGCATCTTTCATCTTGCTCTCCTTTTTCTTATATAGTATTACCATTTCAAATTCCAGTCAACCTGTAAAACCTGTTGAGGCCCAAAATTTCCGGCGGTCGAACCGCTAGCAGCCCTGGTCAACGACTCTGCCCAATAATAGTCCAGGACAAGGCTGGAGTTCTTACCTAAGCCGTATTCAAGGATTGCCTCAATGCTCTTCATATTGGTCTTACCGTTATAGCGGTCAGAATCCGGCAGGATATCCAGCCAGGCATCCCTTCCTAATTTAGCAAAGAGGACTTTTCCCTGCCACTGCCCCCAGGCACCGATCTTTTCCGCGCCAAACTTAATTCCAACATCAAAACCGCTCTTACCAGTATCAGGAGCGGGATTGTAAATAAAATCCCCGAATATACTAGTATACGGAACATACTTCGCTAATAATGGAACTCCGGCGAACGGATCTTTAAACCCAATCTCAATGCTAGGGTTAAAAGAATTATAATTATATTTATAATCCCCGCTGGTTGATGTTGCGCCGGTTGTAGAGTTAGTCCCACTGCTGTTGGTAAACCTGGACCTGCCTTTTAAACCGGTGAAAAAATATCCGGCAACTGCGCCTTTGAAGTTTATTTTATCTCTCCAGTTATATCTTACTCCCGGCTGGATCACGAACATTGTCCGGGCGGCATTACTGGGACTATCCTGGGTTAGGGCAAAGACTTCTCCGTTTAAGAACAGGCCCAGATAAGGATTCAGGCTATAATCTAACTGCGCGCTGACACCCTCCGGATTCAAGTCGCCGTCCCATAGTAAATCATTAGGCTGCCAGATAGGATTTTTGAATTTACCGCCCGTCAAGGTCAACCAGGTAGTCGGCGAATACGCAGCATAGGCATAATTTAAAATAATGGACTTGAATGAAGCTGGGCCGTTAGAATCGGCAATCGTGGCGTTGGTGGAACGCGGATTAGAAGTTGAACCGGTGGACATGCCTATCCCGACTTTCATCTGGTCGTTAATTTTTGTATCCAGGCCTAAGCGCACCCTGATCTGCCCCTTACTATCGTCGTTTGACCCTTTTTGTCTGGTGTTAGCATATCTAAGGCGGAAATCTCCTTTCATTTTTATCTTCTGAAGCCATTCGGGGAGAAGATCATATTTAGCCTGGGCTATCTCCTTACGGATATCTTCCTTAGTCTCGGTCTTAACCTGCTGCGCCTCTCCCGGAGTTAAAACCCCCTTATCTACCAGCTTTTGCAATAATAGATCTATTTCTCCGGCGTAAGAAGCCGTACCTAAACTTAAAAACATAAACCCCGTTAGCACCGCTACCGTTAAAAACCTCTTCATTTCTCCCTCTCCTTTCTTTATGTTTCCCTTACCTGTATATCTACCCATTAATTTTCATGCAAAGTTGGCTTCCTATAAATTCATTAACCCTCGCTGATTCTTCGTCTATAATTTTATTTAATAGCCTTTTTTGCGCTTCGATTATCATCTTCAATATTTGTTTTATCTTTACCCTCATTAGAATCATAAGGTATAGGCATTAAATATGCTTTGAGAACAAGTAAAATCTAAGAAAAATGTTATTTCTGCTTAACTACGAATTCCTGGTCCAGCATTGCCTTAATTTCCCTCACGGCGCCTAATAATACTGCGACGCTAAAGGGCTTGGCAAAATAACAATCCGCTCCCATAATATGTGCATAGAGCTTATCTTGTGGGCTGTGCTTGGCGCTGATCACTATGATAAATGTCCCGAACGAAGGATTATCTCCGCTCTTTATCTCTCTACAGATATCGAACCCATCAATACCCGGGAGCATGATATCAACTATGGCTATATCAAAATGCGTGTTCCTTATTTTATCGGCTGCTGCGTAACCGTCAAAAACCTGTTCCACGATAAACCCTTCCTTACGCAAATTGTACGCGATAAGCTCGTTGATATCTCTAGCGTCTTCCACAATAATAAGCTTAGCGTGGTTTTTCATAGGTTAAGCGTATTGCCGGTAGAAATAATCCAACTCTAGCCTTTCATCGTCGATAAGCTTTTTTATATTGCGGATTAACCTCAGCCATAACTTCTTAATTTTTCTTTTCATGGCTAAAGTATAAAGGAGGGGCGTTAAATACGCTTTAAGGCTAGGTAAAATGTAAGTAAAGTTTTTTCGGGAGTTAAAAAGACGTTACCGGGGGAGAATGAAGAAAAATTTTGAGCCCAGGCCTTCGGTGCTTTCCACTCCGACGGAGCCTGCGTGCAATTCCACGATATGCTTAACAATAGACAGGCCCAGGCCTGTCCCGCCGAGTTCGCGCGAGCGCGCTTTGTCCACCCGGTAGAAACGTTCAAAAATACGCGGAATATCTTTTGCGGGGATACCGCTACCGGAATCTTCCACGATAATTTTCACTTTTCCTTCAGCTTCCTGGGCATAAATCCTGACCCAACCTTTTTCTTTATTAAATTTTACGGCGTTATCAATAAGATTGGTAAATACCTGTTTTATCCTGCCCTTATCCGCCTTCAACGAAGTATCCGGAGGTAACTCATTCTTTATCGTGACGCCTTTCTTTTTTAGCTGGGACCTGAATCCTAGGATGGTCTCATCAAGCTCATGGCGCAAGTTAAAATCTTCAAGAACTAACGCTGTCTCCTTTGACTCCAGGCGGGATAAAGAAAGCAGGTCATCAACTAAAGCATCCAGGCGCTCAGCGTGATTCTGGATTATCTTCAAGAAATCAAGATTATTTTCTTTATCTTCGAGCGCGCCGCCGATAAGCGTCTCCACATAACCTTTTATGGAAGTAAGGGGGGTTTTTAACTCATGCGATACATTAGCTACAAAATCGCGGCGGATATTTTCTAACCTTCTTACCTGGCTTACGTCATGAATGACTAAAAGACATCCACTTATCTGATCTTTTTCAAATAGGGGCGAAGCATTAATCTGGAAGATCCTCTGCACCGGATAGGCAAGCGAAAGTTCGCTGGAGACAAATTTTTTTCCGTCCAGGACTACCCTGATGATTTCAGCCATAGCAGTATTACGAATGACCTCCAAAAATGGCCTACCCTTAGCTTTACGGTTCTCAATATTGAATATCTCTTCGACAGCCTGGTTAACCGAAACTATGCATCCGGATCTATCCACAACAATTATGCCCTCAACCATGCTCTGAAAAATGGTTTTAAGCTGCTGGTTTTGTACTTCTATCTCCTTGACCTTGCTTTCTATATCCTGAGCCATTTTGTTCAATGTGGTAGAAAGTTCGCCGATTTCATCATGAGCATCATAGTATATCCTTTGGCTAAAATCGCCCCCCGCAAACCTGCGGGAAACATTGATGATCTTATTCAGGGGCCGGGAGATGCTCGTCATTAAAACATAGGCTAAAATAAACGCTAATCCCAACGCAAAAAAGATACTGAGTATAATCGTTTTACGGATAACAGACATGATCTTCTGGACATTGGCTACCGGGAGAGCTAACCGGATGATCCCGGCTGCGCCGCCTCTGCCCATAATCGGCAAAGCCACATATAACATATCGGTTTTAAGGGTTGCTGAATAGCGTATACTATCGCCGGTTAATCCCCTTAAGGCTGCTTTTACTTCCGGACGAGTAGCGTGGTTATCTATATTTAAAACCTCGCCTGGAGACAGTTCTGAATCAGTCAAAACCTTCCCCTGATCATCAATAATAGTGATGCGGGATTTGTTCTTTAGGCTCAAGTTTTTAACCAGGGTTTCTAGATTGGCGGTATTTTCTTTCTTTAAGCTTTCCGGAGGGATCTGGCTTTCCATAAGCCGGGCCTGGGTAATAATGGAACTCTTAAGGTCTTGAAGCGAATGATTTTCTAATTGCTTATCCAGAAAAAATGCGGTAAGTCCGAATGAAATGAGGATTACCGCTACATAAGAAAAGAGCAGCCTGTATTTAAAGCTCTTGCGGAAACGCACTAATCCTCCTCCCTATCAAGACGATAGCCGTAATTTTTAACGGTAATAATACGCCTGGCCTCGCTTTTTAATTTCTTGCGCAAAGTCCGTATATGCACATCAACCGTCCGGGTCTGTATTTCAATGGCATGGTCAAAACCCCAGATATTGTCCAAAAGGTAATCCCTGGAAAGAACCCTGCCTTTTACGCTAATCAAAGTTTTCAGTAATTCAAACTCTTTTGCGGTTAGCTCAACGGGTTTATCTTTGACGGTAACGCTGATCTTGGAAAAATCAAGGGTTAAATCACCCACCTTAAATACTTCCGGAAGCTTATCCTTTTCTTTTACGCGGCGTAAGACCGCCTTGATCCTGGCAATAAGTTCACGGGGGCTAAAAGGCTTGGTTACATAGTCATCCGCTCCCAATTCCAGGCCAACAATCTTATCGGATTCCTGAGCCTTCGCAGTGAGCATAATTACCGGGATGCCGGAGGTCTTTCTTTCATTTTTAAGGGCTTTACAAACTTCTAAACCGCTCATCCCGGGAAGCATAAGGTCAAGGACAATAAGTCCCGGCTGATACCTGACCGCCGCATCCAAAGCATCATCACCGTCAGTTACGGAAAGAGGGGTAAATCCCTCTTTCTTGAAGTTATATTCCAGCATTTTCACTATGTCTTTTTCGTCTTCTACGATTAAAATTTTCTCCATCGTTTATCTCCCCTGCCGTTCAATTATAGGTGCGAGCTGACTGATTCTGATAATAATTATAGGTGAATAAGGCAATATCCGAAATAAGTTTTTTTGCGCGTCCGGCCGTATTGTCTTGATGCTTGACTAAAACACAAATCAAAAAATTGCCCTTACGGGTATAGACTATCCCTACGTCGTGGCAGATATGCCTCTCTAAACCGGTCTTATGGCAGATAAAGGTTCTGTCTTTGGGAAGCTTTCTGGGAATACGATCGTTAATCTTCTGTTCGCCAAGCAGTATCAGGCATTGTTCGGAAACTTCTCTATTTAAGAATTCTTTATAATAAAGCTTTTCCAGCAAAAAGGCCATATCCTGAGCGGTAGTATAATTCTCCCTGCCTCTTCTTCTTGCTTTAAAATCCAGCATCTTGCGCGCCAAGTTTGTGTTTTTAAGCCCCATCTTCTTAAAATACGCATTTAAATTATCGAATCCTAAGAAGTCTATGAGGAGGTTAGTGGCGGAATTATCGCTTTGCGTAATCATAGGGGCCAACAGTTCTCCCACCGTAAAGCGGCTCCCGGCAGGAAAATCTCCCAATACCTTGGAGCCGGCTACTTTAGCGCTTCCTTTAAGGATTAAGCTATCTTTGAAGCTTACCCGGCCTTCTTGCTGGGCATAAAAGTAAGAAAACATAATGGGAATTTTGACTAAGCTTGCCGAAGGGATCGCAATCACTTCATTTTGCGTTATCTCCCAGCCGGTATCCAGGTCTTTTATGACTATGCTGGCTGTGCCTGGAAAACGCAGGGTTTTAGCCCGCAGCTTCTTCTCTAAGGACAACCAGGCTTCCCTTCTTCTCTCTAATATTTTAAGCGCCTGATAATTCTTATATGCCTTAGATGCAAAAAACAGGCCCACGCTAAGAAAAGAAAAAGCAATTATTAACAGTATTATTTTTCTTTTCATGGATGCTGCTGGCCCATCAGTTCACTGATAGTCACAAACCTATAGCCTCTTTCTTTTAATTTTCTGACTAACCGGGGGATGGTTTTAATTGTCTGGGTGCGGTTTCCTCCTTCGGTGGTGAAAACCCCTCCGCTGTCATGGAAAAGGATGATATCCCCGGGCTGAATACGTTTTAAAATGTAAGAGGTAATCTGTTTATCGTGGAAAGTCACCCAGTCCTTGGAATTCAATGACCACAATACAATTTTATACCCCATTTCTTCGATCTTTTTCTTTTCCCGGGAAAAAAGCCAGGCCTTAGGAGGCCTGAAGTACCTGGGAGATTGGCCGGTCACGGCCTTAAGCGCATCTTCCGCTTCCTGGATTTCTTTTTCCAATTCCTCCATTTTATAATAGATCAAGACATGGTGGTCATAGGTATGGTTGCCAATTTCATGGCCTTCCGCTAAAACACGCCGGGCAATTTCCGGGTATCTTTCTACGTGGTTCCCGAGCATAAAAAAGGTAGCTTTGACGTGCGCTTTTTTAAGTTCATCTAATACCTGCGGAGTCCAGATAGGGCTGGGCCCGTCATCAAAAGTCAGGGCAACAACCTTATCCTGTACCTGAGCGCGGTAAAAAGTGCCCTTACGCACCAGGACCGCTTCATCAAAGAATAATGAAATTACAAAGAAGATAACGGCCAAAATAATAAAAAATATAAAAATTAAACATATTTTCTTAAACATATTTTTCATCTTAAAAACCTTACCTTAATATTAATAAATTAAGCGCTCCGCCCAGAATAATACTGACAGTGACCATCAACAGGGTCGCTTTAATCACGTCCCCGACGCCTAATTCTTTCCATAGTACAATAAAAGTAGCAATACAGGGAAAAGAAATTGCCAATAATGTTACCGCGATAAATAGCTGCTTAACTGAAAGCCCCAAAGGCGCTAACATCCCTACGGCAACATCCTTTCTTAAAAACCCGATGGCCAGGGCAACTACCGCTTCTTTAGGCAGCCCAAATATGCCATTGACTAAAGGCGCAAAGATGCCGGTTACAAAATCAAATAACCTGAAGTATAAAAAAATATTTATCACCAGAACGCCCAGCAGGACAACCGGGACTGCCTCAATGACGAATCCTTTGATGCGAAAAAAAAGTTTTCTGGCCAGTATAGCGAGCGGAGGAAACCGGTAAGGAGGAATTTCTAATAAAAATTCCGGGCTATACCCGGATAAAGTACGGTTCAGGATTATTCCTAATATCAAAATCAGGGAAAATAATACTAAATAAACTCCTGCCACGTAAAATCCTCCAAATTTACCCAAGAGGCCGAAAATCATGGCCTGCAAAGGCACACAGGGCACGCCGATAGAGATCAATGTAGAAGCGATGAATCTTTCGCGTTTTGATTCCAGCACGCGCGTAGCTAAGATACCCGGAACATTGCAACCCAGGCCTAAAAGCACCGGGATTATCGCATAGCCATGCAGACCCAGCCGGTGTAAAAGATTATCCAATAATATCGCCAGACGGGGCAAATACCCTATATCTTCTAAAAGGCTTAAAACAAAATAAAAGGATATGACATAAGGTAAAACCATCCCGAATTCGATGTAAGGGGCCGTGGTTAAGAGCCCCAGGGATTGCTTAAAATCAATCTTGCCGTTAATCAAATCGCCGATAAGTAAATGGAACCAAAACCCCTTCTCCTGCCAATGGAAGGTTAATTTTTCCAAGAGGGGCTGAAAAAAATTAATGAATAGCGGATCGGTGAATTTATTGATTATCCCTTCTCCGATAAAGCGCACAAACTTAAATGCGGCCCAGATGACCCCTGCCGCTATGATCAACCCGCTTACCGGCCGTACCGATGCATCTTCCAATAATTCCCGAAGGCGGTGATGCCGATGCTCAAGGCGCTGGGTCTGCTCGACAATCCGGCCGATCTCCTTCCAGCGTTCTTCGTGAATGAGTTTATCCCTGACGACGGGCGCTGCCTCTCTTATCTTTTCAATTAATAATTTTATGCCTGCTCCGGTTATCGCGCAGGTCGGGATAACCGGGATATGTAAAATACCTTCCAGCTTTTCAGTATCTATATGCACTCCTCGGTGGCCGGCATCATCGCACATATTCAGGCAGGCGATTACCGGGAATCCTTCCTCTATTAATTGCAGGGTAAGGAGTAAATTCCTCTCTAAATTAGTCGAATCCAGGATATTTATTACTACGATTTCATCCTTAGAATATTCTTTCAATAAAGAAACAGCCACTCCTTCCGCGGAAGAAGTGGGTTCTAACGAATAGGTTCCCGGTAAATCCACGACTTCCAGCCTTTCATCTTTGAGCTGCAAATACCCTTTCGTTATCTCCACAGTCGTGCCGGGATAATTCGAGGAGATTACCTGCACCCCGGTAAGCCGCGAAAATACCACGCTCTTACCTACGTTCGGGTTACCGATAAGATAAATTTTTTTTATCATTCAACCTCAACGATGATTTTTGCCGCTACGCCGTGCCCCAAGGCCAGGATGCTCCTGCCGGCCTTAACCACTACCGGCCCTCTTAAGCCAATATGGCTGAGCTTAACTAATTCCCTTCCTTTATGTAAGCTCATATTCATCAGCCTATTTTGTAAATTCAACCCGCCTAAGATCTCTATGATTTTAACTTTACGATTTTTTTTTGCTTGAGCCAAGGATATTTTTTTCATGCCTACCTCATTTTATATATTCTATGCGCAATAGCCTAACCTTACAAGCGATTATTTTTTGTGCTACTGGATTTTTAGATTATTTAGTCCTTAGTAAAATCTACGAATCCTGCGGCGGATTGGATTCCCCGGGCGACTTCCGGGATAATGCCTTTCTTGGCGTAAATCGGATGGACTTTTTCCCTGATTGAAGGAAGCTTCACGGCAAATATACCTGCGCCGGCAATACAACAAATGCCGCCCAATAACAGGGTATGGGGTGCGCCTATTGCACTGGCCAGGCTCCCCGCTAATAAACTGCCGAAAGGAACCATGCCCATAAAAGACATGGTATAAAAACTCATTACTCTCCCGCGCTTATCCTCTTCAACGATTGTCTGTAATATCGTATTGCTTGAGGCCATCTGGACCATCATCCCAAAACCGCTGAACAATAATATTAGCATAGAAACCCAGAGGACGCGAGAGAAAGAAAAGGCAATAATGCTCAAACCGAAAAACCCCGTAGTCCAGGCAATAATACTATTTAATCCCAAAACGCTCTTTCTGGCGGCAAGATAAATCGCTCCGGCTAGCGCGCCGATTCCGCTCATCGCTACGAGAAAACCGAGGGTAAGCGGGCCTCCGTGAAAAATATCCCGGGCAAAAACCGGCATCAATAACTGATAAGGCACGCCCATAAGGCTAACCAGCGCCAGGAGCAAAAGGATTATCTTGATCGGAAGAAAATTAAAAGCGTAGTTAAAACCCTCTTTTAATTCCAGAAGAATGTGCCTATGCTGCAGCCTCTCCTTCTTTTTATTGACGCGCATCGCCAACAAAGACGCGATAACCGGAATATAGCTGGCGGAGTTCAAAAGAAAACACACCCCTTCCCCGACTGAAGCAATCAGTATGCCGGCCAGGGAAGGCCCGATTAAGCGGGCTGCATTAACCATTGAAGAATTCAGGGCTATGGCATTACCTAAATCCTCCCGGTCTTCAATCATCTCCACGGTAAATGCCTGGCGTATCGGGATATCAAAAGAATTGATGATTCCCAGCAGGCAGCTTAAAGCTATAATCTGCCAGACCTGGATATTCCCGGTTAAGATAAGCAGGGATAAAATTAACGCCTGCAGCAGCGAAAAAACCTGGGTTATAACTAACATATTCCTGCGGTTATGCCTGTCCGCAAAAACTCCGGCGAACGGTGAAAATAAAAAAGTAGGGATCTGTCCGGCGAACCCCACTATCCCCAATAAAAAAGGAGAATTTGTCAAACGAT
>Ga0265297_10010671_pt1 | contig 11460 bp, 15 predicted proteins | sample Munlanlwell13791_FD_192502 | JGI IMG/M metagenome (GOLD analysis project Ga0265297, IMG submission 192502) | Leachate microbial communities from a municipal landfill in Southern Ontario, Canada - Leachate well 137-91 | ecosystem: Engineered > Solid waste > Landfill > Unclassified | place...
AATAAAAACAGCTTTCCGAATGAAGAAAGCGCTCTGATGTTAGTTTGGTTAAAGGCAGTAGAAATTGAAGATAATCTATATAAATATCCAATATCTTCTTTAAATGGAATTAAAGAAAAACTTAATTTAATGTTGAAATAATAAATATATTAGCTATGTCTCAGACACAATTTATTTGACACTACCCGATTAAAGTTTTTGGTCGAAGCAATCATCTGTATCAAGAAATCATAACTTGCCTTGTATACCGACAAAGAACTGTACGTGCTCATAATTTACATTTTATCTTTTAATAATGCTCTGTGTGTAATAGTCAAAGGGTCAGGGGGAGAGATTATCAGTCCTTAAGACAACGAACGGAGAAACCAAACTCCTTAGAATTGGCGCTGCGGGTAACTCTGGGCTCGGCGTCCTCCAAGCTCCGCCTCCAAGCAGAACCACCACTCTCTAAACTAGACCACAAGCGCGTGCTCGCCAAACGATCGTCGAACGCCCCATCAGAAGTATTTCTTCTGTATCCAGCACCAAGTGCCGTAAAATTACTCGTATTAGTACCAGTATTTCCGGTATTCCAATGATCTGTTCCTGCTTCTTTAAGACTTGCCCCTTCAGTAGTTCCTAGCCATCCCGTTGTTGTCGTATCATAAGGAAAAGCTGTAGAGCCATTGATTGCTCTTTCTAATGTCGTCCAATCATTGTGACTAGGAATGTGCCAGCCAGCTGGACAAATACCTTGAGCCCTAGGAGCAGTAGAGCCACACATCGCTTGATTCCATTGATATAGGCCACCATCAGACGTACAATTGGCCTCAAGATTAGAATAACAATACTTTTGAATAGATGTACAACTAGATCCTTGATTGTTAGTTCCCGCAGTTAAAGTTCCAACATTTAAATTTTGCTTAAACCAACACTGATTTCCAATCAAAACAGTGTTGTAGGTTACTCCAGAATAGGAAACATTAGAACCACAAGTAAAGGTAGTATATCCCGATTGGTTGTTGTAGAAAAGAGTAGAATCAGAAAGAGTAGCTGATAAAGTAAAATACGTTCCATCGTTAGAAAAGTATTTGTAATATGTCCCACTTATTGGATCGGTTGGTAAATTAGGTAGTAACTCTAGAAAAGGAGAGGAAAAAGAACAAGGAGAGGCCCCTCCTCCAATTGTACATTGAGTAAGTGAAATAGGATACACCATTCCATTCAAAGTTCCATAGATTATTAAAGCCTTTCTAATTGTATCGATATTAGCTTTTCTTTTAGCATCATTAGCTGAATTAGTTGCTCCATTCATGGAAACAACAATTAAACCAGAAAGAATTCCGATAATAGCGATGACAACTAATAGCTCGATTAAAGTAAAAGCTTTTTTGTTTAATTCTAGTTTCATATATTTTTTAAAAACAAAAAAGAAGCGTTAAACTTCTTTGTTTGCAAACCAAAAACTAATAAGGATGTTATAGCAGAGAGAGAGAGAGAGATGATTTAATTTGGTGTTTTTTATTCATTAAGTACATTTTACTCCAACATATATTTATGTCAATAGAAAAGAGTTATAGCTTCTTTCTCTTACATCTTTATCGGCATAATAACATAGAGATAGCTAGCATCTCCGATTGGCCTAATTACCGCTGGACCATCCCCCCCTTGAAGCTCAAATAAAACTTCTGAACTTTTCATATTTGAAAGGCCGTCTAATACAAACTTCCAGTTGAATGAAGCTTTTACACTTTCCCCTTCTACATTAGATGATACAGACAACTCACTTTCCCCTATTTCCGAATCCTGGCTTTTTATCTCTATTTCTTTTTCTCCCGCTTCGGCGCGCACTACTATCTCGTTAGTTCTTCCTCCAAACAATCCAGCAGTTTTAATTTGTTTTACAAGCTCTTCTTTATTTAATGTTAATTTTGTTTTACTGGCCTTAGGAATAATTTCTTGATAAGAAGGATATTCTCCGTCTATCTGTCTTGAAATTAAATTAATTTCTGAATGATCTGAATTAGGTAAGAATGTTTCAAATAATACTTGAGAATCAGAAAGATAAATTCTAACGTTTTTTTCTTCTTCAGGCAAAACACTAATTAGTTCTTTTATTGTTTTTTGAGGGAGAATAAAACTAACGTCTTTGTTAAATAAGTTTTTATATCCAGACTTTAAATGCATTGTTTTTTCTCCTAATCTAAAACTATCAGTGGCCACCAATTTAACGGAATCTTTAGTAAAGGTAAAATAAATACCTGATATTTCTGGCCTAATTTGCGATGGGCTAGCAATATCAACCACACTCATTAACCCGTCTTTTAGTTTCTTCCCGTCAACTTCTATATATATCTCTTTTAAAAAAGAAGGGATAATAGGAAAATCATCGGCGGAAAATCCTTTAATTTGAGTTTTTAAGTTTTTAGATTCTATCACTAAAGATCCTCCTTTTTCTTTGATATTTACCTTGTCATCTTGTAGTGATCCAATCAACTGATTTAGAAATTTAGCAGGAATGGCAATCTTTCCCTCTTTTTCTGTTTTACATAATCCCCACCATTCAATTCCAACTTCTAAATCAGTAGAAGAGATTTTTAAAAAATTAGGCATGGCTTCGATTAGTAAGTTATCTAAAATTGGAAGGGTTAGATTTTTCCCAGTTATCTTTTCTGCCATTCCAATTCCTTTCTTAAATTCTTTAACTAAAATTGTGAAATTCATATGTTTTTTGTTTTTCTTATAAATATAAGTTTTATTTTTTATTATTACTATTAGTAACCTTAATTTTGTGGATAGTTTTAATTAATACTATTTTCTCTTTTATTTTAAATGGTTTCTTTTAATTAACATTGTGGACAATCTGGGTGGTAGTTATGGGTATTTTTGGGGTACAAATTGTATAACTTTTTTGAATGATTTTTTGTCTATACTTTATCCCTTTTTGCTTCCCAGGTTTTCCACACTATTTACTATAAATTCTCTGTAAGATTAATTCTACTTCTTGGTGTATTTTTTCGTTTTCTTCGTATTCTTTTTCAATTAACTGAAACGCGTGAATAACGGTTGTATGATCTTTTCCTCCGAATTTTCTACCTATTTCTGAGTAAGACATTTTTAACTCTTTTTTTAATAAATACATTGCAATTTGTCTTGGTCTAGCAAACTCTTTTTTTCTCGAAGAAAAGAACATATTTCCTGAAGGGATATCGTAGAATTCAGTAATTGATTCAACTATTTTTTTATAGTTCGTAATTTTACTTGGAGAAACAATAATATTTTTAAGTAACTTTTTTGCTTCTTCTAATTCGATAAATCGATTATTAGTTTTTTTGTAGATAATCATTCTATTAATGGCGCTTTCAAGCTCTCTCACGTTTTTTTGAATATTATTAGCGATATAATCTAAAATATCAGCTGGGATGATTGCGTTTTTTTCTTCCATTTTCTGTTTTAAAATTGCCATTCTTGTTTCGTAATCGGGAATGTTAATGTCGGCAATCATTCCTCCGTTAAATCTAGATTTTAATCTTTCGGTTATGGCGGGAATATTATTAGGGTGGCGATCAGAAGAAAGAATAATTTGTTTGTTTTTTTGATAGAGAGAGTTGAAGGTGTGAAAAAACTCTTCTTGGGTTTTATCTTTTCCCGCTAGGAATTGAATATCATCAACAATTAATACGTCAATTTCGCGTAAGTTCTTTTTAAGCTCTTCAACGCTTTGATTTCTAATTGCATTAACAATGGTAGAAATTAATTTTTCCGCTGGAATATATTTTACTTTCTTAGCTGGGTCGTTTTTCTTGATTTTATTTCCGATCGCTTGGATTAAATGAGTTTTTCCTAGTCCTACTTCTCCATAAACAAAAAGAGGATTGTAATTTTTACCAGGCTCTTCGACTACGGCCATTGAAGCAGCGAAGGCAATCTCATTAAATGGCCCGATAATAAAGTTGTCGAAAGTATACTTAGGATTAAGATTGGTATCTTTGCTTACTTCTAGCTCGGAAAAACCTTGTTGTTCGACTGTTTCTTCTTTTTTGATTCCCCTCTTTTGAGAGATGTTCATTTTTACGTTTACTGGATTAACAACATATTTTATCTCCTTGATTTCTTCGTCAAGCGATTTCAATATTTTTAAAATATCCTTGTGGTATTTTTGTTCTAGCCATTCTTTGGAAAAGGAATTAGGAACTGAAACAATTACTTCATTGCTTTCAATTAAAGATATTCTTGTGTTGGCAAACCACGTGGCAAAGTTGGCCGGAGAGATATTTAATTGGATTTGAGACAAGACTGTTTGCCAGAGTTCCTCGTTAGTCATGATTTTTCATTTATTAATATTAAACACATTATACCTTAAATAATGTCAAATAGGCAAAGAGCCTTGTAGAATCGAGGGTCTAAAAGTGAGCTGTGGAAAGATTGTGGACAAAAGGTTAATAAAGTTTAGTATTAATTATGGTCTAAATATGGTATAATATGCTTATGATACCTAAATATATTGCCCCATTTTTATGGTCTTATGACCTTAAAAAAATAGATAAAGAAAAAAACAAAAAAAGGATAATAACAAATATCCTTAATTTTGGAACCAAAAAAGCAACAGATTGGTTGATTGATAACTACAAAAAAGACGAAATAAGAGAGGCAATAATTAATCCCCTGCCGGGAGAGTGGGACCGGAAATCTTTAAATCTATGGTCAATTGTTTTTAGTGTTAAGCCTAAGGATAATAAAAAAGAAAAATGTTTTACAACGTTTTAGATAAAAAAAGAAGAGAGATCCTTCCTTTATTTAAGTCTCTTAAAAAAGACTTTTATCTAGCTGGAGGGACGGCCCTCGCGCTACAAATAGGACATAGGGATAGTGTTGATTTCGACTTTTTTTCAAAGAAAAACATTGATACTGAAGAGATTTTTAAGAAAATAAAAAAGATTTTCAGCGGACATAAAATAGTAAAGGTTCGAGAAGAAGAAAATACTTTAACGGTAATTATTGATAATGCTATTGATCTAAGTTTTTTTACTTATAAATATAAGCTTATTAAGCCATTAATAAAAGAAGATTATTTTAATCTTGCTTCCATAGAAGATATTGGATGTATGAAGTTTTCAGCAATAGTCGGTAGAAAAAGTAATAAAGATTATATCGATCTCTATTACATTCTTCAAAAAATTAAATTTAAAGACCTTTTAGAATTATCCAGTAAAAAGTTTCCAGAATTAGATGGTAGCTTAATTACTAAAAACTTAGTTTATTTTAAGGATATTGAATCTTCTCCTATTAAATTTAGAAACGGCAATAAAGTCTCACTTAGGGAGGTAGAAAAATCAATAAAAAGAATTCTGATTTTAAATTGACCAAAAGCCCCTTTTTTGATATAGTCTACATATAAATTAAGATAAAAATAATAACATGAGTTTAACTTATCAGCCCGCAAAAAAGAAAAGGAAAAGAGCTCACGGCTTTTTAGAAAGATCTAGCACTAAAAGTGGAAAGAAGATTTTAGCTAGTCGAAGAGCCAAAGGAAGAGCTAAATTATCTGTTTAATTAAATTATGTTGCCTAAAGAAAACAGGCTCAAAAAGGAAAAAGAATTCGAAGCGGTTTTTAAGAGCGGAAGAACCCTAAGAGGAAAAGGAGTCTTTCTAAGATATCTTACTAATGGAACAGCTCAAACAAGAATTGGTTTTGTAGTTAGTAAGAAAATTTCTAAGCTGGCTGTCGAAAGAAACAAAGTCAAAAGAAGAATGAGAGATATTGTTAGAGCTAAAAAAGACAAACTGAAAGAAGGATTAAGTATTGTAATCGTTTCTCTCCCCCCAATCAAAGGAAAGACATATAAGGAAATAAAAGAAGACATAGAGAGTCTTTTAGGAAAAGAAGAATTAATAAAATAAAATATTGTGAACATTTTTTCATTAATCTTTAATACTATTCTTTACCAGCCGATGCTGAATTTTTTAGTATTAATATATGTTTATACTAATAATTTTGGTATCGCGGTTATTGGCTTAACTCTTTTGATTAAATTAATAACTAATCCTTTAAATAAAAAAGCATTAGAGGCGCAGAAGAACATGGCGGAAATACAGCCACGATTAAAGGAGATACAAAAGAAACATAAAGATAATCCGGAAAAGCAAGCTCAAGAAATGATGGCTTTATATAAGGATAAAAAGTTTAATCCTTTTTCAGGAATGCTTCTTCTTTTTGTCCAGATTCCTATTATTTGGGCCTTGTTTTATGTTTTTAAGGAAGCGACAAAGATTGACCCGACGATGATGTATTCTTTTGTTTCGCTTCCTCAAACAATTAATCCATATTTCTTGTGGATAGATTTATCTAAGGCAAATATTCCTTTGGCAGTTCTTACGGCGATTGCTCAGTTCTTCCAAGCGAAAACTGGAATGCCTGCGGCGCCAAAAGCGGATGCAGATGATAAAGCATCACAAATAACAAATATGATGCAGAAGCAAATGATTATATTCATTCCGATAATTACTCTTTTTGTTCTATGGACTCTTCCGGCTGCTTTAGGTCTCTATTGGTTAATAACCACTGTCTTTACTATTTTCCAACAGAGAAGTATTTTAAAGAAAAAAGAAATATGATTAACTCTGAAGAATTAGAATCTATTAAAGAAATTATTAAAGATTTTTTCTCTAAAGCTGGGTTTGAGGTTGAAGTTAGTGGCAATTGCTTGTCTCGAGATGCTGAAGATGTTTTAGAAATGGACATTAAAACTGTTGAGGCGCAGAATTTGATTGGAAAACAAGGATTGGTTTTGGCGGATATCCAACTATTACTAAGAAAAGTTATTAAAAAAATGACGGGCAAAGAATTCTATTTAAGTCTCGACATTGATGGGTATAAGAAAAATAAAGAGAGTTATCTAAGAGGAGTAGCTCAAGGGATTGCTGATGAAGTTTCCAGAACCAAGCAAGAAAAAGAACTTCCCTACACTTCTTCTTTTGATCGAAGGATTGTACACATGGAATTGGCTGACAGAAAAGATGTTTTAACAGAAAGTGTCGGAGAGGGAGAAGAAAGAAAGATTGTTATTAAACCAATAATATAAAGAAAGACCAGATCAATGAAGTCTGGTTTTGTTTTACAATAATTCTTTTGCTTTCTTTATTTTCATTACCTCTTCTGGGCTAGTTGTAATTATTTGATCTTCAGTGTAAGAAGCAACAATTCTGATGGCAACGTGTTTTTGTCCAGCAAAGAAAATTCCTTCCCCTACCGGTGTTTCTAATAGAAGGAATTTTTCTTGATCAGTTAAAGTAAAGGTTTGTTGGATTAAATCAATTGTCGCTGGACTTTGTTTTAATAATAATTGGATTGAAGAGTTGGTAATGATTGGCTTGCCATAGTCAGAGCGCATAAAGTCAGATACGTCTTGAGTGATTGTTGTCACTCCTAGCCAATATTTTCTAGCTCGTTTACAAATACCAAATAAGAAAGAAGCTCCATCTTCAGTTTTCATCATCCACCAAGCTTCATCAATAATCAGTAATCTTTTTTTCATTACTGCTCTAGCTGTATTCCAAATGTAACGCATAATGATAAACATGGCCATAGGTCTTAATTCATCTTCCATATCTCTAATTCCGAAAACAACTAAAGTCTTATTCATTGAAATGTTTGACTTTTGATTAAAGAAAGAAGAAAAGGTTCCCTTAGTGAATTTTCTTAATCTTTCAACTAATGATTCGGCTCCGTCCATGGTATCTAAAACTGATTCCAAATCAGACATAATTGGAATATTGGCGGCCCAAGTTTTAGGATCAGAATTGGGAGTAATATCCTTTGCAGCATAAGTTTCTGATAGGCCTCTGTCCATAATAGCATCCTCTTCGGGGCTTAGTCCGCCCAGCATGATTCTCATTAATCCAACAAGGTTGATAGTGTTTGATCGTAAAACATCTTCTGGGGTTTCGTCTTCTCGAGGCTCGGGCAAATCGAAAGGATTAATATGGCTTTCAGAGCTTAATGATATCTTGAAGAAAGAGCCGTTTACAGCCTCTGCTAGCGTCTTGTACTCATTCTCTGGGTCAAGGATGATACATTCTGAGCCCATCATCAGAGATCTTAGGATTTCTAGTTTAACTGCATAGGATTTACCAGAACCAGATTTAGCAAAAATAACCATGTTGGCATTTTCCATGCTAAATCTGTCAAATAAAACTAAAGAGTTGTTATGTTTGTTGATGCCAAATAATATTCCCTCGTTAGAGCTTAAATCAAAAGAAACAAACGGGAAAATACTCGATAAGGGTGTGGTATTAAGTGTATTGTGGATTTGCAATAAATCGCTTCCGTAAGGGAAAGAAGAAATTAAACCTTCTTTTTGTTGGTATAGAGCAGGTTTGATATATATTAGTCTTGCTTCAAGAATAGACCTTAGAGTTGTTTCGATGCTTTCTAGCTCTTTAGTGGTATCAGCATAGACAGTAATATATAATCCAAATTTGAACATCTTTTCTTGAGCGGTTTGTAGTCTACTTCTTAAATCTTCTAAATCTTGATAAGCAACTTCCAGCGCTGGGTCTCTGATTAATCCCTTTTCTTCTCTTTCCATGATTTCTGCCTGAACTTCAGTGACACTTTTCCTTAATTGTTTTAAAATAGTTCCTGTTTCGATAGGATGAAAGAAAAAAGAAATATCTAATGGGATATCCATATTAATAATTGGAGAAAGCCAGCCAGTAGTTAAATATCTAGGATATGAAAAAACAAAGTAGGTTTTAGCTAGTTTTTCTTCCATTTGGATATAATTTTGGTTTACCTCAATAGAAGCAGGAGCAATTATATCCATTGCAGTCGTCATTTCTTTTTCCAGGAATTTTTCCTGTTTTGGTTTGTTTCCGAATATTCCCATATTTTTATACTATAACTTCAGGCGGTAAATCAGGATAATACCCTAATTCTGCTTGATTGGGATGATGCAATCCCCATAATAATTCGATTAATTCTTCAGAACCTAAAGTAGCAGATTTCAGGCCACATCTTCTGACGCCAAGTGAAACATATTCCATTCTTTGCCATAGTTGATATTTTCCATTTTGAAATTTCTTTTCAGTTAAGTTGGTTTTATTATCTGTTCCTCCGGTTGTAATATTGGGCAACTCAGTCATGGGAAAATATGGAACAACGATATAAAAGTTTTTACTCATAATGCTACCGTTAGCAACAATTTCTTCAATAAAGGTTTTATATTCAGCAGTTTGTATTTTTAATAATTCATTTGTTTGTTTGCTTTCTAAATCTTTAATTTTATCAATATATCCAGTGATATTTACTTTTCTTGAATTGACGACAATCTGACAACTAAAATCAAGAGAGTTTAAAAAGTTTTGAAATTGATAAATAATAGCCATTTGCTCATCTTCTGATTTTAGAGCGAAATTTAAAGAAGAAACCAAAAGAATTCCTTTTAAAGACCTGTCTTTCATTACCATTACCCCTTCCCTAATTTGTTCGACGGGCATAAATTGTTGAGATGGAACTTTTACCATTTTTATTTTTCAAAATCTATTTTTTTAATCATATCTCCTATCCTTCCTTCTTGCTTTACTTTTAAAGTAGATTTTTTTTCTTCCTTTTTAGTTATCTCTCTTCGTACTCTTTCGGTTGATAGATACACTGAAGATTGTTTTCTTCTCCAAAGGAATATTTTAGGATTCATATTGAAGTTTATCCAATTCTTTGCTACGGTCGGCAATCCTTGTCCTTCTATTTTGGTAAATGATATTCCCAAGGCTAATCCAATTAAAGTAGCAGCAATTAAAAGAAAAAGGAAAAAGTTGGTTTGGCCGATAGAAAAATACATAAAGAAACAAGCAGCAATGACACCTCCGACCATAAGACTTTGTTTCATGTTCAGAGGTCCTAAGATTTTAGCCTCGTGTTCTATAAATTGGGGTACTCTGTATTGCATATTAGATTAAAGGTTCTTTGTATTTGTCTTTAGGGTTAACAATAGATTCAATTGTTTTTCCTTTTTCATTTTCTAATTCTTTTTGTTCTTCCCTATTAGCATTATCCACTAATTCTTTCTTCTCTGCAACATCAGGAGAATACAATTTGTTTAAAGAAATTCTTAAATGACTGAAAATTTTGCTGTCAACATCCCAGCTAACATTTCTAGCTATTTCTGTATCAAGATTTAATTCTAATTCGAGAATAATAGGAAATTCTCTAATGGGTAGCAGTCCCATTAAAGTCTTCCCGATATATTTTGTTAGTTGAGATTTTGTTTCTTCGTCGGTAATTCCATTTTTTTCACAAATACTTGTGATAACATTAAAATTCTCTTCAGAGAAAAGAGCTTCTTTAATATTGTCTGGAAGTTTTTCGTACGTCTTCCAAAATGTTTCCTCTGATGTTTCTTGTTCTTCCATGTTCTTATTTTAGCACATATTTAATTTTGAGCAATATTTTTTACAACTAATTTAAGTATTTAGCCATCAAAATGTCGTTTTCGTATTTTTCATAGTACTTTGCGCCATTTTTTATTGTCCCTATCTTTTTGAATCCCATCTTTTTGTATAGGTTTTGTGCTATTTTATTATTTCCGAAAACATCGAGAGTGACTATTTTAAGTTTGAACTTCTTGGTGCCATCTTCTAGAACCTTTTTAAACAGTTTTTTTCCTAGTCCCAATCCCCTAGCTTCTTTTCTAATGGAAATCCCCAATTCACCAACGTGATTTTTTACGTTTTCTTTTTTGGCTATTCTTGCGCTACCCATAACTTCTCCGTTAATAATTAAAAATAAATAAATAGCATTCTTGTCTTTTACTATCTTTTTGAGATATTCTCTTTCTTCCTTAATGTTTACCCTGCTTTGTACGGTAATCATCGCTCTTTCTTCAACTAAAGAATTTATCATTGAAAGCAAAGAATTAAGGTCAGATATTTTTGGTGGTCTTATTTCTATTTTTTGTTTATTTTTTTTCATAAAATTATTCAGTAATACTTTTAATACTTTTATTTAATTCCATGCCCACATTAGTCATTTCGAATACTAATTTTTTATAGAATTTAATTTTGTCTTTGTCTGTGAATAAAGCAACTGAGCAATATTTTTTACCTTTTGTTTGATCGATTAATTTGTTTACGATGGCTTTTCCTATTCCTTTTCCCTGATAGTTTTTATGGACTATAACGTCATAAAACATACACATGATCCCATCTTCTACTAGTCTTCCCATTCCTATTAATTTCTTTCCATCGTAAAGACTATATACGAAAGATGACTTTGATAATATTTCTTTCCATTTTTTCTCACTTCTTGGTTGCCAGCCTATAGACTTTCTTAAAAGTCTAACTTGATTAATATCGATATTTTTATTGATTGATTCTTGGTATGCCATATTTTATTAAAGTAATTATAACAAAAAACGAACTAGTGTCTAGTAGTTTTAGTGTCCCGGCGCGTAGGCAAGAAAGGTCTAGAACCCCTATCCTCC
>Ga0265297_10010672_pt1 | contig 11459 bp, 25 predicted proteins | sample Munlanlwell13791_FD_192502 | JGI IMG/M metagenome (GOLD analysis project Ga0265297, IMG submission 192502) | Leachate microbial communities from a municipal landfill in Southern Ontario, Canada - Leachate well 137-91 | ecosystem: Engineered > Solid waste > Landfill > Unclassified | place...
CCTATACATAAGCTGAAATGAAAACGAATGAGTTCAACGCTTTATCAGAGATGATCAAGATTTCCAATAGAGCATTATTGGCTAAATCGGATGCTGATATGTCTGTACTTAATTATTCAATCAGGGACCTGACCTCAGAGATGAAAAAACATAATGGCAGATTGTCGGTTTTAGAGGAACGCCAGAAAGATAGCGAGAAAACAATTGGCATCTTGAAATGGATGCGCAAAAAATGGGTTTTGATAGCATTTATTGGAATAGTCATTTTTTACGGATTATTGACGCTTTACGAGACGGGGCTGTTTATTGACCTTATCAGATTCATGGGGGGCAAAATATGAACGATGGCGGTGATAAGCGGCATATTGGTTGTGTTATTCCTGGTTGGAATGATGTTTATATGTATTAAATATATAGATGATGAAAAATTTAATTAAAAAACAATGGCACATAATTATAATATCTGTCATTGCTATTATTGGTGTTATTGCTACGCCTGCGTTTTCAGTAGCTAATGTCATATCCTCATTGATCGTGCTAACGCTTGTTGGTCGGCTGGGATATTGGTATGTTATTGAAAGAAAAATAAAATGAAACCCATTGAACTTGCTCTGAGCCAGATAGGCGTAAAAGAGCTGCCTGGGAGGGCTGCGAATAACAAGATCATCTTAGCCTATTTCAAAGCCATCGGGCAGGAATGGGTAGAGACAGACGAGACGGCTTGGTGTTCTGCGTTCATTAACTGGTGCTGCAAGCTGGCAGGATATGAATACACTGGAGAATTGACAGCACGATCCTGGCTCAAACTGACAAAAGTGGATCATCCTGTCGTGGGAGATATTGTCGTTTATTGGCGTGAACATCCAACGCAAAGCTGGAAGGGGCACGTGGGATTCTTTTGTTCGAATGTAAAGGGCTATATTTATACTTTGAGTGGCAACCAGGATAATATGGTATGCGTAAAGCCCTATTTTGAAGATCACGTTTTGGGCTATGTTCGCCCGAAGCAATTATAGGGGGCGGCCAGACAGGATTGACTGCTGGGTAGTTCACAAATGATATACAATATATTGCCAATATATGAAATTTAAATTATCAAATTACAACAAGCCGGCAAACAGGAAATGGAAGCAAATAGCTGACATAGCCCTGTATGGGTTAACCCTCGAACTTCCGATAATTGCAGCATTGCCACTGGATGAAAAAATGAAGTTATGGATCACCTTTGGCATCACACAATTAACCGTGCTTTTTAAGTTGGTAAGCAAATTTACTACCGATGAAACGACTGTTGATCCTGACGTTTATTCTTAGTCTATGTGCCTGCAATCCCTGTAAAAGACTGGCAAAAGTATGTCCGCCCGTCCATGATACAACTATTATAATCAGGGAGCGCATTGTCGAAGTTACCACGCCCGCCGACACGGTAATACTAACGCAGGACGTTACTGTTCTGGACACGGTGTGCGTTATGCAACCCGTGAAATATGAAGACAGGTATGTCAAAGTAACTGCGGAAATAAAAGATAATCAGTTACTTTTAGATGTGAAAAAAAAGGCAGAGACGCTGTATGTTACCGTCACCGACACGGTAAAAATAATAAAAGATGTTTTTGTCTTAAAAGAGAAAGTCAAAGAACTTACCCGCTGGCAGGCTATTAAGGTCAAAATGGGCGAATATCTGATCGCTATTTTGATAGCCCTTGCCATATTTGCGTTGTTTGCGTTACGCAAATAGCGCAATTTTTGCAAATTCACACGGTGAACTACCCACCCACGGCAGAGCCGATGGGGTGGGCTTCATGGGTCAAAGCTCCTTCTGACGAAGGCAACGTACCATGATTTTTTAGTCTATGTTCCGTAGACAATTTGTTTAATGCGAAATTTTTAATGTTTATGGAAGCGTTGATATCCCGATCAAGAACAGAACCACAATTAGGACAAGACCATTCACGATCTTTGAGTGTAAGCTCTTTGTTGATATACCCACACTCTGAGCATGTCTTTGAACTGGGTTCAAATCTCCCAATCCTTAGAATGTTTACACCATTCCATCGTGCTTTATATTCAAGCATGGTAACGAACATACCCCATGATACGTCAGAAATTGAGCCTGCTAAACAATGGTTCTTTAGCATTCCAGAAATATTCAAGTCTTCTAAAGCGATACTATCGTGGTTATTGATTAGTTCACTTGAAGCCTTATGTAAGAAGTCTTTTCTTTGGTTGGTTACTTTTTCATGTAGCAAAGCAACCTTGTACTTACGCCTCGTTCCTTTATGTTTAGAATATTGGCGTTGGTTATATTTTAGTTTATCTTGTGCTTTACGCAAATATTTTGGATTATCATATTCCTTACCATTTGAAGCTACAAGAAATGACTTAATTCCTAAATCCAATCCAACAGTTGTTTTTTTGTTTACTGGTTTTAGTTGTTTTTCTGCTTCTCCTGTGTCGCAAAGAATAGAAACAAAGTATTTTCCTGTTGGAGTTCTGCTTATAGTAGCTTGTTTAATATCCCCCTTAATGGGTCTGTGTAATACAATATCAATACCTTTCTTAAACTTAGGGATAATCAGTTTATTGGTATCAATTTTTATACTTTGCGGAATATTGAAAGATTGTTTCCCTTTACATTTTTTCTTAAACTTAGGGAAATCAGCACGACCTTTAAAGAAGTTTTCAAAAGCCGTATTCATATTAACTATTGATTGCTGCAATGATTGGCTGTTAACTTCTTTTAACCAATCGTTTTCTTTTTTTAGGTTAGGCAATCGTTTAACAAGGCTATACCATGAATGGTTTGTTTTGTCTTTAGCGTACTCGGATTGTTTAAAAGCCAAGGCATTGTTATACACAAAACGAGCGCAACCAATATGTTTATTGATTAACTCAGCCTGTAATGCTGTTGGCGAAATTCTGTATTTAAACGCTTTTAACATATTGCAAATATACAAAATTTATTTTAAATTGTTTATTTGTATAAGAAAATTTATTAACTTTGATGAAAATGTAAGTGTAAAATGGAGTCGCTTACATCCCACCGAGCCTATCGGCATCAGTGGGTATTACGCTCCATCATATAAATGAAATACGAGACAGGTGGCTATCGTTCAACCTGGGGCTTCCTATTAAATGCCGTTTTGTGTCAAAGAACATAAAAAAACATGCTAAAAGTCATTGATTTGGGCTTTTGGTTAATATATCTTTGATTCATGATTTAAAACAAACAAACATATGAAACACTCTAACCCAACACAGGAACATATTATCCTCAAACATCTAAAGAGGCATAAGTCTATCACACCGCTTGAAGCATTACGGCTGTGCGGGTGCTTCCGTCTATCTGCACGTATATTTCAGTTACGTGAGGCTGGTTTTGATATTCAGACCGAGCGCATGGTAATTAAGAACAAAACCTTCGCAAAATACATCTTATGCAATTAACTATGAAAACATTTGTTCACATGGTATTCATTTCTTTTTAACAAAGCAGGAGGCAGAGGAATGGTAGATTGCACTGGTTATTGTTTGGTATGTGGCAAAGATGCCACATTAGACAGGGTAATAGGCGAATATGCTATAAGTCTGTGTGTTGATCACAATTCTATACCAAGCAAGGAATTATATGAAATAATTACCGATAAAAGTGTTGATAATTCAAATATAATTAATGCATTTGAACATGAAAGTACGGATTACGAAATATGAAAAGTACGATTCACCAGACCTTTGGTCGTTTGAATCATTGGACGAAAACAATGAATGGAAATGGGTTGAGGGATCTTTTTGTTCTGATCAGGACGAACTGGCCGCGAAGTTAAAATACTTTAAAGACAATGGTTTTCTAAAAAAAGAAACATCATGGGAACAAGAAATTTAGAGCCAGCGGAAGGCAAAGGTTGTCTTATCTGGCTAATTGTTGCCGTATTGATTGTAATATTTTTCATAACAGGAATAACACTTTGTGTATGAGAGACAGAGACGTTGATCCAGAATATTATCGCCATGATCTGAGGGATAAGATTGGCTATTTTTGTCCTGAGTGCGGGACAGAACTTGAGTGGTGGGACTGTGGTACTTATAAGAACATGAATTGGGACGAGTATCGTTGTCCTGACTGCGGATATAGAATTTCTAACGAACCAAACTTAGATATATGACAAGCAACGAACTAAAAAACAAACTATACAAAGAGTGCGGCCTGACGGCAGACGACATCTTTGATAGCGGGCAATACAAGATCATTACCCGTTCGGGGATCGAAAAAATCCAATATGCCAATGACATTAACGTAGTCTTTGAGCCGGTGCTGGTCAATCTTGACCAAGTGGTTATAAGGGGCACGTTCCAGAAGAAAGAAAAGGGGCAGGTTGTCGGCATGGACGGCAAGGCACAGCAAAAGACAAAGACCATTCAAACATTCGGCGAGTGGAACAAGACACATATAAAATATAAAAAGACTAAAGACGGGACAGAACTTGGCAATTATCCTATTCCGTTTTATTCAGTGGCCCTGGCAGAGAAACGCTGCCTTTCACGTGGCGTATTGAAAATCATGGGACTATACGAACATGGAGTGATGGGTGAGGACGAGACCATATACGACGAGCCAAGCGATGCCACACCCTCACAGATTGATCATATTTTGAGACTGCTCGAAAGTAGTACGCTGGATGAAAGACAACGGGCAAAGATTGAACGTGAGTGTTTATCGTACACACAGGAAAATGCCAATGCCTGTATAACTATGTTACAGGCCAACCAGCTCGACCAGACAGAACGTTCTGGATACAATCAGGGGGACATACAGAAGAAACTTAATTATATTGACTGATGGATAAGTTATATTCATGCAAAATCAATAACTTATACACCAATGTTTGAATGGCATTGGCAAAGTGTGCTTGATAAGTGGAATACTCGGCATTGCTTATAACGGACGAGTGTATGGCAAGTGCCTACACAGAATTTAATCAAAACAACTAAAGATTGAGATTATGAAAAGACTTATCCAAAAACTACAAAAGGCATTTGCTATACACATTGTTAGGCATTCGTTGCATTGGTACGTGGTGCGATGGCGTAAATATGCAGCACTGCCAATTTTAATAGCACAAATACTAACAAGCATATACTGCTCACCAATAGTTTACGGAAGCGTGTTGGTGTTGTGGCTGACAGTGCCTTGTGGAATTAAGGCAGTAAATAGATATAAATGGTTATGGTATCCAAGACAAGCATTATTTGGATTAATGTCGGCACTGGCATTGTACGAAGGTTTCTTGCAATGATGCCCAACGTTTTGTATAAGATTAGTACGGGGATAGAAAGCGAAAACCTCCCGAACTACTCTAAACTTATTAAATGGTAATTCGCTGAAATTTGGCACTAAGCCCCGTATTAATTTTATGCGGTGTTATAGCCAGTTAATTTTTTAAAACTATGAGTTGTGAAATTTGCGGACGTGGAGCTTGTACTAGGAGCTTTCATTCATTAGAAGAACAAGAAGAATTTGATAGAGTAAATCAAACAGATAAAATCAAAGATAGAATGAGAGATGCTTTGGTTTATAAAGTTAATCGACTTAAAACTATATCAAATTATGGAGACAATGACGACAATGAAGATTACGTAAAATTATCGGATGTTATAAGCATAATCGAGGACTATTGTTAATTGGCTATAACGGTTTGCATAAGACCAGTAAAGGAATGCGAGAAATGAACTATCAAAATACAACACGGTTTGAACGGGCTACGATGCTGAAATTACCCACTAAAGCCTTTATTGGTTTTATGCGGTGTTACCGCCAGTTATTTCCTAAAGTTAAATTTGTTGATGAAATACCACAGTGGATTATAAGTAGTGATATTGCTGCATATCATCCATACACAAAAACAATTTGGATACGAAATAAATTAGGGTGGGGAAAAACGATATTAATACTGTTGCACGAATTAACACACTGGTTCATTGACGTGTTTTTAAATAACAGCGAAAAGTATCACAATAAAATTGACAAAAAATGAAAGTATATGTTGTTTATCAGGAAAACTGTTTTGGGGGCTCAGAAGTTGCAGAAGTGTTTTCATCACGAGGTATTGCAAGAGAATATGTTATTGATGAAATATTTGGCAAAAATCAAGCGTATAAAAACAAGACAGAAAACGTATTAAACAATTGCGCTGACCAGTTTATTCACGAACACGATGTTCTATTTAATTGGCGGTAACGGCTGCGTGTATGACACGTTGCTTACACGAAACTTAATTTGGAACACTAAAAATTAAAAATATGGAAAACGATAATTTGAAACACGAAAAGCAATGTGCTATACACGATGTTAGCACACGTTTGTTTACTGTGGAATTTTACAACCATACAGGTAGAATAAAAGGGAAAACCGAAATAAAAGCACGAAACATTGACGAAGCAGAAACGCATTTTAAATTCTTTTATCCGAAGAAATTAATTTGGAGAATATATGCTTCTTAAATGTGTGCTAACGGATGGTTGTATGTGTTCGGTTTTGCCACGCACATACTCCGATTCAAAGCGACACAGCCAATTGGCAAAACTGACATATACAACGTGTTAGTAGCTGGCGGATATTTACCCACTGCCCCTGCTACGAAGCACAAAAAATAAAAGCAAAGGGTGGGTTTTTTGAATTTTTTAAACTTAAAAATTAAATATTATGCCGACAGGTTACACAGCAGGAATTTTAGATGGTAAGATTACCACATTTCCACAATTTGCAAAACAATGTATGAGAGCTTTTGGTGCAACCATTCATATGAGAGATGATGATATGGATGCTGAGTATGTAAAAAGAACACCAAGTGATTACCATGCAAAAGAGATTGAAAAGGCTAAACAGCTTTTAAAAGATGCTGAAACATTGCCAAACGAAACAATTATCGCTAACAAAAAAGCAGAATTGGAAGAAAGTAAAAAGTATCATATTGAAAGCATTGAAAAGGCTAAAATTGGAGCAAAATTAATGAATGATATTTTAAAAGATGTTAGGAAATGGCAACCACCTACAACTGAACATAATGGATTAAAGGATTTTATGATTGACCAAATTGTAAAGACCATTGATTTTGATTGTAAAACTGATTACAATGATGAAAACCTCGCAAAAATTGAACTTCAACTACTTTCATTAAATGCTGATGAAATAAGAGCCGAAATGAAAGCAAAAGCAAAGAAAGATTTTGAATACCATACCAAAGAATATAATGCAGATGTTCAAAGGTGTGAACAATCGAATCAATGGGTAACTGATTTAATTGAGAGTTTATCCTAATCGGCTTTGCCGAAAGCGGGCGGGGCTTTTATTTTTTCTTTCAATTACACAGAAAGTTTAAATCGAAGCACTTCCTCCGCTTGCTACTAACGGATAGTGGTAAAAAATCGTTTTAATGTTTTTTACCACATGTTAGCCACTGTACCGGATTATTAACTACAAAATTTAATTATATGAAGAAAACATTTGTCTTGACTGTTTCAAAGCAGTTTCCGAAAACACATAATAGAGCTGGACAAACTACTGGCTTTATTGAAAATATTACAAGATTGTTTACGGCCGAATGCAAAAAGATACACACTATACGTTCTAATTATGAGTTGTGGCGCAAACGAGCAAAAGATATAAATGATGGCAAGGCTGTATTATCAATTAGATATTGGTCAGAAATGCCGTATCGTTCTAAACAAGTTGAAATATGCCGACTTGAAAAGATAGGTGTGGAGAAACTTGAACAGCCCGATAATTTTGTATTTGCATCAATTGGAGGCAAAATGATTAATTGGGGGGATGTTGCTAAAAATGATGGTTTAAGTTTTGAGGACTTTTGCGAGTGGTTTAAGTCAAGACAAAAAGAACCTATGGCAGTTATTCATTTCACCGACTTTAGGTATTGTGGCTAACGGATGCAAATAAAAAACGTTTTATTATGGAAGAAAAAATAAATTTTACAGAAAGGTTTAAAAATAGCAGATTGTTTAAAAAACCACAACAGCAAAAATGTTTTTTATTTGTTGTTATGCATAGGTTTTTAAAATTAACAATCTTATGGGAATGGACTGATATTGCAATATGTTTCAGAATATATCAACAGACCGATTTTGCAGATTATCATATTGGAATAGATATACAAATACTATGGTTTAATTTATGGGTACAATGTTTAAGAAAAACTTGTGCATAACGGTTTGCAGATTGGCGTTGTTGCCACTACATTTAATTTGAAACACTAAATTTAAAAATATGGAAAATGATAATTTGAAAACGGAAAGCAATAACGCCAATGTGCTGTTAGCGGATAGTAAAAATGGGCTAACCCCGATGCTCTTTGAGTTGGGATGGGGATGGTATGAAGATTGGAGTTACCACCTATTTATCCATTTTGGTAAAACACAGGAGCAATTCAAAGAAGATGTAAAATTGCTTCTTGTAAAATACGGAAAGGATTATTTAAAAAGCGAAACAAGCTGGGCTGGTGCGAATGGGTGGGTGGATTTCATTGCCGATAAAATGCCCGAACTTGGCTACCAACCAATAAAGCCAATTAGCGAAAGTTTCTTTGGCGCATACATAATTGAAGGCAATGAAGATGATGATAAGCGGTGGGGAGAAATTGTAGGTGAGGAACTTTTGCAAGAAGCAATTTTACACAATAATAAAGTGCGTGAGGAAATGGATAATAGGAACGATGAAGCTCAATAGCCCATTTTTATTTCCGCTAACTCGTTTATATGTGCAATGTACGAAACCGTACAAAGTGCCGTAAGTGATTGATTGGGGTTACTATATTCACTTGTAAATACTTGTAATTATGTTCAGCACAATAAAAGATAGCATACCTCACATACAGGAGATTGAGCGCAACCATCCTGAGATCATCGAACTGCGCAAATTGGCAAAAGAGGCGCACAAGTCTGTTGAACTGCCAGCCGTATTAAGCGAGGTCGCCCTGAAGATGTGCGGCTATATGGCTGTATTCGGGGGGACGGTGGCGGGACTAATGGCAGAAGCCAATGATGCTTATTCACACCGCAAGTTCCGGCTCATGGGAACATACCACGCACTTGAAGGAACGATCAAAGATAGGGAAGCCCAAGCACTCGAAAAGACGTTTGAGGAACACCGCCAGGAAATGATTAAGAAATACATAGCAGACTTTTACAAGAGCTTGTACGATGACTTTGACCGCGAAATTATGGTCATACAGAGCAGGCTGAAAATTCTGGCAAAGGAAATGCAATGATAAAGCACAAAAAGACATACATTGACTATTTTTCTTATGGAGTTGATTCGTTCGTTCCCTGCGAAGTATGCGGGCGTGAAGCAACAGAAGTTCATAATATTGAAAACAGGGGCATGGGCGGGACAACGAAGGAATACGACATTACAGAACTCATGGCACTTTGCCGCAAATGTCATGTGAACTTCACCGAACACCGCTGGACAAAAGAGTTTGCACAGTTGGCCCACCGTCAGTTTATGAAAATCCATGTGCCGTGCGACAAACTTTATTTGAAGGAATCTGACGACGAGTGGTTTTTCTTTGACGAACGGTCAAAAATAATTGACGAATAATTTGCATAATGAGAAACGACCACGACCAGATTTTTTAAATATGCCAAAACGATTTATTGACACGGGGTTTTTAGATCAGAAATGGATAAGGAAATTATCCCCAGAAAAAAAAATATTCCTTATTTATTTGATGCTTAAATGTGATAATGGAGGGATCATTGATTTAGATTTAGAGGATGCCTCTTTTTGGATAGGAAAAAAAATAGAACGACTTGACTTTTTGCCTGAAAATTATCTTATACCATTAAATGACTGTGGAAAATATTTTATGCCAAAATTTATAGAATGGCAATATAAAGACTTGACAAGTAATAAATATATTGTGGCGCAAGCAAGACAAATACTTGAAAAACACGGACTTATAAATTCTGATTTTACATTAAATTTAGATAAAATTTATGTAAATGTTACGAAAAATGTTCCTGAAAGTCAGGAAATAGGTATAGGTATAGGTATAGGTATAGGTAATGGTAAAGGTAAAAAAGAAGAAGAACCAAAAATTGAATTTGCAGAATTTGTAAAAATGACATTAACAGAATATAATAAATTAGTAGAAAAATACGGAGAAGCAAATACAAAAATATTCATAGAAATATTGGATAATTATAAGGGCTCAAAAGGAACAAAATACAAATCTGATTATAGGGCAATTTTAAATTGGGTAATTGATAGGGTTAAAAGTGATGGGAAGTTTATTGTTCGTGGCGGAAAGACCGAGAGCGAGCGGATGCTTGAAGAACTGGAGAAATCGGATGAAGTATACAAAAAAATGCGGGAAGAATACCCGCAGGATTTAAAGAACAGGATAGGATTAAAACCATTAAACGAAATACGATGAACATAGGTGAAATGATGATGGCTGTCATAATTGAAAGTTGGGATGAGGCGAACAAACTGCATCGTCTTGATTTTCTTGACACGTTATCCAGGCTCATAGGATATGCCAGTGATACAGACAGGATATTCAAGGTCGGTTCTTCGCCGGAAAGGATCAAAGACAACTGCGAGAAGCTATTAAAGACGGCACTTGTCCGCAAGCGGGGATATGTGTTTAAAGACCTGGAGAACATCATATACTTGGGTTATGATGGCACGCTGAGATATGAGGACAAGCACGGGGACAAGGAATTGCCTGATCCAGATGCGTATGTCAAATGGTTTGAGAGATATGGGGTAAATAAAACAGAACAGTTGCCTGATGACCGTAGGGTTACAAAGCGAGGTGCATATTTAATGATTGCTGCCCGCAAACTTGAAGAACAGAACAGACTTTCTCCTTTTGAAGTAACAAAGTTTTTAGCACAAATACCCTCTTTTATATGAACATTTTGGATTTCGCACAATTTTGTGTATCTTGCATCGACGTACAGATAGTAAACGACAAAACGATGGACGAATACAACAGGCGACAGGAGCGTGTTTTGGAGCTGAAAGACGTAGTAGACGACTGGCGGAAATATTCAGAGTTTGAGAAATGCGAGGTAGATTATATAACAGCCAAAGACACGGTAAGGATAAAGCTCATTCGGAATAGTATTTTCCAAGTCATTGAATTGCCGTACTGCGATTTGGAGAAGACCATAAAAAGCTATAAAGATAAGATACGTTATGAAAAGACGTTGAGGGAATAACGGCTGTGTGTATGAAACGTTGTGGATTGCCAGCACTAAAGCTCATTTGAAAAACAAAATTTAATTATAGGCAATGCCCATATAATGCTAAGGCAATGATATACAATAATACACAATGGGATGAGTAAAGATTATAAAGTGGAAATATATGTTTGGAATATTGGTATTTATTTTGTAGATTATGCAGTATCTAAAAATGTGTTAAATTTACGGCCAAA
>Ga0265297_10010673_pt1 | contig 11459 bp, 7 predicted proteins | sample Munlanlwell13791_FD_192502 | JGI IMG/M metagenome (GOLD analysis project Ga0265297, IMG submission 192502) | Leachate microbial communities from a municipal landfill in Southern Ontario, Canada - Leachate well 137-91 | ecosystem: Engineered > Solid waste > Landfill > Unclassified | place...
CTTGAAGCCCTGGAGCATATCTCCGCTTTTTTCGTCTATATCAGAGCCAACAAAGAGAGGTTCGCAGGTTGGCTCGGGAGTTTCGGATTGGCGGTAACAGCGTCTCTAAATACCCCTTCGAGAGGTTCGAAATGATCCTGCGTAAACTGGGCTTCACCAATGATGATTTCAACAAGATGACTCTGCCAGAGCTATACCTCAGGCTCTGTATCACCGACCCAAAAGCCTACAGTGGAGACGCATAATGGATGCCATCATCGGCTGGATAGGCGGCAAACGCCTCCTGAGAAAGGTTATCGCTCCCTTTGTCCCCAAGGATATCACCGGGTATATCGAACCCTTCGGTGGTGCTGCCTGGATGCTCCTCTACAAAGAGAAGTGGGGAGAGCTGGAAGTCTATAACGATCTGGATAACCGCCTGGTCAATCTCTTCCTGCAGGTGAAGTATCATCCTGATGAGCTGATCAAAGAACTGGACTGGTTAGTCGCCAGCCGCAAGCTCTTTGGTGATATCCTCAAGCAGGAAGGATTAACCGAGATACAGCGTGCTGCCAGGTTCATGTTTCTGATCACCAGATCATTCGGCAGCAAGGGTGACAGCTTCGGCACCTCTCAGAAGCGTGGCACCTCCAGTATGTATAACCGACTGGAACGCATCAAAGAACTCCACAGACGCCTGGATATGGTGATCATCGAGAACCTCTCGTATGAGAAGGTCATAGAGAAGTATGACACCAAGAGCAACTTCTTCTACTGCGATCCACCCTATATGCTGGGTTACACCTATGAGAACTCCAAGCAGTTTAGCCATGAAGACCTGTGTGCCAAGCTCAAGAAGATCAAGGGCAGATTCATCCTCAGCTATGATGATAATCCAGAAGTGCTCAAGCTATACAAGGGTTTTGATATCAAGCACGTCACCAGAACCAAGGGCATCAATCGTAAGGTAGGCAAGAGCGAGTTCAATGAAGTGATCATCGCCAACTTCCCACTGGAGGATCAATGAACAGCATCATCTCCTGGGTAGGTGGCAAGCGTATTCTCCGTAAGAAAATACTACCGCTTATCCCCAAGCATGACATCTACTGTGAAGTCTTTGGCGGTGCGGCCTGGATACTGTTCGGGAAGAGTGCCAACAAGGAAGACTGGCAGCTTTCCAAAAAGAGTCGCTATACTGAGGTCTATAATGATATCAATGGCGATCTGGTGAACTTCTGGAGATACATAAAACAGCATCCTGAAGCGTTTGTGACTGAGTTGAACCAGTACTTAGTATCGAGGGAGATGTTCGATAACTTTATGAAGCATGAACCCAAAACCGAGTTGGAAAGAGCGATCAAGTTCTACTATAACCTCGCCTGCAGTTATGGCTCACGCAGTAAAAACTTTTGCGTCAATCAGGGCTACAAGTATATGCCCCTGAGGAATCTGGATAAAGTAAAGGAAGCATCGGAACGATTGCGCCATGTGATCATCGAAAAACAGCCTTGGGAGAAGATCATAGCCCGTTTTGACCAGCCCCACACGTTCTTCTATCTGGACCCTCCCTACTATACCAAGGAGCACATCTACGAACGTGAGGACGCAGATACCTTCAACCAGCATGAAGAGCTGGCGGAAGCCTTGAAACAGATCAAGGGCAAGTTCCTGCTATCCTACAACAACGATCCTTACATCAAGCAGCTATACGATGGATGTGTCATTGAAGAAGTCGAAACGCAGTACTCGGTGTCCGGAGCGTTCCAGACTGAAGTTGAGCTGCTAATTAGGAACTACCCAATCGGTTGTTCTACGTCTTGTAAACACGAGTAGGTTGTTTTCTGCATTCATCATGGTTTGAACAACAACCACATGATCCACATTTGGAACAGCACAGAACACCTTGTTTCCCACAATTAATGCATGTAGCAGGTTGAGGATTATCCATGACAACATTAGAATATTGTTCGCAACCGTCATGCTCAGAGCATTTTGCACATAATCCGCAATGTGAACAACACAGTACTCCTTCCTTGCCGCATTTGCAGCAAGTTGCAGGCAGAGGTTTGACCATAGCCATATTAATCTCCTTGTTCTTTGTTTGCAACATGATTTCTAATATGAAAAAATTGTCAATACCAAAATGCCCGACCTAACTTTTAAGCTCATCCTCGTCACTAATGATGCCAGTATTAAGCTTGCAGAAGTCTGTAATGTGTCAGTGAAAACTTCAAATTCTTATCACTTGGACAAGTGACGCTACCGCATTGTCTATAAATGGGATATGGGAGGTGAATCAGTTCTGTGTTGGGCTTGGACATTCCTATTGGATATGGACTTTTCTATCATCAAAAACTTCAAATCCGGTCACTATACTGATTTACGTGGACATTTACTGGAACAAAGCAAGTTCCAAGTTTCTGGGCGTAACCATATATAATGAAATAAGATAGAAAGTCAGTAACACTTGGTGTTTTAGGCTTGGAAACCATCGGACTTGGACATTTGAAGTTTTCGGTGATCCAATTTGAAGTTTTCACTGACACATTACACTTTTTTCCTTTACTCGGCAAAGAGATTCTGCACTTTTTTCTTGACAACAAATCTTAATGCAGCATTTGGATTAAAATCTATACATATAAAGCTAGGGAACAACTAATGAAAGAAGGTTTAATACAAAAAAATGACTATCATTCCATATTCTTTTCAGATCGAGCAGAGGAATGTGGAAGTGAGATAAAGGCCTTATTTCTAAATCATCTGGAATATTCATTAATAAAAGATACAACCACTGTTAGAAATTGGGATATATATTATGCTTTGGCTCTCAGTTTACGCGATCTATTAATTGAGAGATGGTTACGCACTCAATATGAATATCGAAAGCAGGATGTGAAGAAAGTCTATTATCTTTCAATGGAATTCTTGCTGGGGCGAATGCTAACCAACAGTTTAATAAATCTGGAAGTGTACAACGAAGTTTACGATATGTTAAAGCAGATGGGTTACCGCTTGGAAGATATAATTGAATTGGAACCGGACATGGGTTTAGGAAATGGAGGTTTAGGACGTTTAGCTGCCTGTTTTATGGATTCTTTAGCCACCCAAGCTTTTCCTGCTTATGGTTATGGAATTCGTTATGATTTTGGCATATTCAAACAGCAAATTGTTCAGGGTTATCAAGTTGAAGAACCAGACCACTGGCGAAAAAATGGTTGCCCATGGGAAATAAATCGTCCGGAACTCACATACCGAGTTCGTTTTGGAGGCAAAGTTATTACGCAGACCCTTCCTGATGGCAGAATTGAATATCATTGGGTTGATACAGAAGATGTTATGGCTGTTGCTTGGGATATTCCTGTTCCTGGTTATGAAGTAGATAATGTAAATAATTTACGTCTTTGGCAAGCAACCAGCAGTGATGAATTTGATTTGGAATATTTTAATAGTGGGGATTATGTAAAAGCGGTGGAGAAGAAAACCATTTCAGAGAACATCAGCAAAGTGCTCTATCCCAATGATAATGTTCATTTAGGTAAGGTGTTGCGTTTGCAGCAGGAGTATTTTTTTGTTTCTGCTACGCTCCAGGATATTTTTTCGCATTGGAAAAGGGATCATAATAGCTTTACGGACCTTCCAGAAAAGATTGCTATTCAGTTAAATGACACTCATCCAGCTCTTGCCATTCCTGAAATGATGCGTATTTTGATTGATGAGGATCGTCTCAGTTTTGATTCTGCCTGGGAGATTACAAAGCGTTGTTTTTCTTTTACAAATCACACAATTTTACCTGAAGCTTTAGAAAAATGGAGTATTTCTCTTTTTGAGGAATTACTGCCGCGTCATCTATTACTTATTTATCAAATAAACAGTGTAGTAATGGAAGAAGTTATTCGCTTATATCCAGGTGATATTGTTAAAATGCGTAATGTCTCTATAATTGAAGAAACTAATGGAAAAGCAATTAGGATGGCTCAGTTAGCAATTCATAGTGCACACAAAGTGAATGGGGTAGCCAAATTACATACCAAAATTCTATGTGAGAGAATTTTCCCCGATCTTGCTGAAATGTATCCTGATAAATTTCATAATATTACGAATGGTATCACTCCTCGGCTTTGGCTGCATACTTGTAATCCTCAATTAGCCAGTTTAATTACAGAATATATAGGAAACGGCTGGATTAGGAATTTGGAAGAAATTAGTAAAATTGAACAGTATATAGATAATTACGACTTTCGTACTTCCTTTGCTGAAGTGAAGCAGATCAACAAAAATCACTTAAGTAAATACATTTACCGAGAAACAGGTATCAGAGTGCAGGATAATTCTCTCTTTTATACTCAGATAAAACGATTGCATGAGTATAAACGTCAATTATTGAATGTGTTAGGAGCGATTGCTCGTTATTTTCAGATAAAAGATAATCCGCAAGGTGATTTTGTTCCGCATACAGTTATTTTTGCCGGAAAAGCGGCTCCCGGATATTATTTAGCTAAACGACTGATAAAATTGATAAATAACATTGGGGAAGTGGTGAATAAAGATCCTGATGTTAAAGACCGTTTGAAAGTAGTCTTCTTGCCAAATTATTCTGTTTCTCTGGCAGAAAAGATTATTCCGGCAACAGATCTTTCCATTCAAATTTCTACTGCAGGTTACGAAGCCAGCGGAACGGGAAATATGAAATTTGCTTTAAACGGAGCTTTAACCCTGGGAACTTTGGATGGAGCCAATATCGAAATGTCTGAAGAAATCGGAATTGAAAATATGTTTATTTTTGGCTTGAATGCAGAGCAGGTAAGACATCTACAACAAAGCGGTTATAACCCCTATAGTTATTATGAAAATGATCCTGAACTGAAGAGAGTAGTTGATTCCTTGATAGATGGCAGCTTTGAGGAAGGCGAAAAAGGTCTCTTTCTGCCTATCTGGAAATCACTTATGGAAGAAGGTGACTTATATCTAAACTTAGTTGATTTTCGTGCTTTTATGGATGCATTTGATAGAGTTGATACACTTTATCAAAACCGCGAACAGTGGATAACAAAAGCTATAATAAATGTATCTAAAATGGGGAGATTCTCCAGCGATAGAGCGATTATGGAATATGCTAATCAAATTTGGAACATTCAACCCTTACCCTTGGTATTGAACAACGGGAACAACAATTCTTCTGTATGAACAGGATAAAAACCTGTCTCCTCTTTCTTTGTGGCTGTCTTTATCTTTTTCCCTTGACTGCTGCCATTGTTATAAATGAGGTTTGTTACGATCCAGTTGGTTCTGATGATGGTTTTGAATGGATAGAACTTTTTAATAACGGCAATAGTTCTGAACAACTGGAAGGGGCAAAAATTGTCTCTGGAGGAGCTTCTTTTACCCTTCAATACACTATTCCATTTTTTGAATTAAGACCAGGTCGTTATTTATTGATAGGGGGTTCCTCGGTTCCTAATGCTCAACTTATCTATAATTTTAGTTTTCAAAATGGTGGTAGTGAAACAGATGGTATCTGTTATATTAGTCCAGATGGAATTTATACTGATACTGTGCTTTACGATTCTCCTAATACAAATCAACTGATAGATGATACTAATTATCCCGGAATTTATTTTGCACCAGATGTTATAGCAGGTAATTCTCTGGCAAGAATTATTGACGGTTTGGATACTAATAATTGTGCAATAGATTTCATTGCAGAAGCAAATCCTACTCCCGGCTTGCCAAACCGGCGCCATTGCGATTATGCTTTTGGCCAATATAATTTTAATTATGATTATGGCTTTGCCGAAATAGATCTGTGGTTGAAAAATCTTAGTTCCATCACTCCTCTAATATCAGCAGAATTATCTGTTATGCAAAATGATGATTTACTGGCTCAGCAGATTATTTCTCCCATTCCTGCATTAGATTCATTGTGGGTTAATTTAGCTTTTTACTGTAACAATTATCCTCTGATTATAAAGCTAAATTTAACAGACGATCCGGATTCTACCAATAATATATTATTGATTCCTATAAATCCGGATATGGAACAGGGAATTTATATCAACGAATATTTGGCTAATCCCGAAACCAATAACCAGGAATGGATTGAGCTCTACTGTGGAATTAAACAGCGAGGGGATTATTATATTGAAGATAGTTCCAATTCCAAGATCCGTTTTTCTTTGCCCGAAAACAGTGGCTATTATGTTATCTGCCAATATCCAGAGGAATTACTTATTCGCTATCCGGATTGTCCAATAGGTTCTGTTATTTTAGCTGAGAGTTGGACATTTCTAAATAATTCTGGAGATCTTTTGGTTTTGAAAAATGAATCGACAACTTTGGATTCTATATCTTACACTGGAGAGGAAATATTAAAAGGAATATCCCGTGAAAGAGTTTTGAGCGATTCCACTGTTTTCTGGCAAAATTGTTATAACCAAATAGGAGGGACTCCTGGTTTACCAAATAGTATTTTACCCCAAACAGAACTTCCTGATTTAGGGAAAGTTACGCTATCTGGAAGTCCCTGTAATGCTAAAGCTGGCGAAAAAATCACCCTTGCTTACAATTTTCCTGCTGAAACTAATCGTATTTCCTGCCGTATTTTTGATTTGAGTGGCCGTAAAATTTGTACAATTGCAGATTATTCTTTAGTAAATGCTTCAGGATTTGTTCATTGGAATGGTTGCAAACAGGATGGAACTTTTGCCCCTCGCGGACTTTATATTATTTTATGGGAATCGCAAAATGCGAGTGGGGGGAAAATAATGCGCAAACAATTTACTGCTGTTCTGAAAGGATAATTGCTATTTTCTTCGGTTGAGAAGGATTAGAGGGTTTAGAAAATTCAAAACTCTCAGAGCGACACAATGATAGTGATGGGTGCGTAAAGCACTCGAAACGAGGATTTTAGGACTGAATTTTAGAAACAAGGATTTAAGGATTTAGAGGATTGTATTATATAAACAATAAAAGCCCCTCAGGGCGACACAATGATAGCGATGGGTGCGTAAAGCACTCGAAACGAGGATTTTAGGACTGAATTTTAGAAACAAGGATTTAAGGATTTTAGGATTTAGAGGATTGTATTATATAACCAATAAAAGCCCCTCAGGGCGACACAATGATAGCGATGGGTGCGTAAAGTACTCGAAAAAGATATGTTATATTTCCCCTCTCTTCTTGCAAACTATCCCATCAGCTTTTGGTATATATTGTAATTTTCCAGATCAAAACAATAAAAATAGATCTCCATCTCAGGATGCTCTTCTACAAATTCCTGTGCTGTAGAAATAGCTACTTTGGCTGCTTCATCTTTGGGAAAACGATATACACCTGTAGATATATTGGGAAAGGCAATGGATTTGATTCTATGTGAAAATGCCAGTTCGAGGGACTTTTTATAACAAGAAGCCAAAAGTTCCGCTTCCCCTGAGTTGCCTCCTTGCCAAATAGGACCAACTGTATGGATAACAAATTGTGCCTTAAGATTATAACCCCTGGTAATCTTTGCCTCACCTGTTTTGCAACCGCCCAATGTTTTACATTCTTCTAAAAGACCTTTTCCAGCAGCTCTATGAATTGCACCATCTACTCCTCCACCACCTAAAAGGGTACTATTGGCTGCATTTACAATTGCTTCGCCCTTAAAATTAGTTATATCACCAAATCTGAGTTCTATCATTCTTTCACCTCCATTTGATAATTGGGCTGGTAAGTTCTTTTTCAACTTATATGTTAATCCATTCCAAAACACTTAATGATTATGCAGAATTCCGTCAATGAAAATAAGCCATTGGCAACAGCAAACATAAATAAAAGATGTTCTAGCAAATTTTTTGCACAAACACAAGACCCTAAAAGAAAAAATAGCATAACTCCTTATTGCTTAATCGGTTCTAAGGCAACTCCGTAATAATAAAGTAACAATGAAGTAACGCTAAAGTAGTTTCGTTATTAGAGTATTAGAGAATCGTTACCGAAAGTCTACAGAGTGAAGCAAGGAACGGGAAAAGCATTATTTTCCTTGACCTTTTCCTCATAACTGCAAATTATGATTACAAATTTAAGAATAGGAGGTAAAATCTGTGATCAACTCTAAAATGAATGCATAACAGCATAGGAAAAAAGAATCTATATTTTTAGTTCTGCTACAAAGCTGTTATGCTTGCCAAACCAGAAAAATGCCAAAAAATAACTATAGGAGCTACAATGCAGGCAATACAGCTGAAAAATATACACTTTACCTATCCCGATCAATATCAAGAAATTCTATCCGGAATTACTCTGGATATTTGTGACGGACAAAAAATAGCCCTTATCGGAAAAAATGGGTGCGGAAAATCAACCTTGCTAAAAATAATAATGCGAGAATTGCAGCCAACTTCCGGTTCTATTTCTTACCCTAATTCAATTCCCAAAATTGGTTATCTGCCTCAGGATCTTATGGTTCGTGGTAGTATAACCGTGCGTGATTATCTATTGCAAGTAGATATTAACAGTTATAATATAATTAATGAAATCAATGCCCTTTCCAGAATAGACAACCTTCAGGAAAAAGATGGCTTGCGTCTTGCTGAATTGTGGCAAGAATATGATCAAAGTAATGTAATAATGTGGGAACAAACGGTGGATGATGTGATAAGAGAAATGGATTTGAATCTCCTTGCCCAACAAAGTTTCAACACTCTTTCCGCAGGAGAAACAACCCGCGTTCAGCTTGCTTCGCTTTTATTACAAAATCCGGATATATTAATTTTGGATGAACCAACAAATCATCTTGACCTAAAAGAACTCGTCTGGTTGGAAAATTGGCTAAATGCCTATCCTAAAGCTATCCTTTATGTTTCCCACGATAGAATTTTTATTGATAACACTGCTTCAAAAATCATTGAACTGGAAAAGGGAAAAGTCCTGATTAGAACAGGCAATTATCAAAGTTTTACTAAAGATAAACAGGAATTGCAAGAACACCAGTTAAAACAATATACCGAGCGCAAAAAACTGATTGGAAAACTGCAAGAAGCAGCCCAAAAAAGACATAACTGGGCAAATAGCTTTCAAAAAGAAACTCGTCCTGAGGGGGGTGGTTTTAAATATGAATCAATTTTTAATGCTGCCCGAACAATGAATCAACAGGCAAAACATATTGAAGAGCGCATAATTATGCTGCAAACTCGCTTTCCAATTGAAAAACCGATCAAAGATAAGACCAGAAAAATAGTGTTTTCTCCTGCCACAGGACAACAAAAAGAACTGCTTTCTCTTAAAGATATTGATTTTGCTTACGGCGAACAACAGGTTTTGCATAACCTCTATTTTTATATCTGGAGCGGTGAAAAAATCTGGCTTGCAGGAGCAAACGGAAAGGGTAAAACTACTCTGCTGCAAATAATTGCTGGCGACCTGAAACCTAAAAAAGGGACTGTTTCATATGCTAATTTTTTAAGATTGGGCATATACAATCAGGATTTGCATATACTACCGATAAATTTAACTATTTTGGAGTATTTGAAACAATTTTCCGCTGAGGAAATTAAGATTCGTAACTTTATGGGATGCTTGGGACTAACAGGAGATATTGCCTATCATAAAATAGCAGTTCTTTCTTGGGGCGAAAAGGCTAAAGTGCAACTAACTGCTTTGTTATGTGGAGAATACAATCTTTTGCTTTTGGATGAGCCAACCAATCATTTGGACATCAAAACCCGCGAAATGCTGGAAAAAGCACTAAAACAATATCCGGGAGCAGTGATATTTGTCTCGCACGACAGAGCTTTTATTCAAAATTTAGCGTCCCGCAAATTTGAACTGAAATAGTGTTTTTTTCGTGTTCTGGTTTTGACTCTAAACCGATTCTTTCGTATATTGAAACGAGATTGGTATAGCAACAAGATATTTTGTCTCCTGCCTTTTCCTGGCAAAGCTGACTCGTTTTGCTTTTGACTCTAAACCGATCCTTTTTTGTATTGAAACGAGATTTGTAAGGCAACAAGATATTTTGTCCCCTGCCTTTTCCTGACAAAGCTGACTCGTTTTGCTTTTGACTCTAAACCGATCCTTTCGTATATTGAAACGAGATTGGTAAGGCAACAGTATATTTTGTCCCTTGCCTTTTCCTGGCAAAGCTGAAGCTCGGTTTAGAGTTAAAACAAAACTTCATTTCATTGGGAGATGCTGGTAACCTATTTTTTCATTGCAGAGCATCCTTTTCATCGGTATAAAAAACTTCACCACAATATAGTTACCGTACAAATTAAGAGTTCATTCGATACAGTGTTGTTCTGGAAAAAGTTGTTGTTTGGGTGGCTGTGTGCATTGTTCTTGTTTTAACTCTCAATTTTGAAGTTGGTAAAATAGCCAAAATGCAGTTGTAAGAAAAAAAATGAGAGAAAACTGGTAATTAAGCTGGCAGTGGCAAAATTGAAAGTCAAAAACAAGCATCCTCTTTTCGTTTTGACTCTAAACCGATCCTTTCGTATATTGAAACGAGATTTATATAGCAACAATATATTTTGTCCCCCGCCTTTTCCTGACAAAGCTGACTCGTTTTGCTTTTGACTCTAAACCGATCCTTTCGTATATTGAAACGAGATTTGTAAGGCAACAAGATATTTTGTCCCCTGCCTTTTCCTGGCAAAGCTGAAGCTCGGTTTAGAGTTAAAACAAAACTTCAATAAAACGGGAGATGCTGGCAACCAAATCTTTCATTGCAGAGCATCTTCCAACCTATGAAAAAAAACTTCACTCTTTTAGTGTTACCGTACAAATGAAGAGTTCATTCGATACAGTGTTGTTCTAGAAGAAGTTGTAGCTTGGTTGGCTGTGTGCATTTTTCTTGTTTTAACTCTCAATTTTGAAGTTGGTAAAATAGCCAAAATGCAGTTGCCAGAGAAATAATGAGAGGGAACTGGTAATTAAGCTGGCAGTGGCAAAATTGAAAGTCAAAACAAGCATTCTCTTTTCGTTTTGACTCTAAACCGATCCTTTTTTGTGTTGAAACGAGATTTATATAGCAACAATATATTTTGTCCCCCGCCTTTTCCTGTCAAAGCTGACTCGTTTTGCTTTTGACTCTAAACCGATTCTTTCGTATATTGAAACGAGATTTATATAGCAACAAGATATTTTGTCCCCTGCCTTTTCCTGGCAAAGCTGAAGCTCGGTTTAGAGTTAAAACAAAACTTCAATAAAACGGGAGATGCTGGCAACCTATTTTTTCATTGCAGAGCATCTTCCAACCTGTAAAAAAAAACTTCACTCTTTTATTGCTACCGTACAAATGAAAAGTTCATTCGATACTGTATAGTTCAGGAAATAGTTGTTGTTCGGTTGGCTGTGTGTATTGTTCTTGTTTTAACTCTCAATTTTGAAGTTGGTAAAATAGCCCAAATGCAGTTGCCAGAAAAATAATGAGAGGAAACTGGTAATTGAAATGTCAGTGGCAAAATTGAAAGTCAAAAACAAGCATTGTGTTACGGAGAAGT
>Ga0265297_10010674_pt1 | contig 11458 bp, 10 predicted proteins | sample Munlanlwell13791_FD_192502 | JGI IMG/M metagenome (GOLD analysis project Ga0265297, IMG submission 192502) | Leachate microbial communities from a municipal landfill in Southern Ontario, Canada - Leachate well 137-91 | ecosystem: Engineered > Solid waste > Landfill > Unclassified | place...
GAGGAGCCGCCGCAGAAAGAGATGGGCGACCTGGCCTATCCCTGTTTCCCGTTGGCCAAGCTGATGAAGAAGTCTCCCGCTGACGTCGCCAAGGTTTTGGCGGCATCAGTCGGCAGCGGCGGACTCGTCGCGTCGGCGGAAGCTGCCGGACCGTATGTGAATTTCAGGCTGGACCGGGACGCTTTTTCACGAGCGGTGCTTGAAGACGTGATGAGTGATGTCACTGGTTATGGGGAGGAGCACCCTTCGGCTTCGCTCAGGGCGAAGAAGGGGCAGAAGCTGATCGTCGAGTATGGCCAGCCGAATACCCACAAGGAAGTACACGTCGGACACTTGCGGAACTTTTTCCTCGGGTTATCGGTCGTCAGGCTTCAGGAGGCGGCGGGCAATACCGTTATTCCGGTCAACTACATCGGTGATGTCGGCGCGCACGTCGCCAAATGCCTCTGGGCGTACAGGAAGTATCATGCCGGCGAGACGCCGGTTCCAGGACAGGAAGGCAAGTTCCTCGGAGAAATTTATGCCGAGGCGACACGGCGCATCGAAGCTGACGCATCGTTGAAGGAAGATGTGTCCTCCGTCCAGCGAGCGCTGGAATCGGGAGATCCGGAATGGACTGCGCTTTGGAAGGAGACGAAGCAGTGGTCCGTGGACGAGATGAGCAATATTTTTGAAGAGTTGGGATGCGATTTCAGATACACTTATTACGAATCCGACGTTGAGGAACCAGGCAAGAAGCTCGTGAAGGACTTGCTTGAGAAAGGTATCGCTAAAAAGAGCCAGGGCGCCATTGTCATGGATTTCGAATCCGAAGGTCTCGGCATCTTCTTGCTGCTCAAGTCTGACGGCAGCGCGCTGTATGCGACCAAGGAGCTGGCGCTCGCGAAACTCAAGTTTTCCGAATTCGCGGACGCCGATGCCAGCATCCACGTCGTCGATGTCAGGCAGTCGCTCTATTTCCAGCAGCTGTTCAGGACCCTGCAGACCATGGGCTTCGACAAGAGGATGGTCCACCTGTCGTACGATTTCGTGACGCTCAAGGAAGGCGCGATGTCATCGCGGAAGGGGAACGTCATCACTTACGGCGATTTCCGCAGGGAGATGGTCAAGCGCGCGGCCGACGAGACGAGAAAGCGGCACGGGGACTGGGACGCGGAGCGGATCGATTCGACCGCTTGGTCAATCGCCGAGGGGGCGATGAAGTTCGCCATGCTCAAGCAGGACAACGACAAGCCGATAGTATTCGACTTCGATAGCGCGCTGGCGTTCGACGGATTCACCGGACCGTACGTGCAGTACGCGCATGCGAGGATGAACAGCATTTTAAGTAAAGGGGCAGGAGGGACAGAAGTGAAAGAAGCGAGAGAAGCGAGACCCTTCGACTTCGCTCAGGGCAGGGAAGGGGCAGAAGGATTCTCCGATTTCACGGTGGAGGAGTTTGAGGTTCTGCGGAAGGTGGCGGCGCTTCCGGAAGTCGTCGCTGACGCGGCGCGGGAATTCCGCCCGTCGCTCATGGCGCAGTACGCCTTCGAACTGGCACAGGATGCGAGCGCGTTCTATCGCGACGCGCCGGTGATTTCGGCGGAGGGCGCGGACCGCGCTCGCCGGCTGGCGATCGTCCAGGTCATCGCCGTCGCCATCAAGCGCTCGCTGTATCTCCTGGGCATCCCGGCGCCGGAGGAGATGTGACGGTCACCATCATCGGATGAATATCTACACCCCTGGTTTTCCAGGGGTTTTCGACGATTGACTTACGCTTAAAATCGTGGTAAACGATAGGTGTTTGGGGCAACCCAAGAATGGTTCACTGACAACTTAGAAGGAAGGAAGGCTAAGCATGACAGTGCAACTCCCGCAGGATGGCTTCGCCGTAGTACGGCTGTCGAAGGTGGCAGAGGACCAGACGGTCCTCGACCAGCTCATCCGTTGCTTCATCGGAGCGTTCAACGCCACCGGTGAGAACGAGTGGGGGGAGACCTGGACCGAGGAGACGGCGCGGCATCGCCTCGTCATCGCCCCGGGGGACGAGATCGAGCGGACGAACGTGGCCGCCTGGTGCAAGGACGGCAAGATGCTGGGCTTCGCGCTAACTCTCGTGGGCGATCCCGGCGTGTTGGTGCGCGAGAGCGATATGCCGCCCGGTCACAACGACTCGGCTTCCGTCGAGGCGGTCAGGCGCAACCTGGATTGGCTGGCCGGCCCTATCGCCAAGTTGATGTACGGCCGCGAGGTCGCCATCCCGCCGGAGAATCGCGCCAAGAGCGACATCCGGCCGGTGCAGGGTCTCATGTACCACAGCGTGCACGCCGCTCTGCTCGATGGCGCGGACTACTTCATCACCTGGATCATCAAGGGCTGCAAGGTCTATCCGATCTATCTCGGTATCGGTACCGAGATCGTCTACGACTTCATGGATGCGAAGAAGCACATGTTCGTCGGGACCAGGACGCTGCAGGCGACCAGACGGCTTTCGAGTCCGCCGCAGGAGTTCGTCAAGATGATCGCCGAGCGGTCGCGTTGGGGCTGATACGCCCTAAACGACACGACGACATTCGTGTATACTGTGGAGGTGAGGTCGTGAACAGATACACAAGCGAATTTCGTCGTCACTGCCAGGGTGCGTCGGATACCGACAGGTATTTCGTCGCCATGAACGTCTCTGCCGGAAAGGTAGGTACGGTCTCGGGGGGACCAGGCGGGAAGATTGACGAAGTGCTGGCCTTCGATAGAGCCGAGTCCACAGGGACCTATATCGGCCAGGTCAATGCGATCCGCGTCTCGTCGTTCTGTTCTCCTCACGGACTTGTCTGGGGGTATGACGCCGCTCGGGCCACTCCGGAGCCGCGGCATCTCCTGACCAGCATCAAGCAGTGGGACGGCAGCGATGTCCCCATCTACAGAGGAACCGTCCTGACGCGGGCCGCCAAGAGCCTGTTCGGGACGAGACAGCATCCTCGTTTTCCGTTGTCGCCAGGGACGCTTCTCCCCGTGGCCATGAAGGAGGTCGAGGCAAGAGGCCCGGCGATCCTGTTCGCGGGTTGCGCTGTCGGCATCCGGTCTACGGAGGGAGAAGGCGCGTCCGTCCTGATGGAGGTGGCCGATGTGTTGTCACCGTCAGGGGGCGGAGAATCTCCGCGCATCCGATTGGAAGCCGTCCGTCGACATCTGGCCGAGAGCGTCCTCATCGTGGCCCGTAATCAGGGCACGAAGGTCGCCAGCGTGTTCGTCAAATTGATCTGGCTTCGCGTCGACCAGGACGAGGTAGGATGCTGTATGTCGTTCGTTCCGTACTTTCGGCTGGCGGCCGATGCGATGCCTGCGGGCGGCCTCGACGTGCTACGCACCATGTCGCTCGACGACTGGATACGCTGGACCGGCGAGACATCCACGCAGTTAAGTTGAAGTCAGTATGGAGCTCGAGTACCGACTAATTTACTTCGCCACCGCCTACCTGAACGCCGCGATGGGGTTGTCGATGTTCTTTCATCGCACACGGACCGCGGTCGTCCAGACCTATCTCGCTTTTGTCGTTGCCATTACAGGGTGGATCGTCACCCTGTTTTTGTTTTATTCGTTGACGGATGCCATGCACGTCTTGTTGTACGGCCGGCTGAACTTCGTTTTCTCGCAATTGCTCTTGTTCTTCATGTTCGTGTTCATCTACCTTTTCCCGAGGAAGGTCGTGGTCCTATCAAAGTATGTGTGGGCGGCGATGATCGTTTGGACGGTCATCGTGACCTGTCTATCCGGACTGACCGATTTGGTGGACAGAAATGAAATCATTCAAGGCGCAGATCGAATAACGGAGTTTGGTCCGCTGTTCTGGATGCATTTCGTCCATATTATATTTTTCTTCCTGGCTAGCCTGGTCATCTTGGTCAAGAAGCTTTCCATTTTACGGGGAAAAGAAGCGCTGCAGGTCAGGAGGCTTGCCATTGGATGGGGTATCAGCGCGTTGCTGGCCATCATCACCAATCTGGTCCTGCCCTTCCTCGTCGGAAATTATGATTTCCAGCACATCGGACCGGCGGCGACGATCTTCCTTGTTCTTGCCACGGCTTATGCCATCGCACGCCATGAAATGCTGGATGTGAAGATGGTGGCGACCGAACAGTTTACGATCTGCATACTGTTCATTTCATTCATCAACATCGCAATCGCTTCCAGCACATTCCAGGTGGTCATGGCGATAATGGCATTGGTCGTCGGCCTAATCATCGGGATTGCCCTGATTGACAGCGTCCGCAAGGCGCATATCCGCAGTCTGGAGCTGATCCGGCTGTCCAGAAGCCTCGCTGCCGCCAATAAGAAACTCGAGAAGCGCGACCAGATGCGGAGCGAGTTCATTTCCATAGCTTCGCACCAGCTTCGTACGCCGGTCTCCGTGATGAAGGGCTACCTTTCTCTCATGCTCGACGGCAATTACGGACGCGTCTCGAAGAAGATCCAGGATAAGATCAGGCAGATGTACGAAATGAACGAAAGGCTGGTGCTGCTTATCAACAACATGTTGAACATGACGCGCATCGAGAAGAACAAGATCGATTTCGGATTCAAGGAGCTTAGGATAGATGAAGTGGCGGCGGCGGTGGTGGTGGAGATGTCGTACAAGGCCGAACAGAGGGGACTGGAATTGAGATTGAAAAGCTATGCGGGCAAGATGCCGACAGTGTATTCGGACGAAGAGAAGATCCGGGAGATCCTCATCAACCTGATCGACAACGCAATCAAATACACGCAGAAGGGCTTCATCGAGATCAGTTTCGACGTCGATCATCCGGGCCGCCGCGTCATCGTCTTCGTGCGTGATTCCGGTCTGGGTCTGACGCAGGAGGATGCGGCAGGCATGTTCAGGGAGTTCCATCGGGTGAACAATCCCAACGTGCCGAAGGAAAACGGCGCCGGACTGGGGCTGTTCATCGCCGCCCGGTTCCTGGACGGCATGGGCGGGAAGATTTGGATCGAAAAGACCGAGCCAGGCGCCGGTTCGACGTTCGCCTTCCATGTCCCGTTCGCGCCGCCCGATGCGCAGCCTGACGCGACCGTTAAATTGGAATGACAATCTCCCCCGCAGCATGACGTTAACCATACTTGCCGTCTACATCTCCATCCTCCTGGGCGTCCTCGTGTTCGGGTCGGGCATCTGGCTGTATTTCGGCGACAGGAAGCGGGTCGGAAACATGACCATGAGCGCGCTGTTGGTGTGTTCCGGCCTGTGGTCGTTCTCGCATGTCCTTTGGCGCGCCGCGGAAGATTCGCCGCAAGAGCTGTTCTGGCTTAGGACGCTCATCTTCATCGGCCTGTTGCTGCCAGTGCTCTTCCTGTTCTACACGGTGACATTTTTCAAGGGACGATTACCGCCGCTGGTGCTGCAGGCCGCGCCTTTACTGCCGAATCTGGTCGCCTTTTGGTTCATCTACGGCACCGATCAGGTCGTGGCGCTTGATCAGTACGGCTCGCCCGTATTCGGTCCGGGCGGCGTCGTCCTGGCGATGCATTTCGGCATCGTCTATGCCATCGCGCTGCTGGCCATGTTCATCTTGGGGCGGAAAGGGCGCATCGAAAGCCGCGCGTTGTTGTTCTCCTTCGGCGGATCGACGCTCGCATTCAACTCGACTTTCGCCGTCCTGGCCAGCGCGTCCCTGTTCCAGGGCCTTCACTGGTTCTGGCTGGCCAACGTCATGCTTTCCGTCGGCATGATCATCATGGCCGTTCCGGTCATCGGCCGGTTCATCATCAAGGATCTTCAGCTCCTGGGCGCCGGGTTATTCGTCTTGCTGTCGCTGACCCTGCTCGTTACGGACATCGTCGTTTCGGTGACGCTGCTGGACTTCACCTTCCGGCTCGTCCTGCTGATCATCATTACGTTTTACGGGATCTTGGTCGTGCGCTCTCACATGCGCGAAGTGCATCGTTTTCGGCAGGTCGAAGATCTCAACAAACGGATCGCGCATCTGAACGGATCGCTCGTCAAGTCCGATAAGATGAAGATGAAATTCCTGTCTTTCGCGTCGCATCAGCTGCGCGCGCCGCTCTCCGGCGTGTTGAGCTACCTGAACATGATGAGCCGGGGCGATTTCGGCAAGATCAATCTGAAACAGCAGGAAATCCTGGGCGTGAACGAAGAGGCGTTGAAGCAGCTGCGCGGCACCATCGAGACGTTCCTGGACGTATCGAAGATAGAAATGGGCGGTCTGGAGCTGGAGCGTACCGAGGCGACCGTCGATCATCTCGTCAAGGCGGTGTCCGATGACTTGAGACCGGCGGCGGAAAAGAAGGGTCTGCGTTTCAGGGTCGACATGGATGGCGCTGTTCCGGTCATGATCGATTCCGGCAAGTTATATCACGCCATCGCTAATCTCATCGACAACGCCATCAAGTACACGGCGAAAGGCAGGGTGTCGGTCAGGGTTCAGGGCGGACGGGATCGGGTCAAGGTGGATGTCACGGACACCGGCTGCGGCATGGACGTCAAGACCTTGAAAAAGGTCAGGCGCGTGCTGGCCGGCGGATTGGAGGAGATAAGATTCGAGAGGGAGGGCGGATCGGGGCTCGGCATCCACATCGCCAGGAAGATCATCGAGGGACACGGCGGGAAATTGACGGCGATCTCCAGGGGTCGAGGCAAGGGATCGACCTTCTCGTTCTGGATACCGAAGGCGTAAGGGGGCAGAGGGTGCAAAAGGAGCAGCAGGGACAGAAGGGGCAGAAGGCATCCTTTTCCCGCTTCTCCCGCTTTTGCCCCTTTTCTAGCTCCGGATTGTTTTGACACCCTTTTTCGCCGGGGCTATACTCATTTGGAGCTATCGCGGCCTTATCCGCTTTTTCCCCTACATCAAACACTCATCGCCCGTCTTCCGACGGCGAAATTATTTATGTTTCAAAAACATGATATGCCCATGAGAGAAACCAACCACGAGGCCGAAACCATCATCTCGGCGTCAGTGAAAGTCGAAGGTGATTTCGTCAGCCAAGGGAACGTCCTCATCGAGGGTGAAGTCGAGGGAAGCATCAAGACGGAGAAGGACTTGCGCGTCGGCGAGCACGCGCGCATCGCTGCCGACGTGTCGGCGGCGAGCGCCACGGTCGCGGGCGAAGTGCGCGGGAACATGACCGTCCGAGAGCGTCTTCAGCTCGAACCGACCGCCAGGGTGTTCGGGGACGTCAAGACGAAAGACTTGGTGATCGCGAGCGGCGCTGTCGTCAACGGCAGGATCATGATGGAAGCCGAAGAGGAGGCGGCCGGTCGTGTCGCCAAGGCCGTCAAGGCGGCCGTCAAACCGGCGATCAAGACCGCGAAGGTAGAAGCCGGGGAAGAGAAGATCGAAGACGCTCTGGACGCGGGCGACGCGGCGACCGAGAAGGAGAAAGAGGGAACCAAGAAGACCATCAACGCCTTCTTTACCCGTTAGACCCATCCGACGGCAGGCAGGCGATGCCAGAGCCGGCGTGATGCGATCCGCGAAACACCGACAGCATGTATTTCTATATCTACGACAATTTCCTGTCCGAGAAGAAGTATGAGCGGACCCTGGCGGCCGTGGAAACGCGGCTGACGGATTTGGGCATCAGCGGCAAGATCGGGAGGCTGTCTCCGTTCACCAGCGCGAAGGGTCTCATCAGGGATGAGGCGAAGCGAGGGTCGCAGACCGTCGTGGTCGTCGGCAATGACGAGACGGTATCGAAAGCGATCGAGGGCATCGGCGAGGTCAAGGTCACCCTGGGCATGATTCCCATCGGCGCGCCGACGACCATAGCCCGTGCCTTGGGCATTCCGGAAGGTGTCGAGGCATGTGAAGTGCTGTCGAAACGCGTGACGCAGAAGATCGACCTGGGCAAAGTGAACGGCAAGTTTTTCCTGTCGTCGCTGCGCATCCCCGGCGACCGGGTGGTCATAGAGGGGGAGGGCCAGTACCGCATCTCGACGCTTGCCGCCAACTGCGAGATCATCGTCAGCAACCTGCGCAGCGGAGAGATGCTCGAAGACGCGCAGAGCTCATTGCGGAAGTCGGGCAATCCGATGGATGGACTGCTGGATACGTTGATAACGAACCGGAAAGGCGGATTGCTCGGATTCGCCAGGCGCGAGAACGGCGGTTCCAGCGTCATCCCGTTGCGGAAGATGATGATCAGGAGCGAGGGGCCGGTCGAAGCCGTGGCCGACGGCAGCAAGTTCGCAAGCGAGTCATTCGACATCGAAGTCGTTCCGGATTGTCTGAAGATCATCACCGGCAGGGAGAGGATTTTCGCGCAGATATAAAAGCGGGAAGAGCGGATGGAGCGGGAAGAGCGGGAAGAGTTCCCCCTCCCTCACTCCCTCCCCCGCTTCGCGGGGGAGGGATGGGGTGGGGGCTCCCGCTTAGCGAGGCGAATGCCGAGCGGTTCCCGCTTTTGCCCCTCTCCCCGCTATTTTAATAAGCGCATCTTGCATCGCGGGCCAAAGTGGTATAGGGTGTCATTTGACAATGAGAAGGTCCGACATGCGGTCGTGGCGGAACCGGCAGACGCACCAGCTTGAGGGGCTGGCGGGGGCAACCTCGTGAGAGTTCAAATCTCTCCGACCGCACCACGTAAAAACAGCAGCTCGCCTGCTGTTTTTACGTGCCCCGTGTCCCGTAAAGGCGCTAAGCGCCCACGGGATTTACGGGGCCTCAACTGATTGACCGCTGCTGTTCACGTAGCGCAGCCACTTAGCACGATTAACGCTAGCTCGTCTCGTATAAGCCTTCGGCTCACGAGACACAGTCTGGCGTTTTTACGTGGTGCGAAATAGTATTTAGGTCTCTGACCTTGCCCGTCGCGCTTACGTTCGGTATGCTTTAAGCGGACTCAAATCCTGGGTCTTGAGTATTTCAGGGACGATTAGCTCAGCCGGTTAGAGCGTCTCGTTTACACCGAGAAGGCCGTAGGTTCGAATCCTACATCGTCCACCATTCGACTCGCCCCTCCTATCGTCGGGGCTCGCTCATGGTCTGCGACCATGCGAGGGGCGAGTCGAGTGCCCTGAGCGACGAACACAAGTGAGGAGTCGAAGGGCCGTCTGTCTTTCATATACTATGCTTATCCTGCGCATCATCGGCGGCCTGCTGCTTATCGTGATCGGCGTGCTTTTCGTCTGGAAGACCGAATGGTTCATGCGGAACATCGGACGTATCGCCTGGGCGGAGGAGAAGCTGGGCGACTCGCGCCTGTTCTATAAGTTGCTCGGAATCATCATCATCTTCATCGGCCTCATGGCCATGACCGGCCTGCTCGGCGGATTCCTGCTGGGGACCGTCGGCAAGCTGTTCGTCCCACCATCGTAAACACATCTGATATGACATACATCCCGACCGGGACCGAACTCATCGATCCGTTCAAGGTATTGGAGGCCGCAGGCATCAAGTCCGGCATGCGCGTCGCCGATTTCGGTTGCGGCACGCTCGGGCATTACGTCTTCCCGGCGGCGCATCAGGTCGGTCCGAGCGGCAAGGTCTTCGCCGTCGACATCCTGAAGTCGGTGCTGAACGGGGTCGAGAGCAAGATCAAGATGGACGGCGTCGCGAACGTCGAATCCGTCTGGGGCGACATCGAGCGCCCGAACGGCGTCACTATCCCGGACAACTCGCTGGACCTCGGTCTGCTCATCAACAACCTTTTCATGTCCTCACAGAAGGCGGCGATGATGAAAGAGTGCGTGCGCATGGTCAAACCCGGGGGCACGTTCGTCGTCGTCGACTGGAAGCCGGCCGGGGTGAACTTCGGTCCGGATCCGAAACTGAAGGTGACGCCGGAAGAGGCGAAGGCGCTGGCCACGGGCGCGGGACTGAAGATCGAGAAGGATTTCGAACCGGGACAGTATCATTACGGATTCGTCTGTACCAAGCCGTGAATTTTAGTTGTTGATGGATGACGGGCCCCGCCGAGAAGCGGGGCTTTCTGCATATAGGCGGGAAGCCGAAAGCGGGAAGCCGGATGCAAATATGTGCTTTCCTGCTTCCAGCCTCCCGCCTCCCGCCGTTAGCTCTTGCATCAAAATCCGTCTTACCTTACAATTTCAACTCGTCGGATTAATCGCGTGAATGCTTATGCATTTTCTGGCAGGTTACGCAGCCTTGCTCCAATATCGATACTGGGTCAATCCGCGGCCGGTGCCGCTCGGGCCGTCTCTTGTCGGTTCGATTTTCGCGTTTTTTGGGTGGTTCGTAGTGGCCGCGGCGGTGCTGTATCTTCTGGCGCGCTATCTCAAGAAACGCGATCCTCTCAAGGGAGACGTTGTCCGCCGGTTCGCGCGCGCGCTGTTGTCGACCGCCGTCCTGGGTTATATGTTCTTGTTCTTCTCGTACGAACAGCTGCCGCTCTTGGGGATGCGTCTCTGGTTCCTGCTTGTGTTCGTGCTGTTCACCGTCTGGTTGGTGCGCGCTATCGTTTTCGCACTCAGGGAGTATCCGCGACTCCGGAACGCCGAAGTCGAACGCAAACGCTTCGAGAAGTACCTGCCGAAATCGAAATGACAATGACATGGATAGCGAGCGCCTGGGATTGGCCGGTGAGAAAATGGCCGAGCGGTACATGAAGAAGGACGGATACCGCATCCTCGACCGGCGCTGGCGTTGTAAGGAAGGTGAGATAGACCTCGTTGCCGAGAAGGGCGGCGAGGTCGTTTTTGTCGAGGTGAAGACTCGCGCCACGGATGCGTTCGGCGGCGCCCTGGTCGCGGTCGACGGTTTCAAGGCGTCGAGGCTCCGTGCCGCGGCCTATGTTTACCTCAACAGACATTCCCTGTGGGAGAAGCCGTTCCGCATCGACGTGGTCGCGGTCACCGCCTCGCCGGATGGCCGGACAGCCAGCCTGGAGCATCTCGTAAGCGCGGTCGGGGAAGATGATTGAGGCGGAGTGGGACGGGGAGTGGGACGGCGCGACAGGCGGATTGACTCGGTCCATGCCGCTTGCTAAGGTCGAACACTCGTACCTTTGATGAAAGGAGTCGATGATGGGACTGCAACAAGGTGCCATCTTTTGTCTCGTGGCGTCAGCCCTGCTCATCGGAGCGCTGATCCTGTCGGCATACGTGACCCGTCGAATCTGGCGCATGCGTCGGGCCGTAATCGGCGATGCGCAGGTCGGCATCTCGGATATCCGGGCCGCGTGGTCGGGCGTGTGTGATTGGTGGCGCGCTCGCCGCGATCCGGAGTTCGCCAAACGGCTTTCGGTCTGCTGCGACTACAGCGATGCCTTGGGGACGATCCTGGCGCTGCGTGAACGCGCGGCGTGGCACCGCATCATGTCCGAACGCGCCTTGTCGGAGTTGGCCAGGAGCTGTCATGCCTCTGAGCGCGGTCTATGCGAGCGGGCCTTGCCCGAAGTCTCGATTCAGGCGGCGCGAGCCATCACCGGATTGAGCGACGAGCAGATCGATCATGTGGCGGAATGGCTGTCGAAGACGGTGGCCGACCCGAGGGCGCTGAAAGTCGTCGGG
>Ga0265297_10010675_pt1 | contig 11458 bp, 7 predicted proteins | sample Munlanlwell13791_FD_192502 | JGI IMG/M metagenome (GOLD analysis project Ga0265297, IMG submission 192502) | Leachate microbial communities from a municipal landfill in Southern Ontario, Canada - Leachate well 137-91 | ecosystem: Engineered > Solid waste > Landfill > Unclassified | place...
CAAAAAGTCTGTGCTTTATTGCAACCCGGATCATGGGCTGGAAATTGGTAGGGAAACCCATTCCCGTACCCAAATGCATTATCCTGGGAGCACCCCATACCTCCATCTGGGACTTCGTCATTTCATTCCTGTTTTATAACGGGATAGGAGGCCATGCCAAAGTAATCGTAAAACAGGATTTTTTCAAATGGCCGTTGAAGAAACTGCTTCTTTGGGCCGGAGCCGTTCCGGTAGACAGAGGCAAGGGCGCATCTTTTGTAAAACACATGATAGATGCAGTAAAAAAAGAAGATCATTTTCATCTGGCCATCGCCCCGGAAGGCACCCGTAAAGCAACAAAAAAATGGAAAGCGGGTTTTCATACGCTTTCCACAGCTCTTGACATTCCCGTTTATTACGGGTATTTCGACTGGGGACGAAAAGAGATAGGGGTGGCCGAACAGGTGCTCATTACAGACGACGTGGAAGCCGACATGAAACGTATTAAGCAATGGTACATAGACAAAGGCGTTACGGGCAAACACCCGGAACGCTTTGATCCTTATTAATGCCTTTACGAAAGGAACATCAGTTTTTCTCCGTCGCTGTCTACCGTCACGGGCCTGCTGCTTTCTACAGAACCCTCAAGTATCCTGCGGGCCAGCTCGTTCACCAATTCTCTTTGCAACAAACGTTTCAGGGGCCTGGCTCCGTAGATGGGTTCGTAGCCTTTCTTTTGCAGGTAATCCAGGGCATTATCTGTGAGGGTTAGTTTAATATCCTTTTCTTCCAGCAGTTTTACAATCCGGTCTGCCTGTATTTGAAGTATCTGCCGTACATTTTCTTCCGTAAGCGGATGGAACATTATTATTTCATCAATCCGATTAAGAAATTCGGGGCGTAACGTTCTCTTGAGCAAGTCAAGGACCTCTCTCTTGGTTTTCTCGAAAGATTCCGGTCCGGTTCCCAATAATTCCATATTTTCCTGTATTATAGAAGACCCGGTATTGGATGTCATAATAAGGATAGTGTTCTTGAAATCGGCTACACGGCCTTTGTTATCGGTCAGACGGCCGTCGTCAAGCACCTGCAGCAGGATGTTGAACACATCGGGATGGGCCTTTTCTATTTCGTCCAGGAGGATAACCGAATAAGGTTTTCTCCGTACAGCCTCGGTCAGCTGTCCTCCCTCGTCGTAACCCACGTATCCCGGAGGCGCACCTACCAGACGGCTTACCGAGTGACGTTCCTGATACTCGCTCATATCAATTCGGGTTATCAGGTTCTCGTCGTCGAACAGGAATTCGGCCAGCGCCCTGGCCAGTTCGGTCTTTCCCACACCGGTCGTTCCAAGGAACAGGAACGAACCTATGGGTTTCCTTTCATCCTGCAGGCCGGCACGGCTTCTGCGCACCGCATCGGACACCGCCTCAATGGCTTCGTCCTGACCTACCACACGCTTGTGCAGTTCTTCTTCCAGGTGAAGCAGTTTATCTCTTTCTGCCGTAAGCATCCGCTGCACCGGGATACCGGTCCACCGGGCCACTACCTCGGCAATATCTTCTTCGGTGACCGCCTCGTTAATAAGAGATTGCGGGAATGACTCCTTACGCTTTTTTAACCCCTCAATCTCTTTTTGCAGCTCTCCCATTTTGCCGTAACGGATCTCGGCCACGCGGCCATAATCGCCGCGACGTTCGGCCTCGGCAGCCGCCACGCGCAATTCTTCCATAAGGCTCTTTTTCTTCTGGATCTCTTCGAGAACTCCTTTTTCTTCCTGCCATTTGGCACGCTGAATGTCCCGCTGGGCAGAAAGCTCCTCAATGGATTTGGTGAGCGAGGCAAGCTTTTCTTTATCTTTTTCTCTTTTTATTGCCTCACGTTCTATTTCCAACTGGCGGACTTTCCTGTCCAGTTCGTCAATACTCTCCGGTACCGAGTTCATTTCCAACCGCAGACGGGCAGCTGCTTCGTCCACCAGGTCAATGGCCTTGTCGGGCAGGAAACGGGAGGTTATATAGCGGTGCGAAAGCTGCACGGCCGCAATAAGCGCATCATCCTTTATCTGGACCTTATGGTGCTGTTCGTAACGTTCCTTAAGTCCCCGGAGGATGGAAATGGCCTCGGCCGGTGACGGTTCGTCTACCATTACCATCTGGAAACGTCTTTCCAGGGCTTTGTCCTGTTCAAAATATTTCTGGTATTCGCCCAGCGTGGTGGAACCCACAGCACGTAATTCACCCCTGGCCAGCGCCGGTTTAAGGATATTGGCCGCATCCATGGCACCCTCGCTTTTGCCCGCCCCAACCAGGGTATGGATCTCATCAATGAAAAGGATTATCTCCCCCTCACTGGAAACGACTTCCCGTACAACGCCCTTGAGCCGTTCTTCGAATTCCCCTTTGTATTTGGCCCCGGCAATAAGGGCTCCCATGTCCAGGGAATAAATTTGCTTGCTTTTGAGCGTATCGGGGACATCGCCGGCTACAATACGCTGGGCAATGCCTTCTGCAATAGCCGTTTTTCCCACTCCCGGTTCACCCACCAGAATGGGATTATTTTTTGTACGTCTGCTCAGGATCTGGAGCACACGACGGATCTCCTCGTCACGTCCAATAACAGGATCGAGTTTGCCTTTACGGGCCTGATCGTTAAGGTTCACTGCGTATTTGTTGAGTGCGTCGAAAGTCTGACCGTCTGTTTCCGAATTTATGCTGCGACCCTGACGAAGTCCTTCGATGGCTTTTTTTAGTGTATTCTCATCCAGCCCCTGTGATTTAAGCAGGCGTGCCACTTCGTCACGTCCCGAAAGCAACCCGGCAAGTATATGTTCCACGGTAATAAACTGGTCTCCCATTTTGGAGGCTACACTTCTTGCCCGCTGAATAGCTTCCTGGGCGTCGCGCGAAAGATATGTTTCGGAAGCTCCCTGCTGTTTGGTATATGCCGCCAGTACAGATGCAAGTCCGTTCTCCAGACTATCGGGATTTACACCTGTTTTTTGCAGCAAAAACACGCCCACCCCTTCTTTGTCCGACAAAACGGCCTGCAGGATATGCCCGGTTTCAACCACCTGGTTGGACCCGGCCTGCGCCTTTTGAACTGCTGCCTGGAGCAGTTCCTGCGCCTGAATAGTAAATTGTTGTTCGTTCATAGCACTTTTTATTGCTCAAACCCCGTTCCAGACGCATTTTTCTGCCAAATTGTCATTAATCGGAAAAAAGCTTTTTCATCTATTTTACTTACATTTGTAGAATGAATGCTTTACTGGAAGACGGCCGCCTGCTCCCCTTGGTTGAAGACTTCTATACCATCCAGGGAGAAGGTTTTCATGCCGGGAAACCCGCTTATTTTATACGCCTGGGAGGTTGCGACGTGGGATGTTCGTGGTGTGATTCCAAAAACAGCTGGAATCCCAGATTATTTCCTCCGGTATCTGTCGAAGAAATCATATCGCGTGCCGTTAGCCATCCGGCCAAATCCATTGTGATCACCGGGGGCGAGCCCCTCAGTTACCCTCTGGGGCCATTATGCAAAGCACTAAAAGCGCACGGAATGGAAATATTCATTGAAACATCCGGTTCGCATCCGCTGAGCGGAACATTGGACTGGATTTGTCTGTCCCCAAAACAGAACAAGCCGCCCCTTCCGGAAATCTATCCCCTGGCACACGAGCTGAAAGTGATCATTACCGGTCCGCTTGATCTGGAATGGGCCGAGTACAACCGGAGAAAAGTTTCACCCGGTTGCAGGCTTTTCCTGCAACCGGAATGGAGCCGCCGCGAAGCCGTTCTCCCGCATATTGTTTCGTATGCCAAGGCCAATCCCGCCTGGAATATATCGTTACAGATTCACAAATACATGCATATACCTTAATTACATACTAATCATTTATTTCTACACTAACATTATGAAACACCTGATCCTGTCTCTCGCCGCACTGTTCCTGATCTCCGGAACAACATTCGCCCAGGATCCCGCAGAAAAGAAAGAAAAAGAAAGCGGGTTCCAATTTACCGTTGTTAAAGAAAATCCCATCACTCCCGTTAAGAACCAGAGCAGTTCCGGAACCTGCTGGAGTTTCTCTTCACTGGCTTTTATGGAATCTGAATTGCTCCGTCTGGGCAAAGGCGAATATGACCTTTCCGAGATGTTTGTCGTTTCAAAAACATACACAGATAAAGCAGACCGTTACGTTCGTCTGGACGGTTTCCTGAATTTTTCGCAAGGCGGAGGTTTTGACGATTACCTGCATGTAATTAAACATTACGGTATGGTTCCCGATCAGGTAATGCCCGGCCTGAATTACGGAGAAAACGAACACCGTCACGGAGAAATGGAAGCCGTGCTCAAAGGGATCGTAGATGCTGTGAAGAAGAACCCCAACCGGAAATTGTCCACCGCATGGAGGAATGCTTTCCAGGGTGCGCTGGATGCTTACCTGGGTGCTGTCCCCGAAAAATTCACTTACAATGGAACCGAATACACGCCTGTATCGTTTGCAGCTTCGCTCGGTTTCAATCCCGAAGAATACACCGGCATTACTTCCTACACACACCATCCTTTCTATACACAGTTCGCGTTGGAAATTCCGGACAACTGGCTTTGGGGAACCTGTAATAACCTTCCTTTGGAAGACATGATGGCCGTCATAGACAATGCCATTATGGAGGGATATACCGTACTTTGGGCTTCCGATGTATCTGAACAGGGTTTTGGCCGCAGCGGTGTGGCTATGTTCCCTACAACCAATCCGGAAGAAATGACCGGTTCGGACCAGGCACGCTGGCTGGGAATGAGTCCGCAGGAAAGGGCCAATGCCTTCAGAAACATGAACGCCCCTGTAGCCGAAGTCAAAGAAGTGACACAGGAAATGCGTCAGAAAGACTACGATAACAAACAAACCACGGACGACCACGGCATGCTCATATACGGCATTGCCAAAGACCAGAACGGAAACAAGTATTATATGGTAAAAAACTCATGGGGTGATACCGGCCCATATAAAGGCCTGTGGTACGTATCAGAAAAATTTGTTCAGTACAAGACCATGGATATTCAGGTAAACAAGAACTCCATTCCCAAAGACATTCGCAAAAAAATGGGAATAAAATAATCTTAAAAAATGATGAAAAAAACCGGTCTGTTATGCTTAACACTACTCCTGACGCTGTCGCTGGCAGCGCAGGAGTATGTTTTCACCCCGGTGGTGGAAAACAAGGCTACCCCCGTAAAAAACCAGGGCCGTACCGGCACTTGCTGGTGCTTCGGCACTCTTTCCTTCCTTGAAAGCGAATTGTTGCGTATGGGCAGGGAAGAGGTGGATCTTTCAGAAATGTATACCGTACGCCAGACTTATAAGCTGCGTTATTTTGATAACTACCTCCGCCGGGGGAAGGGCAACCTGGGACCCGGCGGCGTATGCCACACGGCTACCCTTACTTCGGCTCAATTCGGTCTGATGCCCGAAAGTGCCTACCCCGGAATTTCCTACGATTCACCCGGTCACAACCATTCCGAACTGGGCAGTTATGTAGAAGCCATTGCCAAAGTACCGGACGAGGCCAAAAACATGAGCCCCGAGTCCGAAGCGATGCTCAATGCCGTTCTGGATATTTACCTGGGTGAGACACCCTCTTCGTTCACCTATAACGGAAAAGATTTTACTCCCGCTTCATTCGCCTCTTATCTGGGACTTGATATGAACAACTACGTAGAGATCACCAGTTTCACGCATCATCCATTCTACCGGCAGATTCCTGTAGAAATACCCGACAACTGGGAACACGCGCTGTACTACAATGTTCCGCTCAATGAGTTTATGGCCATTGCGGATTATGCCCTGTTAAACGGTTACACCATTGGATGGGACGGCGACCTTACCAAGGATTTTTCACAGGCTAACGGTTTGGCGGTCCTTCCCGATCCCGATCCCTCAAAAGACGAAGTTGAGGTGACCCAGGAGATCCGTCAGAAATGGTACGAAACGTTCCAGACCGTGGACGACCATATTATGCATATTACCGGGATTGTAAAAGACCAGTACGGAGTTAAATATTATATTACCAAGAACTCCTGGGGAGAAACCGGAAAATTGAAAGGGTATGTGAACATGTCCGAGAACTACTTTAAGGCAAAATGTATTGCCATTATGGTACATAAAGACGCCATACCAAAGGAGATCCGTAAAAAACTTGGGATTTGAGACGAATTACCGCGCATATCCCAAATTTCATCACCTGCCTGAACCTTCTTTGCGGCACGGTTGCCGTAGTACTGGTTTTCAGGGGACAGATGACACAGGGATTCTGGCTGATGGTTGCCGCGGCCGTCTTTGATTTCCTGGACGGCGCGGCGGCGCGTTTGCTTGGAGCCTATTCGGCTATAGGTAAAGAATTGGATTCGCTGGCAGACAGTATCAGTTTTGGCCTGGTTCCTGCGACCATGCTATATACGGTATATCTGCCGGCGGCCCCATACCGCTGGATGGCTTTCATCCCTTTTATTGTAGTTATTTTTTCTGCCCTGCGACTGGCCAAATTCAACGTAGACACCAGGCAGACAGAAAGCTTTCTTGGGCTGCCTACTCCGGCCAACGCACTGCTCACAGGGTCCATGGTGCTTTACTCTGAAAACAGTGAAGCCTGGGGCGCCATGATGCATTCCTCATGGCTCATCCCAAGCCTTTCTGTGGTTCTATCAGTCCTCCTGGTAAGTGAACTGCCTATGTTCTCTTTAAAGATAAAGCACCTTTCTTTCAGGGGAGAAAACGCCGTTCGCTTTCTTTTTCTGGGACTCAGCCTGGTTATTGCCGCAGCCGTCCTCATTGCAGGCTTTCATTGGAGCCTGTCTGTCCTTTCTGTTATGTGCCTGTACCTTATTATGTCGGGCATCTATTCTATTGCCAGAAGGCCTACTACCTCGTAAAAAATTTCTCCTTTGTAGTAAATCTTCTGAAATAATACCTGTTCTACCTTGTAGAGGGTTTCTCCGTCGTACCTCACTTTTTCGTAATCGTCGGGAAGGTACGGTACCGTGGTACCTATTGGAGGGTCAATCACCAGGTATTCTCCGTTTTCATCCAATACGAAGAAAATCCCATCGTCGTAATAGATCTGTTCTGCGGCATTGTACCGATCATCAGTGGTGTTAATCATGGCAACCGTCAGTGCCTTAAGGGCAGAAACAGCTGCCATGTCCAGAATCGTCCCCACGGGCGGTCTTGTGAGGCAGTAATAGCCGTCAATAAGCCGGTAGTAAAAACCGTCCAGGTAATAATAACCTGTTCCTCCGTAATCATAACGTCTGGCAGTACGGGGGAGATGTCTCAGACGATGACCGTAATAATAATCCCTGGGAGCCGGTCTGAACCGGGGCATCCAGTGCGGAGGACGGTGCCGGGTGCTAGAAAAGTAGCGCGCCGGGGATTCCCTGTGGCGTGGTGCCTCTTTGCGGACCTCATTGCGCTGCGGTGCTTCCCTTCTCACTTCTTTGCGCTGCGGAGGTTCCCTTCTCTCCTCGTTGCGTCTTGGCTCATCCCTTCTCACTTCATTGCGTCTGGGCTCCTCTCTCCTCACTTCTTTCTGTTTTGGCGCCTCCTTTTTCACTTCTTTACGCTGTAGGGCTTCCCTTCGGTCTCTCTGTGGAGCATTTTTTTGTTTCTCAACCTCACTGCGACGCGCCGGCATCTCTTTCTTTGCCTTCTCCTCTTTCTGACCTATTCCGGAACTTCTGCGTACATAATTCTGAGCAATGGCATCATTTGAATGAATCAACAGAGTCATTAAAATGAACAACACCGGGAATTTAATTAATGTCTTCATACGCGTGTTTTTTAAAGGTTCTTTCATATACATATGAAGACAAAACACGTGCCACCCGGCGTTTAGAATAATGAAAACAGCGGTCCCGTACACATAAACCGCCCAAAATGTTCACAGAATCGCGAAAACCAGCGTTCCGTGAACAAAAACAGCCTTTTATGTGCACGAGTTGCAGATAAAACCGGTTCCGTACACAGAAACGGCCTAAAACGTTTACGGAATCCCAGAAAAGTCTTGACAGAATGCTTTGGCAAGCAGCCCGATGACTTCTTTATAGCGCTGAAGAACGCTTTCAAGATATTTAGAGCGGGAAACGCCTCCCATTGTTGATACAACCGGGCAGTTCCTCAGCTTGCACAACATTTCTTTAACGCGCTGAAGAACGCTTTCAAGATATTTAGAGCGGGAAACGCCTCCCATTGGCTGAAGCCAATGGGGTCTTCCCTCCGCGGGCGCGAGGTTTCCCTTCTCTAAATATCTTGTGGTGTTCTTCGCTTGTGTGGAATGGAAAAGTTGCAGATTTTCCGAGGCAAACCAGGTTTTTTTGAGGCAAAGTTCGTGTTTTGTACAGGGTAAACCCGGATTACCGCGTAAGGCCCAATTTGAAAAAATTAAGCACCAGAATATCAAGCATTTAAAAACCTAAAAAATCCCTCTTGCGCGGCACTCCGGGTTTGCCCGGCTGTGGGTCCAGTTGACCCGGCTGGTCTAGTTGCATGCTGGCACGGCTGCGAACCTGTCTTGTCTGGTTTGCCTGACTGCGGGCCTGCTGGCTAACCCGTTTGGCACTACTGGCCCTGGTAGCCCGGTTGTGGGTTTGGTTGAAGGCGGAGCGCCAAAGTTATTTGGCGCTTACATCAGGCGCTGCTCCACAGCACCGCTCTTTTTGGCTGCAGCCTCAGGGAAGGTGGTAAGTAACAGCCATGTGATAAAGACCCGCAATACTCTATTATTAAAGTCATTAGCGGCTTATACTCATTTATTACTACTTACCACCCCCTGCCGTTTTTACGGGTTTTGGGCAATTTGAGGGGGAGGTGGTAAGTAATAGAAATATTAAAAATGCACGTAATATACTGTATTTAAGAGCATAGCAGGTATTAGGTTTATTTTTACTACTTACCACCTTCCCTGGCGGACCTGTTCCCGACTTCCTACCGTTGAAAAAGTGGCGTTGCTATTAAAGAGGTGGCTCTGCTGTGCCGGTGGACAACTGGCTACATCAAACTTTTAGGCTATTCTTCGCACCGCACCTCAAAGAATGGGAAACACCTCCCTGGCACTTCCCGAACTGTGATTACAGTTATTGGATCATAGGTATTTTGTGATAGGCCACTATCAGTGCCCGTCAGAGGAATTCGCAAGGCCACATACAATGCGCTTGTATAGCCTTGCCGGTTCCTCTGTCGGGGGTACCTTTGCCTATCACAAAATAAATCATATCTCTCCTATCTGTTTATGTCGTTTTGTGGCGCACATCAATTCCATCTTTTTCCTTTGCAAATGCGGAGCAGACCGGAGGTCGCGCAGGTAAGAGTCAAGTGATAAACTTTTAGGTATTTGCGGTTAATTGGATTTTGACCCTTGCCTATACAGATGGGATTTGTGTGCGCCAGTTTTTCGCATGAATCAGAAAGTACCAGAATAACAGTGTGTTAAAGATCGCCGTTTGAATTTGGCGCAAACAGATCCCATCTATCTACGTCATGCTCTCAAAAAAACGCCAGTCACAAGATATTTAGAAAAGGGAAACCTCGCGCCCGCGGAGGGAAGGACCCGGTTGCGCCAGCAACTGGGAGGCGTTTCCCGTTCTAAATATCTTGTGGAAGTCCTTGCTTGTGTGAAAATGGTACAGTGGCGGGTCTGCCGCTGCCTTCTGGGCACCGGAAGCGTTCTGATAACAATACAAAAAACAGTCAAGGCTAAATAGCCTTGACCGTTCTTTGGTTGCGCGAGCAATGGTTAGAGCTCAGGCTGAGGGCCTATGCCGAAATTTTCTACAAGCACTTTGGTCACGTTCGGAGATAAAAATCCGGGCAATGTGGGCCCCAGATGGATATTTTTAACGCCGAGGCTCAACAGTGCAAGCAGTACTATCACGGCTTTCTGTTCGTACCAGGCAATGTTATACAAAATGGGCAGCTCGTTTACATCTTTTAGCCCAAAAGCATCTTTTAGGGCCAGAGCTATTACTACCAGCGAATAGCTGTCATTGCACTGACCGGCGTCAAGAACCCTGGGAATTCCTCCGATGTCACCCAAAGGAAGCTTGTTATACCTGTATTTGGCGCAGCCGGCGGTTAAGATCACGTTATCTTTTGGAAGTGACAAGGCATAGTTGGTATAATATTCACGGTTCTTCATTCTTCCGTCGCAACCGGCCATTACCACAAAACGTTTGATGGCACCGGACTTAACTGCATCAACAACCTTATCGGCCAAAGCAATCACCTGATTGTGGGCAAAACCGCCTATTATTTCACCTTTTTCAATTTCGGTGGGAGGCGGACAGGCTTTAGCGCGGGTTATCAATTCAGAAAAATCCTTTTTGCCGCCTTGTTCGCGGGCGGGAATATGCTTTGCACCGGGATAGCCGGCAGAGCCTGTTGTATACATTCTATCCAGGTACGTAGCAGTTTTCAATGGCGGTACAATACAGTTGGTTGTAAAGAGGAACACTCCGTTGAAGGCTTCAAATTCTTCGCGCTGCTTCCACCATGCATTGCCGTAGTTACCCACAAAATGAGGGTACTTTTTAAAGGCAGGATAATAATGTGCCGGAAGCATCTCGCCGTGAGTATATACATCCACTCCTGTACCGGCGGTTTGTTCCAGCAATTCTTCCATGTCTTTAAGGTCGTGTCCGCTTATAAGGATACCCGGATTTTTACCTACTCCGATGTTCACTTTGGTAATTTCGGGATTCCCGTATGTGGAGGTATTGGCCTTATCGAGCAGGGCCATGGCTTTTACTCCAAAACTACCCACTTTCAGCACAAGGGCGGTAAGCTCATCTGCAGAGATGTCGTTACGGGATACTTCCGCCAGAGCATCTTCAATATGAGCATAAATTTCCTCGTCTTCGTAACCCAGATTGAGCGCATGTTCAGCATAGGCGGCCATGCCTTTCAAACCGTATATGCTCATCTGTTTTAGGGAGCGAAGGTCTTCATTGCTCTCACTAAGCACTCCCACAGAAGCCGCTACGGTCAGGAAGTCTTCTTCAACGGCATATACAGTAACTTCGGGCATATCGGGCAAAGCAATCCTGTTGGCATTTGCTTTCTCTATCAGTTTTTTCTTTGTAGAAAAAGCCTTTGCAATCCTGGCTTTTAGTGCCTCATCGTCAAAATTGGCGTTGGTAATGGTGCAGAATAAAGCGTCCAGAAGAAAACGACTGACAGCAGCATCTGACAGCCCTTTAACTCTTAACGCTCTTTGAATAATCGCTATACCCCTTGAGGTATATAGCAGCAGATCCATGAGGGCCGCTGTCTGCGGTTCTTTTCCGCAAACTCCTTTTATGGTACAGCCTTTATTAAAAGCCGTTTCCTGACATTGAAAACAAAACATACTCATAAATTCTTATTTTATAGTTTGATAATAAACAAAAGTAGTATAAGATTAATATAATAAATGTAACATCTGTTACATTT
>Ga0265297_10010676_pt1 | contig 11458 bp, 10 predicted proteins | sample Munlanlwell13791_FD_192502 | JGI IMG/M metagenome (GOLD analysis project Ga0265297, IMG submission 192502) | Leachate microbial communities from a municipal landfill in Southern Ontario, Canada - Leachate well 137-91 | ecosystem: Engineered > Solid waste > Landfill > Unclassified | place...
TGCCAGGCGCCGGGTAACTTCATCGGAAGGCGAAACATAATAATTTATCGTATCGTATATCCAGTAAGAATGCGGTACAAAATCCGTCAGTATCGCTACCAGAGGGGTATTGCAACGGTAGGTCTTCTTATAATCGGCGACCATGCCGCAGGGGTATGCCTGCGAACAGGCAACGATATCGGGCTTAAAATCATGAAAAAGGGAATGGAGTTTCGGAGAGTTGAGCCTGTGGATTGCGTCTTTTATCCGCTTTATCCGCTTCAATATGGAAGGGTTATCATATAGATAATCCCAAACCTTAGGCGTCCTTTTGATTACCGTCATATAAAGACGACCCACGATCTTCTCTGCAATAGGGTTAGTATAGTTGAACCCGTTTATATTGAGGATTTCCGTATCCGCAGAGAGCTTTTTTATCGCCTGCTCTATGGCAAGGGTTGCGCTGTGATGGCCGGAAATTTCCGTAATATACATTAGGAGAATGCGTTTTCGCGCCATATTAGATTCTGCCCTCCCGGCACAGCGTAATAAAGACCTCGGCAATAAGGGGATGGAATTGCCTGCCGCTTAGCTGCTGGATTTCATTGATTGCAACCTCCCTTGATTTTGCGGCACGGTACACCCTGTTGGTAGTCATGGCGTCAAATGCATCGGCAACCGCTATAATCGAGGCAATAACAGGTATCTGTTCGCCTTTTAAGCCTTCGGGATAACCGGAGCCATCGTATCGTTCATGGTGGTACTTGACTCCAAGAATCACTTCGTCCAGCTCCTTAATCGATTGTAGTATATTTACCCCTATCACGGGATGCTCTTTAATCTTAACCCACTCATCCTGGGTCAGGGGTTCTATCTTATTGAGGATGGATTCGGGCACTCCGATTTTTCCGATGTCGTGCAAAAGGCAGGCAACGTGCAGATTTTCCATGAAAGCCGCATCCGCGTATGTTTTATTCTGATGGGCCATTTTCCTGGCAATCTCAAGGCCAAGTGAGGTGACCCTGTTGGTGTGGCCGTGGGTATAGTGGTCTTTGGCTTCAATCGCTGCTGCCAAGGCTACGGTAGTGTTAAAAAACAGCCGCTTCTTCTTCTCAAGCTCGTTCTCAAGCTCGCGGAAGAGCTGAGCGTTGCGTATAGCCATTGCCACGTCAGAAGCCAGCGCCATAAAAAAATCAAGCTCGTCCTGGCCGAAGGCAGACCCGTCGCTCTTCTTCCCCAGCATCAAGAGCGCCAGGAGTTCATCCCTGAAATAACTGGGCACGCACACTACCGATTCATAAATGCCGATTTGATGTACCGCGCCCTTAAGCAACTCTTTTGCCACATCATCAGAATCACCGCTTAGTATTTCCTCTGCCTTGTCGAGAAGGAAGGGGCCGCCGTTAAAAATCTTCCTGCTTTTTGAATCAAGGAAAAACTGGATCAGCGGATTATCGGTATCCATACGGGCAAAGCCTGCGGGTATCTTAACGCCTACTTTCCCTTTAGAGATATCCAGCACATAGGTGCTTCTGTCTTTTTCGTGCAGCAGGATCGCCGCATGGCTGACTTTAATACGGTGCACAATGGTGCGGGCTATCATCTTAATCAGCACATCCGGTTCATGCACCAGGATCATGCTCTTAGCGGCAGTCTCGAGTTCTTTCTTGTAGTTGATAGTCATGGCGTTGTGTTAGATAAGGCTTAGGTTTAGGTCAAGGTTCAGTTAGGCTAAGGCCAAGGCTTAGGTAGTAATGTGTCAAGGGCGCAGCTCCTTAAGGACGATCCTTTCAAGCTCATCGAGCTCAAGGGGCTTATGCACATAACCCTCTACCCCCAGCTCTTCGCAGCGCTTACAGGCCTCGTCCTCTTCCGGCTTCTTGCCGGTCACCATAATGACTTTTACCTGGGTGTCTTTCTTGCGTATGGCTTCCAGGGTTTCAATCCCGTCCATGCCTGACATCTTAATATCAAGCAGGATAAGGCCGGGTTTGTTTTTTTCAAATAACGTAAGTGCCTCCTCCCCGCTGCCTGCGACCTCTACTTCGATTTTACGCTTTCTGAAGAAACTGGCCGCGAATTCCCTGACATCTGCTTCGTCGTCAACGATCATTAACCTTGCCACCTTTGCCTCCTTCGTATCAAATTCTAAATCCTAAGCACTAAATCCTAAACAAATTCCAAATTCTAATGTTTTAAATCCCAAACGAATTCGTTTACAACATTAGGATTTGTGATTTAAAGCTTGTTTAGAATTTAGGATTTCGGATTTATGATTTATCTTCATTATGCAATTGGTAACTCTACGATAAACCTCGTCCCCACCTTATGTTCCGATTCGAAGTTGATGGTACCCTGGTGGTTTTCAATGACAATCTTCCTGACCACATAGAGACCAAGGCCTGTCCCTTTTCTCGATGAGACCTTGGTGGTAAAAAAGGGCGTAAATATCTTTTTCTTATCTTCATCGCGCACGCCCATCCCGTTGTCTTCGACTAAGATTTCAACTGTGGCATCTTTTGCCGCTGCCGAAATCCGTATTTTACCGCGGTACCCCGGTTCTTTCAGGGTAGTTCGCCGCTCAACGATGGAATCATACCCGTTATCGATAAAATTAAAAAATACTTCCTGCAGCTGCACAAGGTTGCCTTTTATCTTCTGGAGGTCTTTGGGGTAATCGCGGATAATATCGATTTCGGACAGCTTGACCTTGTATTGCACCATATCAAGGGTCCCGTCAATAATCTGGTCGAGTGCCAGCGCCTCAAATGCCTTGTCACCCTTACGGGTATATTTCAAAATCCCCTTAACCACCTCACCGCCCTGCATTACATTTGACTGGATCCGGTCAAGGGCATGCTGAATCTGCTTTACCATTTCCTGGACTTCAGGAGTACATTTGGAGATATCGGTCATCTTGATGGTATCAATGGTATCTCCGGCAATCAATGAAAGCGCGTAGAACCGGTTGTTTATCTGATGAGAAAGCCCGTCAGCCATGGTTCCGATGGTGGCCATTTTCTCTGCCTGTGCAATCTGGTCCTGCATCTCCTGGGCTTCTTCATAGAACTGGGCGTTTTCTATCGCCAGCGCTGCCTGGCTTGAAAGCACCTGGAATACATCAAGGTCGTCAGGGCTATACATCTGGCCGGAAAGCTTATCCCCTAACACAATAAAGCCGATAAATTTTGTTTCCAGGAATGTCGGGATAATCACAGCGGCATAGAGGGCGCGCATAACCTCTTCAAGGTGCTTATACTGCGGGTCGCTATAATCCTGCATCTGGTGTTTTATTTCTTCGTAAACTATGGGCTTGCGGGTTGCGCCGATCCAGTTCACCAGGATATTGTCGGGGTCAATTTTAGGAATGGGAATCCTGCCCCTGTCGCGGCTCACCTGGCAGACATACTCATTTCGTTCTTCATCAAATAGGTATATAGCTGCGTAAGACAACTTTACGGTTTTGGTAACGATGTGGGCTATTAAATTGAGCAGCTTTCTTAAATCTCGGATGCGCGTCATCCCGATTGAGGCCTGTTTTAAAGTATCCTGATACCTCCTCTGTTCCCTCAATAATCGTGCCTCTGCTTTATGGCTGATGTATATGTATATAAATGGGCCTACGGTGGCTAATCCTGCCATCAGTCCTAACGGCGCTGCCCACCAGTTGCCTGCAAAAGTTCTGATTAACCATTCTTTTGCTAAGAAAACTAACGCGAAAGGAATGCCTAGAACGATGGTATAAACAGCAATGAATAAACCCGCTCGCGTTATCGCGATTCTTATGTCTAATAGTCGATAACGAATAATTGTGTAACTTATAATCAAAACAAAAATAAAAGCCGGTAAGAATCCGAATGGATAAAATTCAATACCATAATTAGGTAAAAAATCAACAATAGCAAAATTATAAATAAAGAGCGCCAATAATAAATATTTAACTTGCGCTTCTTTTAAGGGCGGTAATTTTTCTTTTCGGACCAATAAATAATAAATTAAAAAGATGAAAGAATAAATAATAAGAATAACAAAAAAAATGAGAAAATAAGGATGAAATTTTCCTGCGCTTGGGTAATATCCCCAAAAATATTTAGTCAGTGCATTGATGAAAGTGCTACTAAACCACAATAATAAAAGGAAAACGGTTCCCAATAAATAAATTGAAAATACCAGTTTTCTTGGTTTTTTAAGTTTCAGAAACTCGAAAAAGAAATGAGCTGTCGTGCAAGGAATAAAAATTACGCCAGAATAGCCAATCTTAAAAAGAATAAGTGCTAATTTTTTGTTTTCAATACTATAAGCTATACCATAACTTAATAGCCAAGTCGCGCTTACTAAACACAATAACGAGAAAGTTACATTAACAAATTGTTTTCTATTCTTTAAGAAAATAAAGATGCCTAAGCTTAAAACAAGAATTGAACTAATAAATGGAGGTAAAGATGTTAAATTCATCGTTTTATTTTTATAAAGCCAGTCTTTAGCGGATACTGGACAAGACTTATCAATAAATTTTTAGAAAAAGCGCTAAATTTAAATCCTTTCTCTTTTAAATAAGAATTAGTAAATCTAGAATCAAAATTTACTTTTCTGCTCAAGAAAAGTAAGTTATGTTCTATTAATTTTCTTTGTGCAGTAGAAAAATTAGACTTATAAAATTTTTCTAAACTAATGAACGTTGGATCGTTTAATTTCAAAAAATGAGCGTAAAACTTAATAATTTTTCTTAAAGATAACGAATTCGATGGAAATGTATGATAATTACAGTTTTTATTCTTTGTTCCCTGATTTATTAAAATAATAGCGCAGCATAACTCATCGACGCATACCATATTGAACTTTTGCTTAATATCAACTGGATATAAATCAAATATTCCTAAACTTAAAACATGGAGAAACTGATAAAGCGATTGATTAAAGGTTAATGCTTTCCCACTTTTTGTTTCACCTACGATAGCAGGAGGACGAAAAATATCTATAGCAAGACCAGATTTTCTATATTCTTCTACAATTTTCTCTGCTAAAAATTTACTCTCCTCATAATATGTATAAAATTTTTGACCTACATCTAAATGGGTTTCTTTAAAATTTCCAGTAAAATTACCGCAAATATATGCTGTACTTAAATGATTGACTTTATTACATCTCCCCCCTTTTTTCCATTCTAAACAAAGAGAAAATAAGTTTTGGCAGCCAGAAATGTTAACGTTTTTTAAAATCTTAATATTCTCCTCAAAACGAGTAGCAGCACCGCAGTGAAAAACTTCCGTAATGTTATGTTTTAAAATATTTAGATTACGTCGACTTAAAGACAAATTTTCTTGCGTTAAATCTCCTTTTATTATTGTTAAATTTTTTCTTTTATTTTTTAAAACTCTCCTATCCCAAAAATTAAGAATTCTAAAGATTCTTTCCTGAGGCGCTAAGCCTTTTTGATCCCTAGCAAGAGCATATACGCGGTTGCCTCTTTCAAGAAGTAGCTTTACAAGATATGAACCAACAAAACCGGTTGCTCCGGTAACTAATACTCCGTTGTTTGTTTGATCAAGTGATCTATACATTAAGATTTTTGTTATAAATATTTTTCGCTGTACTAATACCTAAATACATTACGCCCCGAATACTATAAGCCACAGTAGACCAATGTCCACTTAAATATAAATTACTTAATTGGTTTGAAATAACAAAACCTGGTAGCATTATTTGACTTGGTAAGCTAGCCCAACCATAAGAAGCGCCTCTATAATTCAAAGTCCAGTTATAGAGCGTGCGTGGCGTTGCTATTTCCCTAAAAACAACGTGGCTGGAAAAATCAGGAATCAATTTATCTATTTTACATATGAAAGTATTAATAACCTGTTTTTGGTTTCTTTCGTCTTCCCAATAATTCTTGTTACCGAAACCGGCATTAGCAAAGACAACAAAACTTTTTCTACCGGGTAAAACACGTATCATAAATTCGGATAAATTCTTTGCTGTTCTTTTTGAAGCTCCAAGATATAATTTCTTCATATTGAAATGGGGCAAACACCACACATTAGCGTATTCAGGCAAATCTATCTCTAACCGGTTATCTATCCCTATATATAAAATCAGCATCGAAAGAGATGTTTTCATTCTTGATAACTGCTTTATAAAGCTCCCAGATAAGATGCTTGCGCCTATGAGCTTAGTGAATGTCTGGAAAGCGTCGCACGCAGAAACAATGTGTTTTGCTGAAAAAGCACCCTGACCTTCTAACAACACGCCTCTTGCCGATTTCTTTTCTATTACAATTTTCTTCACAATGCTTGATAACTTTATTTCTCCGCCTAATTCTTTAAGCCTGCTCATTAAGATATCTGGCAAGTCCTGTATAGAATTTTCCGGGTAATAGCCTCCGTCAAGCATAAATTCCCTATAAAGCATTAATGATGAAAAAGCCGAAGCTTCTGAAGGGTTCACTCCGGAATTCCCTAATACAGGGAAAGACAGAATTGCTTTAAGCCTGCTGTCCGTAAAATTTTCATTTAGAACCTGGCCAAAGGTTTTATTTCTTAGAGCTAATAGCGAGAGATCGCTTAATTTAGCAGTTGAGTTAAAAAACCGTTTAATATTTTCTTTTTCACGTGGAAAATACCTGCTAAATTCAGCAATAGTCTTATTAAGGTCTGAACGAAAAGATATCTTATGGTGAGGCGTAATAATAATGTCTGAAGGGTCGTGCCTTTTAACCGAAATTCTATGCTTGATACCTAACTCTTCGAACATCTTTGTTATGTTTCCTTCTTTCCTGCAGCTACCTAAAGAATGCGCGCAGGCATCAAACAAAAAACCGTCTCTTTCAAAAGAAGTGCAATAACCGCCGACTTTGGCATTTTTTTCGACAATCAATACCTTCATCCCTGCCTTGGCAAGATAACAGCCACACACCAATCCACCGACACCGGCGCCGATAATGATTACATCATAGTCATAGATTTTTTTATGAATTCCCATAGTTAATTATATTTTTTAAACACAACACAACTGTTGTTACCGCCAAAGGCAAATGCATTGTTTAAGGCTATATTTACTTTTGTTTTTCTGGGCTTATTCGGAACGCAATCAATATCGCATTCCGGGTCTGCTGTCTCAAAATTAATAGTCGGGGGAATATTATCGTTCTTAACCGCTAGACAGCACACAGCCGCTTCAATCGCAGAAGCAGCTCCCATAGTATGGCCAAGCATGGACTTAAGAGAACTTACTGGTATCTTTTTAAAATTATCTTTAAAAACGCTCTTTATAGCTATGCACTCTGCTTTATCATTTGAAGGCGTCCCTGTGCCGTGGGCACAAATATAGTCAACCTCTTTCGCGCTGATTTTTGCTTCTTTTAACGCATTCTCCATTGCCTTGGCAACACCTTCGGGTTTTGGAGCGGTCATATGGAAGGCATCGCAGCTTAAGCCGTAACCGCATATCTCCGCATAAATTGTTGCTTTGCGCTTTAAGGCGGTATCCAGCTTCTCTAACACTAAAATCCCTGTTCCCTCACCCAACATCATGCCTTTTCTGTTTTTATCGAAAGGCTGGCATTTTTCCGGCGCCATCGCATAGAGCCGTTGAAAACCCGCAAAAGCAATTTTAGAGAAGGCGTCGGCTCCTCCAACTATAGCGTATTTAAGCTCCCCTTTTCTTAATAAATCAAATCCATACCCTATTGAATAATTACCCGCAGCGCAGGCAGTCGGAATTAAAGCATTAGTTCCATATGTCTTAAAATGAATTCCCACATTAGCTGAAATATTATTCATTGCGGACTGAAGAATAACTCCCTTACTAACTTTATCTATACCATCTACTATCCAAGCTTCCAACGCGTCTTCCAATGCCCTTTCCCCCATAGTAGTGCCGATAATGACACCGGTAAGTTCTCCAGAAATGCTTTCAAGGGATAATTTAGAATCTTTTAAGGCTAATGTAGCTGCAGCTATTGCTAATTGGGAAGTTCTGCTTAAAAACCTCAGTTTCCTCTTTTCTATAAATTTACTGCTCTCGAAGTTTTTGATTTCTCCACCGTAATTCCTTTTAAAGCTTGAGGTGTCGAATAAAGTTACTTTTGAAATGCCGGAGGTTCCGGCAAGGGCAGCCCTCCAAAACGCATCCTTACCTATCCCTATGGAAGATATGACGCCTATGCCTGTGACTACTACCCTTTCGCTATCGCGCATCTTTTCTTATGACCCCGAAAATAAATTCCGCTTTTGCTACAACGCTGCCGTTGACCTTTGCCGTAGCCTGGCCAACGCCTGCATTATTAACCATCTTTAACCCTTTTATTTCCATAATGACTGCTTCACCGGGCCGGACAGGTTGGCGAAATTCAGACTTCACCTTACCCAAATAATAATCGGGCTTTAAAGCTGCGATTTCAGGCTTGCATGCTGCATAAAGGATGATCGATGCCTGTGCCATTGCCTCAATCAGGATGACCCCCGGGACAATTGGGTTACCGGGAAAATGCCCTTTAAAGAAATATTCGCCGGGAGAAAATGTTTTCTTTGCCTCCACCGTAAATGAACCCGTATCGACGCGTAATACCTCATCCACGAAAAGGAACGGCTCTCTCTGCGGCAGGACTGATTTGATTTTTTCTATATCCCAGCTCATGGCTATTTTATTTTGTCCTTGGCAAACGCAATAATCTTGCTCAAGCTCCTCATCTTCGGGATTTCTTCTTCGGGTATCACTATTTTATATTTCTTTTCAAACGCCGCAACTATCTCAATTGCCTTCATTGAATCAATTTTAAGGTCATCGAAAAAGTCCGCATCGGGCTTAAGCGTATCAAGCGGAATCTCGGTAATGGTGGATACTATTTTTTTTAATTCATCGTCTATTTTATTGGCCATAGAACCTCCCTATTGATATTTAGATAATAACAGAGCGGCATTATTGCCGCCTGGCCCGAAATTATTGATTAATACGTTGGCAATTTTCTGTGAGCTCAGGGTTTTCGTTACGTATTGCAGGTTGCATTCAGGGTCTTTTTCCCTGTAATTCGCCACTGCCGGTACAAAACCTTCCTGCATGCTCCCCAAAGAAGAAATGACCTGGAATAGGCCTGCTGCGCTGAAAGATTCTCCCAGCACAGATTTGACCGCAGTAACGGGAATCTTATCTGCTAACTTTTCGAATACCTCCCGCAATACCGCTGTTTCGATCTTGTCGTGCTCCTTGACTGAATTAGCCGAAGCCTGAACGCAATCGATTTGCTCAGGGCTTACGCGCGAACGGCTTAACGTTTTTCTAATACTCTGATACAATCCTTTTCCTTGAGGCTGATACTTGCCGAGTTTATACGCATCAAAAGTGCTCGCAGCGCTTTTTACTTCTGCGTACATACGGGCCTTGCGTTTTTTTGCGTGCGTTTCGTCTTCCAGCACGATAACGCCTGCGCCTTCGCCCAAGATTATCCCGTTCCTTCTCTTATCAAACGGACAGCTTACCTCTTCGCCTTTTAACCCGGCGAGGAACCCTAAGCGATAGAAACCGGTAAAACTTGCCGGAGAAATGCTCTCTACCCCGCCTACCAGCACTGCCCTTGCTCTTCCTAGCTGGATGCAATTGACAGCATACCGTATTGCTTCGATGCTTGAGGTATAGCCGGTCGATATAGTCGCATTAAAACCCTGGATATTAAAAAGTATGGACACCCTGCTTGAGGCCGCATTAGCGACAGTGCCTGAAAAGACACCCGCATCGGTAAACAGGGGCCCGTCTTTAATGACTTCCCTGTCGTATTCGGCGATGTTCCAGAGCGAAGAAAGCGTAGTGCCGGTACAGACGCCGATTGAATCGGTATTTTGTTCTGTAATGGATAATCCTGCGTCCTCAATTGCCAATTTTGCGGCAGCGCACAAAAACCTGCTGCTGCGGTCAAGCTCGCGCAAACCCTTTTCTCCTAAATAATCGGCTGGTTTGAAATCGCTGACCTCTCCGGCTAATTTACATTTAAAGTCAGCGGTATCAAAGCGGCTTATAGGCTTTATGCCGGAGTTGCTGTTTTTTAACGCATCCCAAAATTTTTCTTTGCCGATGCCGTTTGGCGCAACCACGCCGATACCGGTAATCACTATTTTTTTTTCGTCCATATCATTTCATTGCCATGCCGCCGTCAACCACTACGGTCTGGCCGGTAATATACCTTGCTTCGTCGCTAATTAAAAAACTGACTACTCCGGCAACCTCTTGCGGCCTGCCGAACCTAGCCAGCGGTATTTGCTGCACGAATTTTTCTTTTGCCTCCTGCCTGACTTCGCTAAGCATATCGGTCTCAATAAAACCGGGTGCAACCGCGTTTACCCGTATATTATAGGAAGCCACTTCTCTTGCTAAGGATTTGATAAAACCGATGATCCCTGCCTTGGAAGCCGCATAATTAGTTTGGCGCGGCAAACCTACAATGCCGCTTACCGAAGTAATCGCTACGATAACCCCGCTTTGTTGTTTTACAAGCGTAATGATAGCAGCCCGGCAAAGGTGTATTGCGCCCATCAGGTTGGTATTAATAACCTCCTGCCAATCATTCGGCTCCATGAGCGCTAACGCCTTATCGCGTATAATGCCCGCATTGCTCACTACTATATCCAATCCCCCAAAAGTCTCGCGCGTCTTATCTACCCACGCCTTAACTGCGCTGTAATCCTGTATGTCTGCCTGAAAGGATGCGGCCTTTACGCCCAGTTTTTTTAGCTCTTCTACTAACTCCACGGCTTCTTGCTTGCTCTTTAAGAAATTAAAACTGATGTTGGCCCCTTCGGAAGCAAGCCGTAAAGCAATTGCCCTGCCTATCCCCCTGGAAGCCCCGCTGATGATCGCTGTCTTGTTTTTAAGACTCATGTATTCGTATCGCGTATTGCGTATAGTGTATAGCGTAAAAATAAACTATTCGGTAAATTCTAAATCCCAAACCTGTAAGTTTAGAACATTGGAATTTGTGATTTATGATTTGTTTAGAATTTATGGTTTAGTGCTTAGGATTTAACTAGACCTAAGCCTAAGCCTTAGCCTCAACCTCCAACTTCCGTGAGCACCTACGGCACACACACCTCAAACCCATGCCGCGCTGCGATATTTGCGATCTCCTCAAGTTTGTCGATATTAATATCCTCTTCTAAAGAATAATTGACTATCTTTTCTTCAAAAGCAAGGAGCATAGCCTCCGCAATACAGGCATATACTATATTATCCGGAAGGCCAAGTTTAGCGCTGAAATTCGTATTAAAGGGGAGCCTGATCAAATTCCCCTTCATCACGGTCACATCCTTACGCCTGCCTATCCTCTCAGATAATTCTCCTTTTAAAGACACATCGCAGACTATCGCATTCTCCTTTACTTCATCCGTTGAGAATAATACCCCGGCCTTATCAAAAATATTGATAATCACATCGCTTTCTTTCAGTATCTTATCTAAACCGGATTCAATCAAAACAGCACAGGAAGGATTCCTTT
>Ga0265297_10010677_pt1 | contig 11455 bp, 11 predicted proteins | sample Munlanlwell13791_FD_192502 | JGI IMG/M metagenome (GOLD analysis project Ga0265297, IMG submission 192502) | Leachate microbial communities from a municipal landfill in Southern Ontario, Canada - Leachate well 137-91 | ecosystem: Engineered > Solid waste > Landfill > Unclassified | place...
AAAAAAATACGGTACGCCGAGAACCTGACCTATGAGTGGTCACAACGCCGCATCAATCAATTCTATGTAATTATCCTTTACTAGAAGGGCTTGGGAGTTGGCTAAACCCACCAAATTGACTGGCGCATCTTTCCACTGCCCCAGCGTAGCCTCGAGTTTACCGGAATATTTTTTTTCATCGATGTGAGGCACAATGGCAAAATCGACAAATTTAAGTCCGCTATAGTCGCTTATATGTGCTTTTGCTGGATCGTCGAAATTTCTTGCGACATCGATAGTCGCGCCAGCCAATACTGATCCGGCGCTCGTACCAATATACACGACTCCTTGCTCTACAAGATCAGCGACAACCTTATCAAATCCGCTTTTTCGTACGTGCTCTAACAAGTAATAGGTATTCCCGCCGCACACGAGCACTGCGTCGATATTTTTACATTCCTTTCGCAACTGATTCTCGTTTTTTCCTTCAAGATTTACTTCTGTTAATTGAAACCCCAATTTCCGAAAAGCGTTTAACTCTTCGTCAAGCCAAGGCGTATCACCGCCTTCGCCGTGCGCAGCTGTTGGAAGATACGCAACGCGCATCTTGTTGAACGGCTTTGTTAAAAAGAATTCAGTTTTATAAATTACGTTTCCTGCGATAGAAGCTAAAATAAGTTTTTTCATAAAGGAAGTTCAAAATTTTCCGATAAGAATTATGCTAAAAAATCAAGAGTGGTTTTGTACGCTTCTTGCGCATGGATAACAGAATCATAAAAACCGTGTGCTGCATTCTTGATTGTCACTAGTGTTATACTCGGTTTTTCCCGAACCGCATCCAGTGAATCTTCGTATGGCACGTACGTATCAATGTCACTGTGAATTATTATGGTTGGGCAATCAAGATTTTTGATTGCTTTATATGGGAACGTCTGCTTCATTTCATCAAACAGCTTTTTTCCGACTTTAAACTTGTGACTGCCAAACTGTGTCCAGCCCTGTTCCTTAATCTCTTGCATCATGTGACCTTTTCGTTTGACTAACGAAGGTAAAGTTGGATGTAAATAACAATGATCATAATTCAGAACTGGATTCCACAAACACAGATGTTGTATTTCTCTGGGATGCTGTACGACATACAACACTGAAATTGCGCCCGCAAAACTTGCACCGAGCAAACCAATATCCTGATAGCCTTTACTTTTTACCTGTTGAACTGCGGCGCCCAGATCTTGAATTTCGCCAGTTAGGGTAACGTCAATTGATTTTCCATCGCTTTCTCCGTGCCCGCGAAAATCAAAACGAAACACTACAAATCCGTTTTGCGCTAGGTATGCTGCTAGTTCAATAAAAATACCGTCTTCATCTTTATCAACTGTAATGCCGTGTGCCAAAATAATTACTTTTGTGGTTGGCTTTTCTGGTGTGGTCCACACCCCACACAATTTTATTCCGTCACTCGAATTGAAATATATTTTTTCTTCCATAGCCTTGAACGCTTCTTACAAACAAAACCGAATATGTTGCACACCGCTCCTTGGCACTTTTTTCAAAAGCTTATTCACAATCTCCATTTCATGAAATTTCAGTTCCTGACCGACTGCAGGACTCTCCACTTTAATGGTCAGCGTTGCTCCTTTTACGTGCGCCGCAGCCATCCGCGTTGACAAATCTTCCGGAAAAATCTCAAGCAATACCTCTTGCGCGGCATTCACAATTTGCGCGGCTGATACTCTTCCGGATATTCCGGACTGGCGCAGCCGTTGGAATAATACATCTCGTAACTGAAGCATATTGATTTTTTAGGCTTTACTATCCTCGCAGATATCCTTGAAGTCGCAATTTTTGCACGTGTGCTGCGAAGGAGTCGGAATAAACGAACTGACAAGTATTGATTCTATCAGGTTTTCCGTTTTTTCAAAAATGTCATCCTCATCTTTTTGATTCCAGTCAACGGAGATAAACCCGCCCAAATCAAAATAATAAAAACTTAATCGAACTGGATGCTCGCCGAATACTTCGCGAGCTGCTCGGGCATACAAATATAACTGCCACAATTTATCCTTTGAAAGCTTTTTTGTTGGATCGGGCGCAGTCCCAGTTTTATAATCAATAATGTGGACGCCACCGTCAATTCTTTCAAGACGATCCACGACACCCTTAACTGAATGCTCTCCTACCTTAATAGTAAATCCTTTCTCGATATACAACGGGGGCATAAACTTTCCTTGATGAAGGGTATGGAATGCGCGCAGTTCATCAAGCCCTTTTTGAAAATATTCATGCTCATGCTTCTGAGAAACGTACCATTCATTAATCCATTCTTGCTCATAGATCTTTTTTATATGGTCAAACGGAATCTCTATGGTGTGTGTGTCAGTCTTTTTCGCGCCAAAAAGGTCTGACTGGTTACCGACGCCCGCTTTTTCCTGAACTTCCGAAAACAAATGGAGCATAACCTGATGCATGGATTTTCCGAAACTGAACGTAAATCTGCCTTCTGGCGGAATCTGCAAAATATGCGCGTACTTATACTGTTTCGGGCAGGACTCAAATGCCTGAAACTGCGTGAAAGAAAACTTTTTCGGGATCCGTGAACGCAAAAGTTTCATTTCGTCGGTTGTATCTTTCGTCACCGCATGCTGTTCTGCCTCAAGAAGTGACTGCTCCAGCTTTTCGGTTTTTGGCTCAAACCCTAACTCTGTCAAAAAACGGGATGGCTTTTTGATTCGCGTGCCGCCGTAATCGTCAGCCGAAGTCAAGAATAATCCGTCGCGCGCCCGGGTGAGTGCAACATAAAATAACCGCCGTTCTTCTTCTAAGTGCACGTCCCCTACTGGGACAACTTCTTTCACTAACGCATCCGGAAGCGGAATCTGTTCCTTGCGTTCAACTGAAGGAAAACGCTTATCAACCAATGACACGACAAACACATACCGGAATTCCAATCCTTTCGCGCCGTGTACGGTCATCACCTTCACCGTGTCCGGACCAGACTCCCAGTTTTCCGACATGCTCCCTGTGTCACCGACTTCTTGTGCAAGCTGGATTTCACTTAAAAAATCGACGGTTTTTGCTTCAACATGAGACTCTTCAAAATCCTGAATCCGCTTGAAAAATTGGGTGAGGTAGAGCACTTTTTGCGTTGACTGCGGATCTTTGCGTTCAGTGATTGACGCAAGATATCCTGTTTCTTTCAATGCCCGCAAAGCCACCTGACCGGCTGATTCATGCTGCGCAGCGTATGTATGTTTTTCGATGAGAGAAATCATTTTCTCAATTTTTGGAATGCTCGACGCAGTCATTCCTTTAACCGTTCTTATATTCGTTAATAGTCGATACAACGGCGCATTTGTTTTTCGAGACTCTTCTACCAAAAGCATAACGTCGGAAATCGGAATTCCCCAATGTGCAAACCCCAAAACGCGAAAACAAGCCCGGGTTTCATGATAATTATCAAGCAGGCGGAGGTAATTAATAAGATCTAATACTACCGGTTGCTGGAAAAGTCCGCGTGCTGCGACAAACTGATAGGGAATTCCTGCCCGATCGAGTAAGGAAAGAAAAAGGTTTGCATGGTCGTTTGCACGAACCAAAATCGCAAAATCAGACCACGTCGTATTGGACACGCGCTTTTTTATCTCAGCAATTTTTTCGACGACAAGACGAGCTTCTTGTTCCTGATTCAGTGCGTGAATATGTTTCAGTTCTGCGGGGCCTTCACGCCGCGACACAAGCTTCTTTGAAATCTTTTCACCAGACACAGATTTTGCCAATGCAACTTCAAGCCGATTTGGATTGTTTTGCTGGATTAATCCGTAGGCCAAATCCAAAATATTCTGCTTTGATCGGTAATTTTCTGTTAGTACGATTTCTCGCGCGTCGCTAAAATCTTTTTTAAATTCTAGGATATTTGAAATGGCCGCCCCGCGAAATTTGTAAATTGACTGATCGTCATCTCCAACGACGGTAAGGTTGCGCTCGGAATTTACCAGCAGCTTCACAAGCTCATATTGCGCGTGATTCGTATCCTGAAACTCATCCACGAGCACATGACGAAATTGTTGTTGAAAAATTTTGAGTATCTTTGGCCGCTCGTGAAATAATTTAAGCGTATACAGCAACAGATCACCAAAATCTAGTGCGCTAGTATCGAGTAAAAGGCGCTGATATGTATGATAGGCATTTGCAATTTCATTTACGCGGGCATGTTCCGACATTTCGTCACCTTTCGCAAATTCAAGTTGATCTTCGTTTACACGCAATTTTTCTGCAAACGCCAGATATTCTTGAGGTGTAACTCCTTCGTCTTTTGCTCGTGAAAAATGTGAAAGCAACGCATGAATAAATTTTGTCGGATTCCCCAGGGGCCGATAATAATCCAAATCGAATTCATCAAAATGCTCGCGTACAAGCAAAGCCTGATTGGTCTGATCAAGAATGGTAAAATCCGGCGGAAGGCCGATATCAATAGCGTGCTGTTTTAAAATTCTTTCACAAAATGCATGGAACGTCGAAACCCACAAATCCATATAGCCGAACGGAAGTAGTTGGTCGATACGCTCCTCCATTTCTGCAGCTGCTTTTTCTGTAAAAGTCAGCGCGAGAATATTTTCTGTGCTTAATTTTTGCGAACGCAAAAGCCACGCAATGCGTCGCGTGATGACCGTTGTTTTGCCAGTCCCTGCGCCAGCAATAATAAGAAGTGGCCCGTTTTTATGTGTTACCGCTTCTTGTTGTGCACGATTTAAACCATCTAAAATCTGGGCTGTATCATCTTTCATAGCTTTCATCCTACCAGTTTGAGCCCAGAAAAGAAAAGACCCGCTGATTAGCTAGCCAGCGGGTCATAAGCTTCGATGTCCTCGAGTGGAAGCACTCCTGCTTCAAACCATGGGAGCAAAATCTCCCGACTGATCACGATGATCCGAATTCCGTGCTGTTCTTTCAGCGCATCAGACAATGTTTGAGGCTTCCCTTTGATTTTGGTCCTTTTGACTTCAATGCCGAAAATCACTGTGTCCGGCTTGTAATAATCCTGCCAGACGTAAGGTTTTCCGAACAGAAAATCAGGTCTCCAAAGTCTTGGGTTTTTACATCCCGGAATACGCACCTCAAAAGTCGCATGATGCACAAACGGAATTTTCATTTTGCGAAGAAGTTTTGCAATCCACAGCTCTTCTTTAGTCTCGTAGTAGCGTCCACGGTAATACAATGCGTCCGGTGTGTTTCTTGAAACATGAACAGGGTAAAATTTCCCGTTTATCACCACATGATTCTTTAGAATATCAACGCGAGGTAGCGAAACTTTCGTTTGTGTTGATTGTACATTGAAGACGCACCTCCCTTTATATTTGAAAGACCCCTTTTATGTAAAAAATGCGCCAGAGACGGCGCACGTTATATTTTTATTGTTGTTAGCGAGATGTTGAACTTGTGGATAACATCTTTTCATAATTTGAGTATATCACTTTTTAGAATCTCTGCCATCCGACCCACCCTCTGCAACACCTAGTTCGCCACTGTCTTGTGTGCGCATTTTCGCACCGTTTCCATTTGAGGGCAGCTGCTGCAAAACACGAATGCCCGCATGCGACAAAAAGAAAATTCCAAGGCCAAGTTTAAACACTTCCGCGGAGCGAATTATCAACATAAAAGCGACACCGATTGATGCCGGATATCCAAGCGCAGAAAAAACAATCACCTGCCCTGCTTCATAAGTTCCAAGCCCTGCTGGGATTGGCATAAAACTGGATAAAATCATGAACACCATCATGAGCAATACCGCGAGAACATTTGCTTCTATCCCGAGACTTAAAAGGACTATCACAAACTGCAACAATACAATCATCCCGCCGATCAGCGAAAGAAATAGGCCTTTCATGAATAAATCTTTCTGATGGTTAAAAAATTTAATAATCAGCTCTTCAAAATAGAGCATCTTATCAATCAGCCTTTGCATTTTGCCAAAACGATGCAGACGAAAAAAGCGAATCAGCGACGAAAAAAATCCTATGCCTCGATATGTCTGTATATAGAACATGCCAAGTAAAAAAATCAGCAACAATAACGTAAAGACAAAAATGCCAATCGCCTGCCACGAAATATCGTATGTAATAAACGCATACACCAATGCTGCAATAAGAAACGGAAGTGGGTACGTAAAATCGAGGATCTTATCAACCAAGATGGATGCAAATCCCTTTGAGTATCCTATGCCCGTATTACGCTTCAAAAAAAATGCCTGAACGGGCTCTCCGCCAACATTCGGTCCTGGAGTGAGGTAGCTTACAGTAAGCCCGGTAAATTTTGGTGCGATCAACTTTTTGAGAGAGACGTCGTCACCTTGTGCGCGTAAAATAATTTTCCATCTGTAGGTAGCAACAATTGTCTGCACATATCCTAACACCGCGATGATGCCAATTGTCCACCACGAGAACGATTCAAATGCTGCTTTGAATGCATCAAAGCCAATATATTTCAAGACGGCAATAAAAAGTACGATTCCAATTATGAGCGAAAAAATGGTGAGGATTGCTTTTTTCATAAGAAGCTAAACCTTCAATTACCTTGAGGGATAGATAAAGTGTAACGCTTCTAAGACGAAAAAACAACTTATTTAAACCCAAAATTTTAGAACGGTTTGATAGTTACGTTGCCATTTGCTGTAAAATCAGCAAAATATCCAGTAACCTTAAAATGACCATCGGGAAACTTCTCTTTGATTACTTTTTTAATTTTTTCAATTTGATCCATATGAAAACGGGTTTCAGCATCAGGGCTTTCAAATTGCTTTGAACCACCGTATCCTCCGCAATCTCTATGTTGAATTATGTGAATTTCACACATGCCATGAAGCTTGTGAGATAATTCAAGTTGTTTGAGCGCAAAAATTTGTGTTTCTGGATCCAAAAAAACTTTTCCCGAGCCAGCCCAGCCAACAATATCAGCGTCACCTAATAGGTTTTGCGCATTTAAAAAATCAAACATTCCGCGCTCAAAGCGGAAATCCATACAATGGACAACAAGAGATTTACAGGTATGGGACATATTTTTTTATTAATAATAAATGATATATATTTTGAAGTAAGCCACAGGTCGCACGAATGCAATACCTGTGGCAAACTTGAGTCAGAAGTTAATTGATCTCGAGATAGTGAGGAATCAGCTTTCTGCATGTGTTGCTTACCTTGTACGCAACAATGCGCTTTTTTCTGATCACCGTCTCGTCTGGAGTCCAGTCGACGATCAAGATGGACAGAACGATATCTTCGTGGACCTCAAGAGTTTCGGTGATGAAATCGTCTGAGTCTAACCCAGCCAAAATCATGTTGTGAAAGGCCAAGTTTAAGTCTTTCATTTTCCAGCAATTTGGTCCGTGGATAACACAGAGAATTACTTCGCCGATATGCTCAACGGAGGAATCCTGCAAATCCTGCAACAGAACTATTCGAGCGCACCGGATGTATTCCCAATGCTTTCGATCAATCCCATATTTAGCAGGATCACACAACCCGAGCAAAAACCCTCCTCCATGGATCCGATCAAGATGCTGGGTGTCCGTATATTGTGACAGTCCTTTCGTAATAAACGTACTAAAACGACCATCAGTACACGCAACTCCTAACGCTCCCTTTCTCAGAAGCGTATTCATACGATCATCATCGATCTTTCTTAAGCCCCCTTTTTCAATCAAATACTCAATCAGTCTGAATGAATCATCATAGTTGCTCAACTGAAGCTCCTTCTCAAGTTGAAGTTAAATGAACGATAAAATAATTTACATGTATCTTTCAAGAAAGTCAATACCCTATTCGTTCGAATGACCTTTTCTAGATCGGTGTTTTCGAACGACACGAAGCCTGGCTAATTCTTTCTCAAGATTTGCGGCCACAAGGGCAAAATCCGTTGCATCAACGCGTTTCGTTTTACGCAATTCTTCGGCTCGTTTTCGGGCTTCTTCAGCTCGTTGCTCGTCGATCTCGTGAGCATGTTCGGCTGTATCAGCAAGCACAATAACGCGTTTTGGCTGTACTTCGATAAAACCACCTGACACCGCTAAAAACGATTCTGTGTTGTCTTTCTTCACCCGAATCTCACCTGGCGCAAGCAGCGCAACCAATGGAATATGATGCGGCAAAATGCCGATCTCACCCATTGCAGTTGGCAGCACAACCTCATCAACATCGTCGGCCATTACGACGCGTTCCGGTGTGGTTATTTTTAGATGAATCTTGTCTGACATGGTTATTCGTTTGGAATTGTAACTTCACTAATTGATCCCTTCATATAGAATTCCTTTTCTGGGACCTTGTCATACTCGCCATCCAAAATTGCTTTAAACCCTTTAACAGTATCCTTCAGGGACACATATTTCCCAGCAGCGCCAGTGAATGTTTCTGCAACGAAAAAGGGCTGCGACAAGAATCGCTGGACTTTACGTGCGCGTGCAACAATGAGTTTATCGTCGTCTGATAATTCCTCCATGCCCAAAATTGCAATGATGTCCTGCAAATCTTTATAGCGCTGTAAAATCTTTTGCACGCCGCGCGCGACATCGTAATGTTCTTGTCCTAAAATCGCAGGGCTCAAAATTGTTGAGGTTGAATCCAAAGGATCAACTGCCGGATAAATACCAAGTTCAACAAGATTGCGTGATAACACAACGGTTGAGTCAAGGTGAGCGAATGTCGTTGCCGGAGCCGGATCAGTAAGATCATCGGCTGGAACGTACACAGCTTGAACGGATGTAATCGATCCCTTACTTGTCGATGTAATGCGTTCTTGCAACTCACCCATTTCTTCAGCCAATGTTGGTTGGTATCCGACAGCAGATGGAATACGTCCAAGCAATGCGGACACTTCAGATCCTGCTTGCGTGAAACGGAAAATATTATCAATGAAAAGCAGCACGTCCTGATTTTTTTCATCACGGAAGTATTCAGCCATTGCAAGTCCCGAAAGCGCAATACGAGCGCGGACTCCCGGCGGTTCATTCATTTGTCCGAACACGAGCGCGGTTTTTGCTAATACGCCGGAGTTTTTCATATCATAATACAAATCGTTTCCTTCACGTGAACGTTCGCCAACACCAGCAAACACAGAATACCCGCCATGCTCTTCTGCAATATTTCGGATGAACTCCTGAATCAACACAGTTTTGCCCACACCAGCGCCGCCGAACAAACCGACTTTTCCACCTTTCAAAATCGGGCAAATAAGATCAACAACTTTAATTCCGGTTTCTAAAACCTCTGCCTGGGTTGATTGTTCGGTAAACAAAGGCGCGGATCTGTGGATCGGATATGTTTTCTTTGCCTTCACAGGTTCTTTGCCATCGAGTGGGCGACCCAACACATCAAACATACGGCCTAGTGTTTCGTCACCGACTGGGACTGAAATCGGTTTTCCGGTCGCGACAACTTTTTGCCCGCGTGCCAATCCATCAGTTGTGCCCATGGCAACAGCTCGAACAGTGTTGCCGCCGGTATCCTGCTGGACTTCTAAAATTAATGCTTCGCCTTTTTCTCCTGCTCCAGTCACCTCAAGCGCTTCATAAATATCCGGCAGTTTCTTTTCAAAATGTACATCGACTACCGGTCCGATGATTTGGATAATTTTTCCTTCGTGTGTCATACGTGAATAATTAATCTTCTAAAGCTGAACGTCCGCCCGATATATCAGCAAGCTCTGTCGTAATCGCTTCCTGACGGGCTTGGTTATATGCAAATGTAAGATCTTGAATCATGTCTCCTGCAGCATCAGACGCATTACGCATCGCAAACATGCGAGCGGAATGTTCAGACGCATTGGATTCAAGCAAGGCCTGATAAATCTGCAGCTCAATCAGACGTGCCAGCATCTGATCGAGAACAGCATCAGGATTTGGTTCAAAGGTGTAATCAAGGATTTCATTTTGCTCTTCTCTCTTTTCTCCATTGATAAAACCAAGTTCATTGTCTTCTTTTTCAATGGGCAATAATTTTTTTACGGTGGGAATTTGCTTGATTGCTGACTTGTAATCAGTATATGCAATGACCACTTTATCATATTTTTTCGAAACATAGTCAGCCATAACCGATTTTGCAAGTGAGGTTACCTCGCTAATACGAGTCGCAACGTCAAGTTTTGAAAATTCAGCGATGATCTCATGGCCGTGTTTGAACATAATGTCACGGCCGCGTTTGCCGAGCAGAAACACCTCTGCCTCAACCTCGATATTTTCTTTCTTATGCTCCCGCATATAGGCAGCAACCGTCTCAATAATTTCTCTGTTGAATCCTCCGCACAATCCTCTATTCGAGGTGATAAGAATCATGCCGACCTTTTTTATCTTATTGCTTCTTCGGAGTAACGGGTGTTTCGCGGGATCCGTTTTTTGCGCCACATTACGAATAATTTCCCACGCCGTGTTCGCATAATCACGAGTCTCAAGCACGGCGTTTACGGCTTTGCGCATTTTTGCAGCAGCAACAAGCTCCATCGCCTTGGTAATTTTCCTTGAATTACCGACGGATCGAATTCTGCGTTTTATGTCTCGTGTTGCTACTGGCATGGGATATTATTTTTGTGAATCTTTTTTATCTTGCATGAATGTTGCCGTCGACTTGTATGCGTCGATGGCAGACATAAGTTTTTGTTCAACTTCCTCTGACATTTGTCCTTTTTGTGCAAGCGCGTTCAATAATTCCTGCTCTGACTTGAGATACTCATGCAAGCCCTTCTCGAATTCTTTGATATCCTCGACGGAAATATCATCAAGTTTTCCTTTGACAGCCGCGTAAATAATTGCGACTTGATTTGCAACGGGCATAGGCTCGTACTGGTCCTGTTTCAAAATCTCTGTCAAACGTTTTCCTCGTTCCAACTGATTACGTGTTGATTCGTCTAAATCAGAACCGAACTGCGCAAACGCAGCGAGCTCACGATATTGAGCCAAGTCCAAACGCAAATTTCCTGCCACTTTTTTCATGGCTTTAATTTGTGCAGCTGAACCAACACGGGATACTGACAACCCAACATTCAACGCAGGACGAATACCTTGATAGAACAAATCCGGTTCAAGATAAATCTGTCCATCTGTAATTGAAATCACGTTTGTCGGAATATACGCCGAGATATCTCCAGCCTGCGTTTCGATAATTGGCAACGCAGTCAAGCTACCTCCGCCGAATTCATCGCTCAAACGAGCAGCGCGTTCGAGTAAACGGGAATGGAGATAAAACACGTCTCCGGGATATGCTTCACGTCCTGGTGGACGGCGAAGCAGCAAAGAAATCTGACGATATGCAACTGCATGTTTTGATAAATCATCATACACGACGAGCGCATCTTTGCCTTGATCCATGAAATATTCTCCCATAGCGCATCCTGCGTATGGCGCGATAAATGACATTGATGCTGGATCTGACGCGCCTGCCACGACAATAATAGTATGTTCCATGGCTCCGTTCTTTTCGAGTTCAGCAACGATCTT
>Ga0265297_10010678_pt1 | contig 11455 bp, 8 predicted proteins | sample Munlanlwell13791_FD_192502 | JGI IMG/M metagenome (GOLD analysis project Ga0265297, IMG submission 192502) | Leachate microbial communities from a municipal landfill in Southern Ontario, Canada - Leachate well 137-91 | ecosystem: Engineered > Solid waste > Landfill > Unclassified | place...
GGGGTGGTTTGCCAGATCCGGACGAACCGCCCTGTTGACACTCCGACGTGAATGCTCATCCGGAAAAGGTGGGGGGGTGCCCCTTCAGGTACTTTGGGTGGGGATATGGCGTTTCCCCGCGAGGGGGGGGAGGGGGGGTCACAGGCTTTTTTTGGGTGGCAGGGGGTCCCCACCCCTGCTTTAAAAAAATGCGGGAGGAGGGGGACCACCGAACCGGATCCGGCTCGATCACCCCCTGCCCCATCCGGGCAATCGGGCATACCCCCCCATCACCCTGCCCCATCCACATCCCTTATCATATCCCACTCCAAACCATTCCGGTACCGTGACCGAATTCCACCTCACCTCCACATTTCCCCCCGCCGGTTCGCAACCGGAAGCGATCACGCAGCTTGTCGACGGGCTCAAGGACCATCTGCAATACCAGACGCTCCTTGGCGTCACCGGATCCGGCAAGACCTTCACGATGGCAAACGTGATCGCCGCGGTGCAAAAACCAACGCTTGTCATCGCGCACAACAAGACCCTCGCTGCCCAGTTGTACCAGGAGTTCTGTGACTTCTTCCCCACAAACCGGGTCGAGTACTTCGTCTCCTATTATGACTATTACCAGCCTGAATCCTACATCCCGGCAAAAGACCAGTACATCGAGAAAGACTCGGCGATCAATCCCAAAATAGAACAGCTCCGGCTCTCAGCCACCGCATCACTTGCGAACCGCAGCGACGTGATCGTCGTCGCATCCGTCTCCTGCATCTTCGGTCTTGGCAACCCGGAGAACTTCAAAAACATGGGCTTTGACCTGGCAGTCGGGCAGACGTGCACGCGGAGCGAGATCATCAGCCGGCTCCTGGACATCCAGTTCGAGCGGAACGATATCGATCTTGCACCCGGCAGGTTCCGGGTGAAAGGCGACACGATCGACATTGTCCCGGGGTACTTCAACGACATCATCCGGATCGAGCTCTTCGGGGACGTGATCGAACGGATCCGGGAAGTGGACAAGAACACCGGAGTAAAACGCGAAGAGATGAAATATTTCTACGTCTACCCGGCGCGGCACTTCGTCATCCCGGAAGACGGAAAGAAAAAAGCGATCGCATCGATCAAAAATGAACTCGATGAAGCGCTCCCCCGCCTCGGCATGATCGAAGCGCACCGGCTCGAACAGCGGACACACTATGACCTCGAGATGATCGAGGAGACCGGGTACTGCAAAGGCATCGAGAACTATTCAAGGCATTTTGACGGCAGGCAACCGGGTGAGAAACCCTACTGCCTGCTCGACTACTTCCCGCAAGACTTCCTCATCATCATCGACGAGAGCCACCAGACGATCCCCCAACTGCACGGCATGTACAACGGGGACCGGTCCCGCAAGCAGACGCTCGTTGATTACGGGTTCCGGCTCCCCAGCACGCTCGACAACCGACCCCTGAAGTTCCACGAGTTCGAACAGTACATGGAGCAGGCGGTCTTTGTCTCTGCCACGCCCGGACCCTACGAGCTCAGGCACTCATCCCAGGTCGTCGAGCAGATCATCCGCCCCACCGGGCTTGTCGATCCAGAGGTCGAAGTGCGCCCCATCGAAGGGCAGACCGAGGACGTGATCCGGGAGGTGCAGGCAACCGTCGCACGGGGTGACCGGGTGCTGGTCACCACGCTCACAAAACGGCTCGCGGAAGAACTCTCCGAGTATCTCGCCAACCGGGGCATCCGGACCCGGTACCTCCACTCCGAGATCCAGACGCTGGAGCGGAGCGAGATCATCCGCGAACTCCGGCTTGGTACGTTCGATGTGCTCGTCGGGATCAACCTGCTCCGGGAGGGTCTGGACATCCCCGAAGTCGGGTTCATCGGCATCCTTGATGCGGACAAGGAAGGATTTCTCCGGGACGCGAAAAGCCTGATCCAAATCATCGGGCGTGCAGCACGGAATGTGAACGCGAAGGTGGTGCTCTACGCTGATACGATGACCGACTCGATGAAGGCAGCGATCTCCGAGACCCGGCGGCGGCGCACGATGCAGGTCGCGTATAACGAGGAGCATCATATCGTCCCCCAGACGATCATAAAACCCGTCAAAGAGAAGGAGGTCGAGATCAAGGACACAAAACATGTGCCGAAGGCAGAGATCCCCAATGTCGTCATCGAGATCGAGAAGCAGATGCGGGACGCCGCAGACAACCTCGACTTCGAACGGGCGATTGCGCTCCGGGACCAGATCAAGAAACTGAATGAGAGGTTACGAAGTGCCGGAACGCACTTGTAATTTTTTGGAAACCGATTCAGATACGTATACCGTGGAAGACGTATGACAGGTCCGGTTGAGATGCGAATAGAACCCGGTTTACATTTAGGTTTACCGGAATTTTTTTTGGTTTACGAAATTCGGTTGATATGCGGTTTTTGATGTTGCAATTGCAAACCGTTTCGTAGACAAAATTTTTAACCCTCAATGACGGTTGTGTATCAGAATTTTACATATTTGAGACACAAAGAGATCTTGTGTCTCACCGGTGATACACAAGAGGTTGTTGTGTACCATTTTTTTGATTTTGTGGTACACAAGAAAACCATATGTCAATTGAATCAACACGTTGAGATGAAGACGCCCGCATCTTGTCACTCCGCACCGGCTCCGTTCCGGCGATGACGGCTCCCCAGCACGCTCGACAACCGACCCCTGAAGTTCCACGAGTTCGAACAATACATGGAGCAGGCGGTCTTTGTCTCCGCCACGCCCGGACCCTACGAGCTCAGGCACTCCACCCAGGTCGTCGAGCAGATCATCCGCCCCACCGGGCTTGTCGATCCGGAGGTCGAAGTGCGCCCCATCGAAGGGCAGACCGGGGACGTGATACGGGAAGTGCAGACAACCTCGACTTCGAACGGGCGATTGCGCTCCGGGACCAGATCAAGAAACTGAATGAACGGCTACGAAGTGCCGGAACGCACCCGTAACCCTGGATCATCTTTTCCCGGAACAGCGTCTCGGAAATTTATCTCCCCGTGCACCAGTCCGTGCGACCAAAAAAGATTTCCGGACTCTTATCTGATCTCCGGAATTATTCGAAAGAGTATTCGGGAATTACCCGAACCCCCACTGTGCCAGCGTCGTGCGGGAAGGATCGACATCGTTCCATTGCCAGCCAAGCGCCTCGATGATGCGGGAGATCGGCTGCTGGATCGTTTTTTCGAGCATCAGTTCCAGGTCAGGAACAAACTCTTTGGGCACCTGGTCCCCGTACTCGAAACAGAGCACATCCGTCTTCGGGTATTTGCCGGTGACCGCTTTGATGTAGATCCGCTTGGGCTTACTGCCCTTCCCGAATTCCGTGTGCAGGTACTCGTTTGCATATTTGGCGCCCCGCACCTGTATCTCGTCGGTATCGTACTTGTCGAGCGATTTACCAATCCCGCCGGGAATACCGATTTCATCAAGTGAATATTTGCCGGCGCGGTATCGTGTGATCACTTCCGACAGGTATGCCTTCACAACCTCGTATCCCTCACCCGCGAGGATCATTCCCATCACTCTCGTCTGGACGACTTTCGTCACCTGGGGGGTATCGGAGCGCCGGATCTCGAAACCCACGATATCCACCTGGTTCACTTCCTTGCCCTCTTTCCAGACGAGCTGCCCTGCGTACCGCTTCTTCTTCCCTGCCTGGAAGAACCGGGCATAGATCTTCTCGAACTTGATCGAGAAGAAATGCATATCGGCATTCAGTTCGCGTTTGGCAAACTCCTTGTAACTCTCGTTTAAGTGCTTCTCGATCGCACGGGCAGTCGCGATCGTCTCGTTCAACGGTGCCGGCGGGAGATGCACCATGCAGGAATCCGTGTCGCCGTAGATCACCGTGTATCCTTCCTTCTCGATGACCCGTCGGGTATGCTCGATGATCGCTCTGCCGACAGAGGTCACCGCAGCGCCGATCTCGCGGTCGTAGAGCCGGAAACGGGTGAACCCCGACACGCCATAGTACGTGTTCATGATCACCTTGAGCACGTTCTGCTGCATGTCGTAGAGCACATACTGGGGAGACCCGAAGGGGAAAGTGTTGCGCAGCGTCTTTTTTTCATCCCGTTCGGTCAGGAGTTCGGAAAGGATGCTCCGCGTCAGACCGTCCGGCTGCTTCTTGAACCGGATGCCGTTCGGGGCGACGAGTTCCCCGCTGGGATCTTTTGTCTCCATCGAGGCGTTGATCGTCATCATCGCCATCGGGTACAGGGACTTGAGGTCGAGCACGACCACGTTCTCCCGCACGCCTTTACTGGGTTCAAAGACGGTCGCCCCCTCGAACTCGTCCGCATTGGCGAACCCTTTTGACGGCAGGACATACGTCCCGTGGGCTTTACGGAGGATGAATACATCGATCACGCTCGATGAGTTGAGCGTCCGGTCGAGCGGGCACCCGACATAGCGGGCGATCTCCCGGTAGAACTCGATGATGTTATCCTTCTTGTTGATCCCGACGCAGAGCTCCACATCCTTGAAGTTGTACTCGACAAGGAGCGCCGGTTGTTCCCGCCAGAGATCCGAGATCGTGCCGGTGTACCGCACCTTTCTCTGCCCCAGTTCATCCTCAGCCACCGCATCGAGCCGGTACGACTCTTTTAACGACGAGTGCATCTTCTTGTACGCGGAGAGCAGATCAAAGAGCGCCCTCCCCCGCAGGGCAGTCCGTTCCGTCATACCGGAGAGCCGGGAGAGGCACTCTGCCCGGAGTCCCAGTCGTTCCATCCGCCCGGTGATATAGGGCATATCGAACTCGACAAAGTTCCAGCCGGAGAGGACATCCGGGTCCCGTTGCGTGATATAGAGGGCAAAAGCCTTCAGCATCGCGACTTCGTCGGTGTAGTGGCAGATCGTATGGGTGCCCCGCCGGAAACAACCATTTTCCAGACCACCGGTTGCCTGCTTTTCCAGGATGCTGTCATGCGATGCTCCGCTGTCCAGTAAAAATGTTGTATAGTCCTCATCGAAGGAGTCGTAGCAGCAGATACAGATGATCGCGTCCCTTTGGGGATCCGGAAATCCCCGTTCATCCTCGCATTCGATATCGATGATGCAGGAGCGTGCCGGGGCATCGATCTCAACCGGTTTTAACGTGCGGTAATCCACGTTCGTGCCCGGTGCCGAGAGTCCGCCTGTGAGCCCGGTATCGATCATGAACCGGGTCGCAAACGGGATATCGGCTTCAAAGTGCCGGTACTGCTCCCGTGCTTCCCGCACATCCCCGGGGCGGACGAGATACAGCCGGCGCAGCGTCTCCCCCCGGATCGAGCGGTAGGTGGTGCCGGGTTCGAGCGTCACCTGAGATGGGTGCCGGGTGCCTGCCACTTGTTCGGCAGGTGCATAAAAGTAGGGCAGAAAGCCGGTCACATCGATCCGGTATGCCTCACCGTGAAAGTCCCTGCCGAAGACATGGATGACCGGACCGTCAGGGGCGTTGCTGTACTCCACCTGGTTGATCGCGATCTCGACATTGCCTGCACCCTCTACGATGTCAGGTGTCGTGAGGCTCGCGTCCTGCCGGACTGCCTGGGTCGCCATTTCAGGGCACCACCTGGCGGCACAGGGAGCCTGCAAACCGTCCGGCTTCATCCATCTCCCGTCTCTCCCACGCGTCCAGTTCCCATTCCTCGATCTGGCAGATACCGTTGCGGTTCACCCACGCAGGTACTCCCAACGAGCACCCCCGGATACCGTACTCGCCATCAAGCACCGAGGAGCAGATGATCCGTTTCTTTGTCGTATCGAGGAGCAGGTGGACAAGCTGAACGATATGAAGCACCGGTCCGTACACCGTCCCCCCTTTCCCTTGGATCACCGGCATGCTCGCACCCCGGAGTTCCCCTAAGATCTCCTCCCGCTGGGGCTCACCGACCGGTCTTCCCAGCGTGGAGAAGACCGGGACCTGGTGCTCGCCATGTTCCCCGAGGACATACGCGGCACCGGGGATCTCACGCTTTTTTAACGCCAGTGCATACCGTGCGCTGTCCAGTTGCCCGCCAAACCCGACGCAGCGTTCAGATCCGATGCCGGTCGTTTTTGCGAGATAATAGTTGTTGATATCCATGGGATTTGTCACCGTCACGAGGATGCCCGAAAAGCCGGTGAGCAGGGCTGCACATTCCCGGGTCGCAGGCAGGTTGGCATTCAGGAGATCCGCACGGGTCTTCACGGTCGGGTTCCGGGGGAGTCCCGCCGCGAACACGCAGATGTCCGCGTCCCTGATCTCCCGCGGGTCAGTCGAGATATGGGTCTGCAACCCGCTGTGTTCGAGATCGAGGACCTGGGCGTTCAAGAGACCGGCATTATGATCGTACAGGACGAGTTCATCGACAATCCCGAGCGACGCAGCGAGATAGGCAACTTCCCCCCCGATCCTGCCAACCCCGACAACTGCACAACGTGACATTTTGGTACAATAGTACGTATGATCATAAGAATTAACTCACGGGGTGGGTAGCACAAGACGTGTGAATTCATATCACGTCCATACCGGAGGTGAATGAATCCAAAAAACCTCTCGTTTTGTAGCGTTGCTCTGCGGGCAGGTCACTCTATGCTCTGACCGGGAGCTGGAAAATCAAAATGAACAGGTTATTAAAATCCACCACTAATTCTTGACCCGGTTACCATGCCAGATTGGGAATTTTATTTTGAAAATGGGAAAACCTTTAACAGATCGGGGAATTATAAAGAAGCCCTTTATTTTTTTTACATTGCATTAACAAAAAAACCACAGGACGCTGACACATATAATGAACGAGCATTCTCGTTAGAGCATCTGGGACGGCTTGACGAAGCATGCCGGGATCTCTTTTTTGCATTCTGCATAAATCCCCATCTGCATATAAAATCTGATAACCCGGTTGTATGGATTAACCTCTGTACACTTCTCGAAGAACACGGGGACTTCGGGCTGGTAAAAAAACTGATCAATATCGCAACAGGTCGATTTCCGGAGAATGAAGAGTTGCTCGAGCAAAGAGCACGGTTCCTGCCCGACCAGATTCAACCGAAAAATGTTCCTGAAACGCACAGGGAATCACCCCTAGACAAGAAGAGGATCGTCGTTGAAGTGCAGAGTGTGCATCATCCACGTGCAGAACCACAAAAGAGAATCGAACCTGAACCTGAATCAGTCGATGTGCTTTCATCTGACCCTCATTCCGGGTCTCACCCGGCACCCGATGTTCTTTTTTTATATGACTATTACCCGAAAAAGGATCGATTTACATCGGGAATAAACCCGAAACACGATTTTAATTCCAGCAGGATCCTGAATTTAAAAAGTATCGATACGAAAAATGAAGCAGCTGCACGAGCGAATAAAAAATATGTTCTATCTAAGCTGGACATGAACCGGATAACATTCTTTGCCGAACACATTGAACCTATACTCCAACCCTACACGGACCTGGTTATCTGTGTTGTCCCGAAATCAAAAAAGGCACGAGAACCATCCGGGATACGAATGGTCGCACAAAAGTTATGCGAGAACCACCATATAGATGGCACGGATATCATCGACAGACCTGTCGACAGGGAGCTACGGCATCTGGATGGAAACCGGGATTATCACGAAGAACTCGCCGCGTTACGGATCACAGACAGTAATCGGATTCAGGGAAAAACCGTTTTCCTCCTTGATGATGTGAAAACACAAGGTAATTCATTATTGGCTGGGCAGGAATTACTCGTGTCCAACGGGGCATTACAGGTCATCATGTTTGCATTAGGAAAAACATCATCCGGGAGTTGGTAATATGTCAGCATCAATGATTCAGGTGATTCTCACATTGCAATACCTGAAAATGAACAACAAAGAAATTGACAGTTTCACATCCCAGGATCTCCTCGTATCCGATAGTAGTTCGCTCTCTGATTCGATCCAGCATAATTCCCGGCTTCCCTCCAATAAACAAAATGCGATCACCCCGGGTTCTGTAGAGAATGCATGGGAACTATCAAAGGAGATCATACAATGTTCATTACGACAGGGAGTTCAGATTATCGGCAAAACCGATACTACATTTCCCATCATTCTTCGGGAGTTGAGTGACTGCCCACACCTGCTCCACGTCAAGGGAGATACGAAAATATTGAATTCTGATTGCATTGCGGTTGTTGGTACCCGGAATCCCACACAATTCGGAAGAGAAAAAGCCGGACAATTAAGTTCGGAACTGGCAAAAACGGGGATTACCATCGTCAGCGGTTTGGCAAAAGGAATCGATACGGCAGCTCATGAAGGTGCATTGAAATCTGAGGGGTGTACGATTGCAGTGCTCGCACACGGATTACAAACGGTTTACCCGGCAGAGAACCGGGGTCTCGCTACCCGTATCCTCAACCAGAATGGGGCATTAGTCTCTGAATATCCATGGTACACAACCATCCTGCCTCGCTACCTTGTTGCGAGAGATCGCATTCAAAGCGGAATGTCCCGGGGAGTGATGGTCATTGAGACCGGAGTGAAAGGCGGGACGATGCATACCGTTAAAAACTGCGTGGAACAAAATCGTCTTCTCATGGTTCTTCACCATCCTCCCGGATACGATACTGACGAGAATACATTGGGCAACAAAGAGATAACAAAAAAGTATTCAGGTTCCGGAAGATTTTACCTTATTGGTGAAAACGATGATGCAAAGATCATTATTGAGAGGATGCAGGATTTTCAAAAAGACATTCATCATTCAGACGAATCTTTGCCAACGGTCACCGGGAGTATCCATGCGAAGATGGCGCAGGATTCCGGACAAACGTCAATTCCCTGGTGTGTCCGGGAGAATCCGCCACAGTGTCCTGATGATGCCGGTTTCAGCCCGGATGAGAACCGGGGTTTTATGAAAGCAAGCGATCTGAAAAAAAGGACACATCATTCAAAACGGGATCAGAAATCCAAAAAAACAGAGATTTCAATGGGTCAGAAAACGTTGGGGGTTGAATCCTGACGTGCCGGTATGCAACGCGACCCTTGTAGAACGATACCCTCATTTTGTGCCGGACGTCATTTTTACTTTTATCATGCGTGCCCCGGATGTGTCCATTGATCGTGCATCGTCCAAAACCGTATGGATTCCTCATCAGATCCTTCACAAGATCCGCGTGGCTACCGGGTTTGCAGGATTCTTAAGAAAACCCGGATTGACCCCCCCCACCCTCACCAGAACCTCTGCCTGACAAAGCTGCTTATTATAATTAATAGTGACAATTTTTTCTCATGGTTGTGATCAGACCGGGACCGGTCACGATTGGGGGTGTGACGCTGGAGAACCACCTCCTGCTCGCAGCCGGCATACTCGGAACCACAGGGGCATCACTGTCGCGGATGCTCGTTTTGGGTGCCGGAGGCGTCGTCACGAAATCGATCGGTCCGTTCCCCAAGGACGGGCATGCAGGTCCGTGCGTGGCAATACTGGAGGATGGGATCTTAAACGCGATGGGTCTGCCCAACCCTTCAAAGGATTTTGTCGAAGAGATCACCCCCCTGGCAAAACGACCGGTGATCGTGAGCATCTTCGGGGGTAACCCGTCAGAGTTTGCCACGGTCGCCGGGTGGTTTGCCGGGAAAGTCGCAGGATTTGAACTGAACCTCTCCTGCCCCCACGCGGAAGGCTACGGGGCAGCTATAGGAACGGATCCGGCACTGGTCGAAGCCTGCACGCGGGCGGTATCGAACCTTGGCATGCCGACGTGGGTGAAACTCACCCCGAACGTGACGGATATCACCAGCATCGGGAAAGCCGCAGAGCGTGGGGGCGCCACAGCGATCGTTGCCGTCAATACGGTCAAAGCGATGCGGATCTCCACCGCCCTGCGCCGCCCGATGCTCGGCAACCGGTACGGCGGTCTGTCGGGAAACGCGATCTTCCCGGTTGCTGTCCGCTGCGTGTACGAACTCTACGAAGCCTGCTCCTGTCCCATCATCGGGTGCGGGGGAGTCTCAAGCGCCGACAACGTGATCGAAATGATGATGGCAGGCGCACAGGCAGTTGAGATCGGCAGCGCAGTGCACCAGAACATCCAGGTCTTTGACATGATCAAACGGGAACTCTATGCCAAAACCGGGCTCGCACCGGATGAGATCGTGGGGTGTGCCCATGGCTGACCAGATGTCGGTACCGGTAAAGATCGCCGAGATACGCACCGACACGCCGACCATCCGGACGTTCTTTTTCGACCGAGCCTTCGCGTTCGAACCCGGTCAGTTCGTCATGGTCTGGGTGCCCGGCGTCGATGAGATCCCGATGGCACTGTCCTCAGAGAAGAGCGTCACGGTCCAGAATGTCGGGGACGCGACGGGTGCCATGTTCGCCCTCCATGCCGGTGACATGCTCGGCATCCGTGGACCGTTCGGCAACGGCTTTTCCAGGGGCGAGAAGATGCTCGCCATCGCCGGCGGACTCGGGGCTGCACCGCTCCTTCCCCTGGCACGCGCCGATTGTGTGATGACGATGCTTGTCGGTGCCCGCACCGAGAAAGAACTGCTCTTCATCGATATGCTTGACGAGTGTACCGATGTCGTGATCGCGACCGATGACGGGACGTTCGGTCAAAAAGGCTTTGTGACTACGCTCATGGACGACCTGAACCTCGGCCAGTATGACCGGATTGCGGTCTGCGGTCCTGAGGTGATGATGCGGTCTGTACTCTCGAACGTGGACGGGAAGGGTATCGCGGCACGGGCTGAGTTCTCGCTCCACCGCTATATGAAATGCGGCGTCGGCATCTGCGGTTCCTGCTGTATCGATCCGTCCGGGATGCGGGTCTGCCGGGACGGTCCGGTCTTTTCAGGTGAGATATTAAAGAAGAGCGAGTTCGGGCATTACCACCGGGATGCCAGCGGAAGAAAGAAGAAGATCTGATACCTGCCCGGTCAGGTTCCCACCCCGGGCTTCGTACAAGACCGTGTTCAGTGTCCGGTGTGCCAGTTGAACCACCGCTTCGAATCGCTGCCGGCATCACCGCACAGAACAGACAACACGGTTATCCGGTAAGACTGCCACGGCGACCCGGAACTCACGCGGGATGCCGTCCCGGGAAACAAACCGTACCCCGACCTCGCGGTTTCCGGGTGCCCGGCACTCCTGCAGGAACACGTCCCGCAGACCGGGATCGGGCATGACCTGTGACAGGGGTTGGTCCCCCAGCGCCTGCTCCGGGTAGTCCAGCAGGAGCGCGAACGCCGGGTTCACATCCCGGATGAGTCCGGAGGTGGGATCGAACGTGAAGACTCCTCCGGGGAGATGATCGAAGATCGTCCGGAACCGCTGTATTCCGGTACGGTTCTCCTTTGTTATGATAAAGGTCGCACACGCGACGGCAAGAAAGACGACAAACCAAGAGAGCGATGTGATCGGCTGCCCGCCATACAAAAGCCCATAGACTGTAGAGAGAGCCGGATAGATGCAACTTGTAACGATGGCGAAGTAC
>Ga0265297_10010679_pt1 | contig 11454 bp, 4 predicted proteins | sample Munlanlwell13791_FD_192502 | JGI IMG/M metagenome (GOLD analysis project Ga0265297, IMG submission 192502) | Leachate microbial communities from a municipal landfill in Southern Ontario, Canada - Leachate well 137-91 | ecosystem: Engineered > Solid waste > Landfill > Unclassified | place...
TGACAGAAGAAAGACTTGTCACTTTGCCTCTTCCTTTATATGTCACTGTGGTTGGGGTTACAGTACCACCATCAAAAGTCGTTTTCAACTCACCTGTACAGGTTTTATCTGCTGAAGATACCTTTACCAATACTGAATAGATATTGGCTTTGCTGAAAGTATGTGAAGGATTAGGTGAATCGGATACTGTATTGTCGCCAAATGTCCAGTAATATTTGGCTCCAGCAGTCTGCGGATCTGTTTTAAAGCTGTAGCTGGCCGGGGTAGTGCTGTTTCGTGTACTGACAATTTTTACAATACATGCCGTAACCGGTGGGGTAACCGCAGCGGCTTCGACTTTAAGGCTCATCTCACCGTAACATACCTGGGCATCAGCGCCTGTTCCGTTGGTTACCTTAACGTGCAGCACATAGGTTCCGGCCTTGGCGAAGGTATGGGATGGCAACTTGGTATCCGAATTTGGGGTTCCATCCCCGAATGTCCATAAATATTTGGCAGTTGCGGCTGTGGATGCAGGATCAGTTTTGAAGGAATAGATGAGTGGGTTTGTACTGCTTTTGGTGGCAAGAATGGATACTTTGCAATTAACAGCCGGAGTTACTGTTCCACCATCAAACTGCGCGCTCAGCTCACCTTTGCATGTTACAGGTGCAGCGTCCGTCCCTGATTTTACCTGAACATGTACCACATAACTTCCCGCTTTACTAAACGTATGGGTTGGTATTGGGGAATCCGAAACCGTATTATCTCCAAAAGTCCATAAATATTTGGCTCCTGCGGTCTGCGGATCCGTTTTAAAGCTGTAGCTGACCGGGTTGGTCTTGTTGGCGGCAAATAAGATTTTTACCGTACAAGTGTTTTGTGCAAACAAACCCGTCATAGAAAAAAGCACAATGAGAAGGGACATAATACTTTTCATAACTCCTTGTTTTTATGTTTGTTAGTGAATTGATATCCAACTGAGGCACGAATATAACAATTTATTTTGATATTTGTATACTAAACTGTTATACAATATACATGAAACTGTTGTACAAATAGATAAGGAGAGAAATTAAGGTCAGTTCTGGTCTCTTGGTTTTTATTCAAGTTCTTTGTATTAAGTAAAATAGGGAAATGATACTTTCCTGAAATCCTGAACCTATTTTTGTTTAGAAATGTATTTCCCATTGTTTTATCTTATATATTTGCATTCAGAACTATGAAGCTGATTGTAACCATATTATCCTTTTATATCCTAATGCTTACCGCTGTGCCATGTTCGCATGCAGTTGCAGGTCATTCTACTTGTAAGATGGAGCAATCAAAAAGCATGACAAACCATCATGATTCAGGATTAGAGATTGATCATTGTTCTCCCTTCTGTACCTGTAATTGTTGTGCAACACCAGTGGTAACTTCGGATGCCATCTTGCAATTTACTTTTGTGAAATATTGTCAGCACAACTATCCTGGATACTACTCTACCTTTACCACCTCGTTTTTTGCGACGATCTGGCAACCGCCTCAATTGGTCTGATACATGAAAATTACCATCTGATTTGACTCCATACTGTTGCCAATGGTATGGGTCAACGGTTTTTGTATTAAATCAATTCATTGTCAGCATGATAGAACGTATTATCCATTTTTCAATCAGGAATAAATTTATAGTAGGGTTGTTCGTATTGGCTTTGGTAGGTTGGGGCACCTATTCACTGACCAAACTACCCATTGATGCCATTCCTGACATCACCAACAACCAGGTGCAGGTCATTTCATCGGCCCCTTCCCTGGCAGTTCAGGAGGTCGAAAGTTTCATCACCGCCCCCATTGAGGTGGCAGTCGCCAACATTCCCGATATCGTTGAACTCCGTTCCATATCCCGTCTTGGGTTGTCGGTTATCACGATAGTTTTCAAAGATAATGTGGATGTTTATTGGGCAAGACAGCAACTCAGCGAAAGGCTCAAAGAGGCAGAAGAGGTAATCCCTCCGGGTCTTGCGAAGATTTCACTTGCACCCATCTCTTCCGGCTTGGGGGAGATTTACCAGTACCGGCTGGCGGTTGCAAAGGGATTCGAAAAAAGGTATTCCCCAATGGATCTTCGTACCATTCAGGATTGGACAGTCCGAAGGGAGATGCAGGGGACTTCAGGCGTGGCCGATATCAACAGCTACGGCGGTTTTGTCAAACAATACGAAATAGCCGTCAATCCCGAGCGACTCCGGGGCATGAACCTTACCCTGACGGATATTTTTCTGGCCCTTGAGAAAAACAACGAAAATACCGGAAGCGCCTATATCGATAAAAATCCAACTGCTTACTTTATCCGCGGCATTGGGTTGGTCAAAAATCTGGAAGACATCGAAAAGATCGTAGTCAAATCCAATAACTCCGGAATCCCGATCCTGGTAAGGGATGTGGCAACGGTCCAATACGGGAGCGCTACACGCTATGGCGCGTTGGTCGTGGACACCACCGAAGCCGTTGGCGGCGTTGTGATGATGCTCAAAGGCGCCAATGCCCATGAAGTGATTGACAATGTGAAAACCCGGATCGCATCCATACAGACCTCAATGCCGGAAGGCGTACTGATTGAGCCCTTTTTGAACCGGTCTGATTTGGTCGGACGGGCTATCCGAACCGTTTCTACCAACCTCATCGAAGGTGCGCTGATTGTCATTTTTATTCTGGTGATCCTGTTGGGCAATCTTCGTGCCGGACTGGTGGTCGCCTCTGTCATTCCTTTGGCCATGCTCTTTGCCGTGTCGATGATGAACCTTTTTGGTGTATCCGGAAACCTGATGAGCCTGGGGGCCATCGACTTCGGACTGATTGTCGACGGAGCGGTGATTATTGTCGAAAGTGTGGTGCACCGAATTACCATGAGCAAACACCATCACCCCGGGATTGCAAGGCTTTCGCAGGAGCAGATGGACGAAAATGTGTTTGACTCTGCCAAAAGGATGATGAGTTCGGCCACTTTCGGCCAAATGATTATCCTGATCGTCTACCTACCCATTATGGCGCTGGTAGGAATCGAAGGGAAAATGTTCCGCCCCATGGCCCAGGTCGTCTCGTTCGCTTTGCTTGGCGCTGCCATCCTGTCGCTTACGTACGTTCCGATGGTTTCGGCCTTGTTCCTTAGTAAGAGAACGGAACACAAACGCAATTTCTCCGACCGGCTGATGGATTGGTTTCACAAAGCATTCCAACCGGTTATATATTTTGCCTTGCGGCGGAAGTTTTTGGTTTCAACATGCGCAATCCTTCTGTTTTTATTTAGCCTCTTCCAGTTCAGTAGTTTGGGTGGAGAATTTATTCCACAACTCGAAGAGGGGGACCTTGCCGCAGGTGTAATTACCTTGCAGGGAGGATCACTGAGCAATACTGTCCAATTGGTCGAAAAGGCAAATAAAATCCTGCTCAGCAATTTCCCCGAAATCAAACATGCCGTTTGCAAAATCGGGGCCGGAGAGATCCCGACAGATCCAACGCCCATGGAAACCGGCGATTATATCATTACCCTCAAAGACAAAAGTGAGTGGACAAGCGCTAAAACCCGTGAAGAACTGGTCGAAAAAATGGCTGAAAAATTGGTCGTGCTGGCAGGTGTCAAATTCGAATTCCAGCAGCCCATTCAGATGCGGTTCAACGAATTGCTTTCAGGTTCAAAACAGGATATTGCCGTTAAAATTTTTGGGGACGACCTGAATACCCTTTCGGCGAAAGCGGCATCAATCGAGAAAATCATTCAGCAAATTGAAGGCGTTGCGGATATCAACGTGGAAAAGGTTACCGGACTGGCGCAGGTGCAGGTCGACTACAACCGTGATCGCCTGGCGCAATACGGTCTCTCTGTTCAGGACGTGAATCGCGTCCTCCGGGCAGCTTTTGCCGGAAGTCAGGCGGGAGTGGTGTTCGATGAAGAGAGACGTTTCGGATTGGTGGTTCGTCTGGATCAGGATTACCGGAAGAGCCTGGACGATGTGAGAAATCTTTCGGTGGCCCTTCCCAATGGCGGACAGATTCCATTTGATCAGGTGGCCGATATAAGGATTAAATCCGGCCCTGCCCAGGTTTCCAGGGAAAATACCAAACGAAGGATCACTGTCGGATTCAATGTCCGTAACCGGGATGTGCAAAATGTGATTAACGAAGTTACCAGGCAAATCAACCAAAAGATCAAATTGCCAACCGGATATTATATCTCATACGGCGGTCAGTTTCAAAATCTTCAGGCTGCAAAGGCAAGGTTGTCCATTGCTGTTCCGGTAGCATTGCTGTTGATTTTTGTACTGCTCTTTTTTACCTTTCATTCGGTCAAACAGACATTACTTATTTTTTCAGCGGTACCCATGTCGGCCATTGGCGGCGTGTTCGCACTTTGGATGCGTGGGATGAACTTTTCAATTTCAGCAGGTGTTGGGTTTATTGCACTTTTTGGCGTCGCGGTACTAAACGGTATTGTATTGATTGCAGAATTTAATCGGTTAGAGAAGGAGGGAATAACCGATATCTCCGCAAGAGTCCTGAAAGGTTTGAACATCCGGTTGCGACCGGTTATCATGACTGCCGCGGTTGCTTCCCTTGGTTTTTTGCCGATGGCCTTGTCCAATTCGGCCGGGGCTGAGGTTCAGAAGCCGTTGGCAACAGTGGTGATCGGAGGTCTCATCTCCGCCACATTTCTCACGTTGGTCATCCTGCCGGTCTTCTACATTTTATTCTCATCAGGTCAGTTGAGGTCTTCAATCCGGCGTAAGTCCGTTAAAACAATTTCCATTTTGCTGTTTTTACTTGCCGGTTCCTCGATGATCAATACCACCAATGGGCAGCTATCAAGGCAACTGAATCTGCACGAAGCCATCCAGATGGCGCTCGACAGCAACCTGGCCGTGCGTTCTTCCGCCTATTCCGTTCAGGTGCAAAAGGCATTGAAAGGCGCCTCGCTGGACCTGCCCAAAACCGCCATTGAAGGTCAGTACGGACAGTTCAACAGTTATGGCAAGGATAATAGTTTCACCTTGTCCCAATCCTTCGCTTTCCCAACGGTCTATCTTAATCAGGGCCGGTTGGCCAAAGCGGGTGTTAAAAGCAGCGAATGGCAGTTAAGCGTTTCACAACTTGAGATTGCCACCGAAGTAAAGCAGGTTTATTGGCAATTGGCCTACTTTCATGCAAAGCAGAAGTTGTTGGCTTACCAGGATAGCCTCTTTTCGGGATTTCTGCGGGCGGCTGAACACAGGGCGCGACTTGGGGAGACCAACCGGTTGGAGATGATCACTGCACGGTCACAAAGCTTGGAGGTGAAAAACCTGTGGCAACAGGTCACGGCAGATTTGACCATCGCAAAACTGAAATTACAGACGCTGCTGAACAGTTCATTGGTTGTGACGCCAAAAGATACCCTGTTGACCAGGGCAGCGTTTATTCCATTACCCGACTCTCTGGCATTGGCAGGGAATCCCAATCTTGGATATGTAAAGCAGCAGGTTCAAATTTCACAATTCGAAAGGAACCTGGAGAGGAGCAGGATAATGCCGGACTTTACCATCGGATATTTTAGTCAGACGATGCAGGGAACCCAGGAGATAAACGGTGTGCCACGGACTTTTGGAGCGGGGGAGAGGTTCAACGGCATTCAGGCTGGAGTTACGATCCCTTTGTGGTTTGTACCCTATACCGCCAAAACAAGGGCTACTAAACTAAAAGCGGAAGTTGCCCAGACAAATGCCGAATATTATTCAAAATCGCTCGGTGGTACTTATCGTTCCCTTTTGGGAGAATATACCAAATTCAGTAACAGTGTAAACTATTACGAAAAACAGGCCATTCCTGAAGCAAACATTATCATTGAACAGGCAACCCTCAGCTTCAAGGCCGGGGCTATGGATTACCTCGAATACATCCTGAACCTGAGCCGCGCTTTGACTATCAAGCAGAACTATCTGGATGCACTGAATAATTACAATCAAACAATAGTATCTATTGATTTTATAACGGGAAAAACCTTTTAAAAATGTGCACGAAATCCTTTGTGAAACACCTTGGTGCCTTGGTGACTTTGTGGCAGGAAAAAAAAATACCACTAAGGCTCAAAGACACTAAGGTATCACAAAGAAAAACCAGACAGTTTCTTGGTAAATTGGCAATAGTTTGAAAATAAACATATTAGATATTGAATTCTAAAACATCATGATTATGAAGAAATATAGAATCCTGATAACCATCATTGTATCAGCATTTATCATCACCTTGGTTTCATGTTCAGGGGGAAAGAAACCGGCTGAGGTTAAGGCCATTGAAGTTCTCCCGGAGGATATCGTTGAGCTTCGGGGCGACCAGATCCAGCTTGCCGGCATTCAAACCGGGGCAATCGAAACACGTGCATTGAGCGGTACGCTTAAAGCTAGCGGCACGGTTGCCGCGGCTCCCCAGAACCTGGCAACGGTGAGTATGCCGTTGGGCGGCTTTGTCAAGAGCACGACACTGATGCCGGGTAATTCGGTACAAAAGGGTCAGACACTGGCCATTTTGGAGAACCAGGAGTTTGTCGATATTCAACAGAATTTCCTGGAAGCAAGGAATAAGTTCGAATATGCCGAGGCCGAATTCAATCGGCATACGGAACTATACAAAGATGACGTTTATTCACAGAAAAATTTGCAGCAGGTCACAACGGAATACAAGAACCTGAAGGCACAGGTAAAGGCGCTTGAGCAGAAATTGGCGCTGATCGGAATTAACCCGGCGAACTTTCGCGAGGAAGATATCACCAGGGCTGTCCCGGTGGTTTCACCAATCTCTGGATATGTTAAAACGGTCAATATCAACATGGGCAAATATGTTGCCCCTTCAGATGTACTCTTCGAAATTGTCAACAGCGACAAGTTATTTCTTGAACTGACCCTATTCGAGAAGGATGCGGATAAAGTGACCTCAGGACAAAAAATCCGGTTTTTTATCAACAACGAGACCGAAGAGCACGAGGCAATGATTTATCAAACCGGCAAGTCCATCAATGCCGACCGCACCTATAAAGTTTATGCCAGTGTGACAGGTGTTTGCAAAAACATCATTCCCGGGATGTATGTAAATGCCATCATTGAATCCTCATCCAGCAAGGTCACAGCATTGCCCACCGAAGCCATTGTCAGTTTCGACGACAAGGACTACATCTTCATTTTCGACAGGAATAAGGAGGAGGGAGGCAAACCTTTTACCGAATACCGCATGGTTGAAATCCGTAAAGGTGTTACCGACAGTGGTTTTACGGAGATCGCCCTTCCGCAGAATTTTGACATTCAAAAAGCTCGTGTCGTCTTGAAAGGAGCTTACAACTTGCTTTCGGCAAAGAAAAACGCGGGTGAAATGAGCTGCTGATTAATAATTTAATTTATGGTTGCCTATAATAAGTCGCTGACCCTGAAGTATTGATACCTTCATAGGTAACATTAGAGGCGATAACAATGGATTGTCCATCGTTACTCATTGTGATTGTACTGCTGTTTGACCAGAATACATAATCAGGAAGATTATTTGCCGGAGCGTGCCACCACAATTCCAGGCAATTCCATGTTGTAGATGACGTTTTGCTGATGTTCTTTATTTTAGCAGCGCCTAGAGCGATTAATCCGCAATTAGCGACTGATTGCCAATTACTGCTAAACGAATAAAAAATTCCGGTTGTTCCTGATATTGTTATTCCTGTACCTCCTGAAGCCCAGTTACCATCTAAATTTAGGTTGTTTGATACAAATGTTATTTGGTTACCATATGCTGTTCCTGCGCTGTTTGTCGCATAAGCCCGAACATAATATGTTTTATTGGCTGAAAGACCAGTTATTGAACTTGAAAAAGTGCCAGAACCCGTACCATCAGATGACTTGTTATTTGCTGTTGTTGGATTTGTGTTTGTACTCCAGCATACACCTCTGGCAGTAACTGTTGCACCTCCATTGGAGGTCACATTTCCGCCACAGGTCGCAGAGTTGGCCGTAACAGATGAAGCTATTGTCGTTGTGACTGAAGGAATAGTAACTGATGTTCTGAAGGTTAACTCATTTCCATAGTATGTTCCTGAATTGTTGATGGCATATGCCCTGACAAAATAGGTAACTCCGGCTGAAAGAGAAGTAAGTGAACTTGTGAAAATTCCTGTTCCGGAACCGTTGGAAGTTTTATTATTCGCGGTTGTTGGATTAGAAGTGGTTCCCCAACACACTCCTCTCTGAGAAATTGCTCCTCCACCGTCAGAAGTGATATTTCCACCTGAATTTGCTGTTGTAGAGGTTATTGAAGTTGCTGCAGTAGTTATAATGGTTGGTGAATTCACTGCGGTTCTAAATGAAATTTGGTTGCCATAAGCCGTTCCAATACTATTTGTTGCGTATGCCCGAACATAATAGGTAGTATTTGCAGTAAGACCAATTAAGAAACTTGAAAAAGTACCAGAACCCGTGCCGTCTGATGATTTGTTATCAATGATAGTTGGATTTGAATTTGTACTCCAGCAAACCCCTCTGGCTGTAACCACAGCCCCTCCATTAGAAGATACAATCCCTCCACTGGTTGCCGTAGTGGAAGTAATTGAGGATGCAGTTGTTGTCGATAGCACAGGAACAGTAACTTCAATAACTTCATAGTTTATAGAAGTTTCGGTGGTTTTACTATTTGTTGAATTATCAAACAGTTCAACTTTAATGTTAAAGGTTCCTTCATTGACAAATGTATGGACAGCGGTGCTGTCAGTGATCTTTGTGTAAGAAGAGGTCCCATCCCCAAAATTCCAGACATATTTGGCCGATTTGGGGGCAGTTCCGTTTGTACGCGCAATGAATTTTACCTCTTTGTTGGTTTCTCCTTTTGTCTGGTCTGCAGAGATCTTCAAGTATAAATAATTTATCGTCATCCATTTGAAATCGATGAAATTGTCGAGATATTTCCCATTATTATCCAAAGCTTTGGAGTCCCATCCCACTATGTAATATCCCAATTTATTAATTCCAGGTTTAAGAATGACATATAAACCGGATTTTAGGGAAGTCTTTGCATCAGACACTCCTTCTTGTCTGTCAATTCTGGCGCCGTTTTGATTGTAAACATAACATCCTGTCAGCTTTTGACCTGAAACTAAGTAATGTAGGCCAATGGTTGGGGAGATGATAATTGTGTGCAATGTATCCTTTGTTACCGTCGTGCCGTCTTGAAGTTCTGAACCGGCGCCGCTCTTATTCCAAATAGTATATGCCGGGAAGATGTTTGGAGCGACAGTTCCTATTGTATTGTTAACCAATTCCTCAAAGCGTTTCCCAATTTTGTTCCATTCAATATAAGCCGATTTAGCATAATAGTTTACAAAGTTGTATGGATGCGAGGTAGCATTGCCATTTTTTTTGGCAATGTATGGATCAAATTTGTTGTCTTTGAAGTTAATATATTGTTCAATGTCAGGCAAGTTGGGATCGGATATATACAGCTTTCCGTCGCTGACTGAAACCTGATAACAGATTAAATCATGACCTTCATACGTTGGTAATCCATGCTGATCTAAACCAAATAACCTGTAAATCCCAATACCTTGAGGTTCTCCTGTAACAAGCATCGTTCCAGCAATAGTAAGTAATTTGAGCTTATCCAGCAGCTGATTTTTATCAATATATTTTTCGGATATGGTTGCTATCATACCATTCCAAATAAGATCTTTGTGAATAACTGAGCAAAACCTATAGCCTTTGGCGTTGTCTTGCCACAAATTTGAGTTGTCACTGAATTTATTGAAAAGACTTCCTAAAGCGGTTTTCTTTTCGTAATAATACCACATCGCTGCTATATTTTGTCCGGAGCAATGCCCACCCGTATTTAGGTAAGAACCATAGTTGACGAATTCCCAATCATCCCTACCAGGTTTAAAACCTGAGGAAATAATTTGTTGGCCATTCAACAAACTTTCCGAAATGGAACTGATGATCATTTTTGCACCTTGTGGTAAAGTGCTCTTGAAATTGAATTCACCGCTTTTTAAATTGCTGCATGGTAAGAAATGCCTGGTCAGGAGAGTGATTGAAGTGGCAGTAATGCTTTCAAAAGGAATTCCTTCCAGTCTTCCTGTGGCTTCGTCATAATAGAATCCAAGAGGAATATTTCCCTGAGGAATTTTTACAGGAATGGTAACACGCATCAAATCATTTGAGTAGCCACCTTCGCATGAGATTGAAATGATCGGGGAGATTGGATGGAAATTTGTCCCAAACTGATGATTCTTTATTTCTGCATAAGAGACTGACAGCGACTGAGTTGTTGAAAAAGAATTGGTAGGTATTACGATTTCCATCCCATCAACAGGGGTATTGGGTTTTGAAATTTTCACAGTAGCACCATCCAATCCAACAGTACCTGTGTATAAATCGGTGAATGATCCGGTTGTGATATTGTTGGAGACAATATTCTGCTCTTCGGGAGAGTTGGTTTCCGAGTCGGATGGCTTGAGACTGGTCTTATCGCACGACCACACCATCCCTGCAACAATCAAAATGAAGAGTAAGGATTTACCCATACATTTGATTTTTTCTTTATTTTAAAAGGCAACTATACAACCCCAACCAAGGTGATCATACAACCGGAAAGAATCTGGTATCAGATAATTAGCCTTTAAATTTAGTAGGTATCACATGAAAAATCAATAGCCCTTTTGGGTCATTTTTCTTGTGTCATGTAAGATCATGCGATAAATTCTAATCTGTTATTCGTAGAAATATCTGATTGGACGGCCATATCCTTTCTGTTGGATGCAGTATAAATTTCGGACTTTGATATTACCTATCCAATAAGTAATGTATGAATCAAAATATTTGTATACTTTTAGTACGCTGATTTTTTCAGATATTTCCTAACCAGCGATCGATCAGATTAATCAGTAAATGCTTTCCATTAGGGCATCATACGCGAGGAGCCTAGTGTGCCCTGAATTTTTGAGAACTTAGAGACCTAAATTTATGTGCATTATGAAAAAATCATCCTTTCTCGTTTTACTCGCTTGTTGTTTGAGTACCTTTTGCATTGGGCAAACCGATCAAAAGAAAAACAAAGATTCGAAATCTGACCAATGGGAAGTAGTAGGGCAGCAACAAATTCTTCAACTTGAAGAGCTTGTGCGTAAAGCCAAAGTCGACAATGATGTCAAGACGCTTGGTGAAATCTTTGCTGATGAATATAAAGGATTGAACCAATATGGTGTTGCAACAACGAAAGTTGGGGCAATTGCAAATTGGGCCAACAGAAAGAACACAACCATTGTGCTTGATTCTGTTACTGTTACGCTAAATAGCAAAACTACTGCTGTCGCTCAGGGATTGCAAACGGAAGACGGTGTTCAAATGCGGTTTGAACACAGTTTGGTCAAACAAGGCGAACAGTGGCGCATTGTTTCGGTAAGGCAAAAACTGATTGAGTTTAAGGGGACAAAGGGAATTG
>Ga0265297_10010680_pt1 | contig 11454 bp, 13 predicted proteins | sample Munlanlwell13791_FD_192502 | JGI IMG/M metagenome (GOLD analysis project Ga0265297, IMG submission 192502) | Leachate microbial communities from a municipal landfill in Southern Ontario, Canada - Leachate well 137-91 | ecosystem: Engineered > Solid waste > Landfill > Unclassified | place...
AGGAAGTGCCGGTTTGGATAGCGGATTATGTGCTGATGGAGTATGGAACCGGAGCGATCATGGCTGTGCCCACCCATGACCAGCGCGATTTTCTTTTTGCTAAAGAGCATGGTTTACCCATGCGGATTGTTATTCAGAATCCCGCAGATGCACAAGTTAGTGCTGAGGGGCTTAATGAAGCGTACGAAGGAGAGGGTCTTCAAGTCAATTCCGGAGAATTTAATGGTTTGCCGAATATAGAAGCTAAAACCAAGATCGCCGAATGGATGGAGAAAAAAGGGATCGGTAAAATCCAGACGCACTGGCGCTTACGCGACTGGCTTATCTCACGGCAGCGTTATTGGGGCACGCCTATTCCGATCATCTATTGTCCTAAATGCGGGATCGTCCCTGTGCCGTATAAGGATCTACCTGTAGAGTTGCCCAAAGATGCTCCTTTTACCGGTGAGGGCGGCAGCCCGTTAGGGAAAGTCAGGAAATTCGTGGAAGTAAAATGCCCTCGGTGTAAGAGTCCGGCTCGCCGGGAAACTGATACTATGGCTACCTTTTATGATTCCTCCTGGTATTTCCTGAGATTCTGTTCGCCTAAATTTAAAGATGGCCCGTTTGAGCAAAATGAAGCTGCGTATTGGATGAGGGTGGACCAGTATATCGGTGGGATTGAGCATGCGATCCTGCATCTTTTGTATTCGCGTTTCTTTACCAAATTCTTTAAAGACCTTGGAATGATCGATTTTGATGAACCGTTCAAGCGCTTGCTTACTCAGGGTATGGTCTTAAAAGAGGGCGAGGTTATGTCTAAATCCCGGGGGAATATAGTTGACCCCGACATTATGATTGGAAAATACGGCGCAGATACCTTACGGCTCTTTATTTTATTTGCCGCTCCTCCTGAGACCGAACTGGAGTGGGATGACCGGGGCTTGGAAGGGGCGCATAAATTTTTAAACCGTGTCTGGCGTATCCAGGACAACCTGAAAGAAAAAGCCGATCCGTCTTTAACCCGGGTTTTGCATAAAACCATTCAAAAGGTCAGCGCGGATTACCGGGAGTTCAAGTTTAATACTGCCATTGCCAGCCTGATGGAGCTGACTAATGCGATTTATCAAACCGGCGCGGATAAAGAAACTTTTTCGCGGTTGATTATTATGCTCAGCCCGATCGCCCCGCATTTTGCTGAAGAGCTCTGGAAAACATTGGGGAATAAAGAAAGCATTTTTGAGTCCAGCTGGCCGGAAGTTGACCCCAGGATGCTGGTTGAAGATAAGGTGACTATTGTAATCCAGGTGAATGGCAAAGTGCGTTCAAAGATCGCAGTAGCCGCGGATATTGCAGAAGCCAGGCTCAAAGAAATTGTTTTAGCTGATAAAGGGCTGATTCCCTGGATCCAGGGCAAACCCGTCAAAAAATTCATTATCGTCCCCCAGAAACTCGTCAATATCGTCGTCTAAGCTTAGCGTCTGTCTTGCCCTGTTCGAAGCCAATCCAGCCTCTAAAGATAATCCCATTTCTATTTCTGTTGTAAATCATATTAGCCGTGTTAAAATACAATAAAATGAACCAAAGCAAGAAGGCCTTTACCCTTATCGAACTTATCATTGTCGTAGTCATCATCGGTATTCTCGCCCTTATTGCTATCCCAAAATACTTTGCCAATGTAGCCAAAGCCCGGAAAAACCAAGTCTATGCTAATCTGGCTACTATAAACCAGGCAGCGATGGCTTATTACACAGTCTACGGCATATGGCCTGCAGCTTATACTTATCCCATTACCGTAATCCTTGACGGAGATACTGTGTGTAATGTAACCAACCCTGATCCAAGTGTTACCTCTTGGTGGTATGATCATACGGCAGCATATGACGCCTGCATATCTAGAGGAGGCTATGGATCTGCCGCTTGGAAACAGCCTGGAAGTACCTGTTATTATGCGCTTTGTGCGAATGGGTACACTTACCAAACCTGTACGCCGTAAATAAAAACAATATCCTGCTTCTTGATTCCCGTTTTTACATAATATCCCCGATAAAACCTGGTTAGATTCTATCCCTTGCCGCGTCTATTAAGCTGGGAGGTGGCAGGATGCTTAATTTTACTCAGGAAGAGCGTAAGGTAATACTATTTTTAGTAGCGATCGCCCTGGTGGGGGTGGGAGGAAATTTTTTGATTAAGCAGTTTTCAACAGTTAAAAGTATTGGCTGCCTTAGCCAGGATCTCGCTAAGATCGATCTGAACAGCGCGGATAAAAAACTGCTAATGGGAATATCCGGTATCGGTGAAAAATTAGCCGGCCGGATCATTGAATACCGTCAGGCGCGCGCAGGCTTCAGTAATGTAGATGAACTAAAAGAGATTAAAGGCATTACTGATTCTAAGTTCGCCAGGATAAAAGAATACCTGATTGCTAAATGAAGCTCAATTTAGCCGGGTTCTTGCTTTACCTCTGCGCCGGGATCGTTTTTACGTATTTTATCCGGATATCTTTTTGGTTGTTTTATTTTCTCGCGTTTACCTTACTGCTTGCCAGTATTTTCTCCATCAACAGGGATTTTATATTTAAGATATTATTTGCGTGTTTAGTTTTTACGCTCGGCTGCCTGCTCTTAAAGAATAGTTATATCCTTCCTCAACACCATATCTCTAAATTTATCTTTTATAAAAACAATACCGTCTATACAGTCAAAGGTTTTATCAATAGCCAGCCTCACTCTAAGGATGGCAAGGTTACCTTTATGTTTACTACGCAGGAGCTGCAGTTTAACGATGGCAATTATAAATGTTCGGGGAATATCTTTGTTCGACTGCAAGACGCCGGAGATTTCTCTTACGGGGAGGCGTTGGTCTTGAGGGGAAGCATACACCGGCCGTTTAAGCTCTATAATAAGAATATATCCGCTATTATGCGCGTAAATATGCCTGGCGCCACTGTAAGGTTAATGAAGGATTATAGCCAGCCAGCGCGAAAGCTTGCTTATTACCTTAAGGCCCGTATAGAAAAAATAATTTACCAAAAACTTTCTCCTCTAACGGCAGGCATTCTCGACGCTATGGTTTTAGGCGAGAAGAGGGACATCCCAGCGCAGGTTTACGATGCCATGGTCAAGAGCGGTACCGTGCATATACTGGTAGTCAGCGGTTTTAATGTCGGGATAGTCGCCTTTATGATCACGCTGCTGCTTAAGGTCCTTCGGCTGCCTAAAACCCCGCGGTACATAATAACAATGCCTTGTTTAATAATCTATTGTTTAGCTACCGGCGCTTCGCCTCCGGTTGTACGGGCAACGATTATGGCCATATTCTTTTTAGTCGGATTCCTGGCCAAAAGAGAACCGGATATGCGCAATTCCCTTGCCCTAGCTGCTTTATCCATTGTCTTAATTAATCCACGGGAGCTTTTCTCCATTAGCTTCCAACTCTCCTTTGCCAGCGTGGCAGCGATAATCTTTCTTTATCCTAAACTCAAGGCCTTCTTTAAGGTAGAAGCTCTAAAAGTAAGGTTCTTGAGATTCATCGTGGAAGGCTGCCTGGTTTCCTTGTCTGCCTGGCTGGGAACCCTCGGGTTTATTCTCTACTACTTCAAGGTTGTTTCTCCAGTTACTGTGCTCGCGAATATCTGTATTGTGCCTTTGGCTACCTTAATTACGCTCTCCGGGTTCAGCCTGGTTGTCATTACTCTGGTTTTTCCGGCCTTGGCCGGGCCTTTTGCCTGGGCTAATGAGTTTTTCGTGGCTTTACTGCTCAAAGCCAATAACCTTCTCCTCCGGATACCGTACGCCTATCTGTATTTGTAACCTATCTCTCCGGTCTGGATTGTTACCTATCTTGCCAGTTTATACCCTCCTTTTTAAAACCCCTTGACAATTCTGGAGGGGGGAATAAACTAAATGTTAATGAGCGCGCCTTTTAAAAAAAGTCTATCCCAAAAAGAACATGGTTTTACTTTAATTGAGCTGATCATTGTTGTAGTCATTATCGGTATCCTCGCTCTGGTCGCCATACCCCGTTATTTTGCCAATGTAGGCAAGGCCCAAAAATCACAGGTATATGCCAATCTGGATGCTATAAGACGAGCACAACTGGCTTATTATGCAACTTACGGCGTTTACGCTAGCGATTTCCCTGTTGTAGCGGCTATCGATGGGGACACTATTGTAAATATGACTAATTGCTCTAGTACGGCCTGGAAGTATGACGTGGATACTGGAGCATGCCCAACAGGAGGAGGTAGGGTCACGGCCGCCTACAAGTTACCTGGTTCTACTTGTTTCTATGCTCTTTGTACAGATGGCTATACTTACCAATCCTGCACACCGTAAAATGTAAAACTGCAAAATTGGGTCAGAATTATTTTAAACCTATCCAGCCAGGATATATCTCTACCTTTAAATCAATCCAAACAACACGCTAGGTATACATAAATGTCACTGGCGAGTTTATCCGCGAATGGAGATTTTAGCCAAAGCAGCTTGAGTATTTTTGGGTATCCCGATGCCAAGCAAAGCTTGGCAATATCGGGATGGCGATGCTGTCCGAGCTCCGAGGCAGAGACCGAGGAGCGAGTTCAGCAGCCACCGAAAATACGCAAGACCTTTGGCGGCCCGCAGGGCAAAATCGACCTGAGCGGAAAACTAGACAGTGACATTAATGACCCTGAATATGTTTGACAAATTGTGACCCTTATGATAAAGTTGTAATATTATGCGGCGGATAATTTTAAGTTTCTGCATTATTTTTGCTTTAGCAGTCACTCCTGCTTATCCCTTCTGGATCTGGACGCCTAAAAGCGGCAAGTGGGTCAACCCCAAGAACGTGGCCAAGGATAGCCCTAAGGAGCAGTTTGACTATGCTAAGGGCTTCTATGATGAAAAAAAATACCCGGAGGCCATCCGTGAGTTCAGGAAGCTGCTTAAGGCTTACCCTAAGTCATTTGAAGCCTCGGAATCCCAGTATTACCTGGGTGTAATCGAGGAAAAACTGGACAATCTTTACGAGGCCTACCTGGCCTACCAGAAGGTCATTGATAAGTATCCTTTTTCCGAGCGGATCAAAGAGATCATTGAAAAAGAATATAATATTGCCGAAAAATTCATCGGCGGATATAAGCGTAAAGCCCTGGGAGTGACCCTGCCGGTTGAAAATCCGGCGATAGAGATACTGGCCAAGGTTGTGGAGAATTCAACCTATGGCCCCTTAGCGCCTAAGGCGGAATACAAATTAGGGTTACTTTTAAAAGGCCTGCAGCGTTATTATGAGGCCGAGGATGCTTTTAATAAGGTGATCAGCAATTATCCGGACAGCGAGTGGGTTGAGCCGGCTAAATTCCAGGTAGCCTCCTGCCGCGCGGCAGTATCGCGCGGGCCGGATTATGACCAGGGCGCGATGCAGGATGCCAAGCAAAAATTTGAGGAATTCGTTAAAGAGCATCCGGATGCCGTATTGTCCAGGGAAGCCGAAGACAATATCGGTAAACTGAAAGAAAAGGAAGCTGCGGCCAGCTATAATATCGCGGTATTCTATGAAAAGCAGAAAGCTTACCCGGCCGCCAGGATTTATTACGAAAATGTAATGATAAATTATTCTGATAGCCCCTGGGCAGCCAAAGCGCTTGAGCGTTTACAGTTAATGGAGAAGAAAAAATGAAAAAAAGGCATTTCCGGTTGCTCACCCTGTGCGGCATATACTTGCTGCTGCCTGCTTTCTTCCTGTCCGGCTGCGGTTATACTACCCGTTCCATGGTCACCAACAAATACCGGACGATCTACGTCGCTCCTTTTGTAAACAAGGTAAATATTACCAGTGAAGTTGACTCCGGCAGCAAATACAGGATATACCGGCCGATGATCGAAAGCGACATTACCGACTATGTGAGTAATAGGTATCTTTTCGACGGGAACCTGCGGCCAGGGGAAGAAAAATCGGCTGACCTTATTTTAAAAGGCGAGGTGGTGGAGTTCCGTAAAGACCCTTTACGTTACGATAACAGCGACAATGTCAGCGAATACCGCATTAACCTGGTGGTAAATATCAGCCTGTGGGACAGGCAGGAAAACAAGCTGCTTTGGCAGGAAAACAATTTTACCGGAGATACTACCTATTTTGCTACAGGCGCCCAGTCAAAAACCGAAGATGCGGCGGTAACCGATGCTTTGAATGACCTTAGCCGCCGGATTGTTGAGCGCACAGTTGAGCAATGGTAAATAAAGATGCTTTATTTGTTTATCGGCCAGGACTCCAATCCCCAGGGCGCCCCGCTTAGCTCCAAAGATACCCGGTTAAAACAGATCCGCGAAGAATTCCTTCCTAAAAGCGTAGAGCATTTTAACTTAGATACTCTATACGCAGAGTCATTAAAACTTAAAGAGCTTCAGGAAAAACTTTTAGCCCTTCCGGTAAAGTCTCCCAAAAGGATCGTGATCATCAAGAACGCCCAGAAGTTGAGCTCCGATGTAGACGATTTTATCCAACGCTGGGCAAAGCAGGCCTCTAAAGATATACTCCTGCTTTTAGATATGGAAGAGCAGGGCAGAAAAGAGGCTTTTTTAAGGGATATTTATAAAAATTCCAAAGTCTTTCGTTTCCAAGAAATTCTGGCGCTGAATACCTTTAACCTTAGCCGCAGCATAGAGCAGCGCAATGCCTCCGGCGCGCTTACGGTATTAACGCAGCTTTTGAAAGACGGGGAAAAACCGGAGAGGATCCTGGGAGGGTTAAGATACGCGGCGGAGAACAGCCGCAGGAGCGTTCCGGAAACCAGGTGCCGGATCAAATTTATTTTAGATTGTGACCTGGAAATAAAAACGGGCAAGTTAAAGCCCGTTTTGGCATTGGAAAAATTGATTATTAAATTATGCGCCCTTGCCCAGCCGTTTCATTAGCCGGGATTTCTTGCGGTTAGCGGTTGCAGGGTGGATCGTTTTTTTCTTGGCTGCCTTATCTAACTGGGAAAATACCTGGGCCAGGAATTTCTTGGCCTCAGCGATGTTCTTGGCTGTAAGCAGGGACTGGAACTGCTTAATCGATTTCTTGAGCTGTTGTTTTATCTTCAGGTTTTGCAGGTGTTTTTTCTTATCCGAGCGTGTTTTCTTAACTGATGTTCTGCGTCTAGGCATATTATTTTCTCCTTTTCAATAAGTTAGCATAATTCATTATCTATGTCAACAGACAAATATCACCAGACAGTGGCTAACCGGGCAGTTGCCCGATCGGCAGGCGTGATCGGCCTGGCTACGCTTATCTCACGCTTGTTAGGTTTCCTGCGTGATATTGTCATTGCCCGCCTTTTCGGGGTCTATATCTACGCCCAGGCATTTGTCATTGCCTTCCGGATCCCCAACCTTTTTAGGGATTTAGTCGGCGAAGGCGCAACCAATGCCGCCTTTGTCCCGGTCTTTAGCGAATACGCCAGCCGGCAAAGCAAAGAAGAATTTTGGGAGCTGGCCAACGTCGTATTGAATATATTATTGGTAATACTTATGTCCATCACTATCCTGGGCATAATATTCTCTCCCATCATTGTGCGCCTTATCGCCCCCGGCTTTATCGCTTCTCCGGAAAAACTTGCCGCGACTATCCAGCTTAACCGGATCATTTTTCCTTATATCTTATTGATCAGCCTGAGCGCTTATTCCATGGGTATATTAAATTCCCTGAAAAATTTCGCGGTCTCCGCGTTTGCGCCCTGTCTTTTAAATATATCCATAATCGTCTTTGCCTTAGCCTTCGGAGAGGGGATCAAGGGTTTAGCCTGGGGAGTCCTGATGGGCGGCCTTTTACAGCTGGCCATCCAGATACCTGTGCTTTACAAAAAAGGATTCCGGCTGAAGGCTCCTAAGTCCCTGAACCATCCTGCTGCCAGAGCCATGGGTAAGTTAATGCTGCCGCGGGTTTTAAGCTCGTGTATTTACCAGTTAAATAATTTTGTTGATTCTATATTCGGTTCATTGGCCTGGATTGTGGGAGACGGAGGCGTAGCCGTATTATATTTTTCTTACCGGTTGGTTCAATTTCCCCTGGGAATTTTCAGTAACGCGCTTTCCCAGGCAATACTTCCCACGTTTTCCACACAGGCTTCATTAGGGGATATAGAAGATAAATTAAAACACACGCTTTCCTGGGGCTTGCGGGCGGTATTCTTCGTCATGCTGCCGGCCGGCGTAGCTTTTATGGTGCTGGCTAAGCCGATAGTAGTGACCTTATTCGGAGGAGGCAGGTTCGACGCCTACTCCGTTGAGCTTACTGCCAGTGCCCTGTTTTTCTATAGCCTGGGGTTATTTGCTTACGGCGGGACCAAGATATTACAGGTATGTTTTTTCAGCCTAAGAGATACGGTCACGCCCACTAAGGTGGCCGGCATAACGCTGGCCTTGAATATTATCTTTAACGCCGCGTTGATCTTTCCGCTCAAGATCGCCGGCATTGCCCTGGCTACTTCCGTTTCAGGGATTATTACTTTTTTTATTTTATTTTTCCTCCTCGAAAAAAAGATCGGCTATTTCGGGAGAAAAGAGATACTGGTTTCTTTCTTACGCGTATTAGCGGCTTCTTTGATCATGGGCTTGTTCTGCTTCTTGGCGGGCAGGCTCAATGTTAATAAATTCCTGAATCTGACAGCCAGTATTGCGGCCGGAGTAATTTCCTATATTATTTTTTGTTTTATTTTCAGGGTTAAAGAGATGCGCCAGCTCTGGGGCTGGTTTATGCGCCAGGCTAGGCCATCCGCCGGGCCACGTTATGAATAATCTTAAAGCGTTAAGAGAGAGGACCGGGAAGGTTCCGGATGCCTCCGGCGTATATCTGATGAAGGACAGCAGCGGCCAGGTTATCTATGTGGGCAAGGCCAAGTCGCTCAAAAAACGTTTAAGCAATTATTTCGGCCCTTCGCTGGATGCCAAGACCAGGATGCTGATGTCGCAAGTTGGCGCTATCGCGTATAAACTCACTCCTACCGAAAGCCTGGCCTTGTTGCTGGAGGCAAGCCTGATACATCAATACACGCCGAAATATAATGTCTCTTTACGCGACGATAAAAGTTTTCCGCTGGTCAAGATCACTAATGAAAAATTTCCCGCCATCTGTATCACCCGCAGAAGAGAGGATGACGGCGCAACTTACTTCGGGCCTTATACCAGCGCCTGGCTGCTTAAAGAAGCGCTCAAGACCATCCGCAAACGTTTTCCCTACCGTTCCTGTAAACAGATGCCTGCTAAAGCCTGCATCTATTACCGGATCGGTTTATCCCCGGCGCCTTGTATCGGTAAAATAAGCCCTAAAGAATACGCCCGGACCATTAAAAATATTTCTCTTATTTTGGAGGGTAAGACAGACCTGTTAGTCAGGAAGCTGCTGCGCGAAATGCAGCGAAGAGCCAGGCAGCGCGCATTTGAAGAAGCAGCCAGGATCAGGGACCAGGTAAATGCCTTAAGCGCTATATCCCAGAATTACGCCGGGCTTCCCAATCAGGGCGAGCTGGAAGATTTAAAGAGCCTTTTACGCCTAAAGGAGCTTCCCGCGAGGATAGAGGCTTTTGATATTTCCAATATTTCCGGCAAAGAAGCCTGCGGCTCGATGGCCAGTTTTTACCGGGGATTGCCGGATAAAAATAATTACCGCCGCTTCCGGATCAAAACAGTCAGTTCAATCAACGATTACGGGATGCTGGCCGAAGTAGTCAGGAGGCGGTATTCCAGGCTAGTTGGAGAAAAACTTCCTTTACCGGACCTGATTCTTATTGATGGCGGAAGAGCGCACCTGGCGGTTGCCGCCAGAGAGATTTCCCGTCTGGGCTTAAATACTCCTTTGGTAAGTATTGCCAAAGGAGAAGAACACATCTATACTAGGCATAGGCAGGCGCCGCTGAAATTGCAAGCGGATACGCCGGCTTTAAATTTGCTGCGCCGCGTGCGTGATGAGGCGCACAGGTTTGCTGTTGCCTACCATCACCTATTAAGGCGCAAGAAAGTCATAGGCAGATGACCCCATTTGCGAAAAGAGTTTACCGGGTTATCCTGGGCATCCCGCTGGGAGAGGTGCGCACCTATAAGTGGGTGGCCCGGAGAGCGGGGAACAAAAATGCTTACCGGGCAGTAGGCACGATCCTGAAGAATAATCCCTGCCCGTTAATTATTCCTTGTCATCGCGTAATAAAGAGTAATAATATATTAGGCAGGTATAGATTCGGCGCAAAAAGAAAAAAAGCTATTTTAGATCTAGAGAGGCAAATACGCAAGTGTCTAACGACCAACGCATAAGGGCGGTGCTTTTTTATCTAAGCGTGGCGATATTCTTTACCGGGCTTCCGGTCATCCTGTCTTCTTCCCTGGGTTACAAATTCAATCCGCGCACGCTTAAATTTACCAAGACCGGCATTATCAGCTTAAAGACCCAGCCGCCGGGAGCCAGTATTTATCTGGACGGTAAATTATTGAATGACAAGACGCCGGCAACCATTAATGAGCTTCTCCCCGGCTCGTATAATGTTAAATTAGAGTTGAAATACCATTATTCCTGGTTTTTCCAGGTTAATGTTGAGCCGCGTAAGGTAGTGCGTTTGGAAAAGATAATCCTTTTCCCCACGCGTCCGAATATAGAACAATTGAATCAGGATAAAGTATCGCGCTTCTGGGTGGATAAGGATAACGGAAGGATCTATTATCTCAATCAGGAAGGGAATGTTCTTTACGAATCCGATTTTAAGGGAGAGAGGTTTAAGGAGATAGGCAATGTTCCCTTAGGCTTTATTCCTTTTCCCAAGGAGCTGAAAGTATCTCCGGATAAAGAAAAGATGCTCCTTTTTAACGCGCATCAGGTCGCTGTCTTCTATCCGGGGCCTCAGGGAGACCTGCCCTATGCCCAGCCGCCGGCTATCCTGAACTTTACCGGACAGCAGATCAACAATGTATTCTGGCATTCGGACAGTTACCATCTGGTCCTGGTTACCGACAGGAGCGTCAAAGTTACCGAGATCCAGGCCAAATCCAGCCCGGTGAACCTGGTGAACCTGAACCGCAGGGCCTCCGAAGTTTTTTATGAAACCCATAATGACACTCTTTATTTTATGGATTCTCAGGCCGGTGATGACGGCGTATCTTATGACAATGTCTACAAGCTGGAGTTGAATAAAAAAGCGGTCCCTTTTAACGAACTGATGAAACTTAGGCAGAATGGCAAAGAATAAAAAAATAAAAAGAATATTGGAAATTATCCCCGGCTCCCTGTCCTGGGGCATAATCATCCTGCTTATTTTGTTAGCTATCTTCAACCCGGTCACCTGCGCCGTCATCATTATTGTTTTTGATTTCTATTGGATCATCCGGACCGTGTACCTGACTACTCTGCTGGTTATGGCGCACCATAAGCTCTACCGGCAGAAGGACAAGAACTGGCTGGTAGAGTGCCACCGGCTGCAAGCAAGGGGAATAGTCAACAACCTTTACCATTTGATTATCTTCCCCGTGT
>Ga0265297_10010681_pt1 | contig 11454 bp, 10 predicted proteins | sample Munlanlwell13791_FD_192502 | JGI IMG/M metagenome (GOLD analysis project Ga0265297, IMG submission 192502) | Leachate microbial communities from a municipal landfill in Southern Ontario, Canada - Leachate well 137-91 | ecosystem: Engineered > Solid waste > Landfill > Unclassified | place...
CGACCTTTTATGTTTGTTTCAAGACTTGATTGAAGATGGAGAGCACAGCATCCTCTTTTCGACCCACATCACCTCAGATTTGGAAAAGTGTGCAGATTTCATCACCTACATTAAAAACGGGGAAATCATCGCTTGTACGGATAAAGACACTTTTATTGAAACATATCGCTTAGTTCAGGGTCCGGTTGAAGAACTTAATCCAAATTTGTCATCAAAACTAATCGGTGTTAGAAAACATAAATTTGGATTTGAAGCTCTGATAAAAACAATTGATTTACCAATGGTAGCCAGAATTGAAGTATCTGCTGCCAATCTGGAAGCAATTATGGTTCATATTGAAAGGGAGTGAAGAAGATGAAGAACTTATTATATAAGGAATTTAAACTTGCCACTCATCCGACAACATATCTATTCTTATCATTCGGTTTGATGCTGTTAATTCCAAATTATCCGGGATATGTTGGCTTCTTTTATATTTGCTTGTCAATCTTCTTTGTTTTCCTTACTGGCAGAGAAAACCGCGATATTTTCTTCACAGTTTCCTTGCCAATCAAGAAAACCGATGCTGTTAAAGCAAGGTGTATGATGATAGCTATCATCGAATTGGTTCAAATATTGATTGCAATTCCTTTTGCTTTTATCGGTAATAGCATTAATCCGGCTGGGAATTTAGCTGGCATTGAAACTAATGTAGCTTTTTTTGGGTTCGTGTTTATGATGTTTTCAATCTACAACATAGTGTTTATTCCTTTGTTTTATAAAACAACATATAAAATCGGAATTCCTTTTCTATTTGGTGGAATCGCTTTTGGCTTATTCTATGTTCTAGTGGAGATGTTGGTTTGGATTCCTTCATCAATTCAGACGTTCCTTGATACGACCAATCCAGCAATTATGCTACAGCAAATACCCATTCTTATTATTGGCATCATCATCTGGTTTGCAGTTTGGATTATTACGTATAAAAAAGCGGCATCCAATTTTGAAAAAGTGGATATCTAGTGTTGGTATGAATATTGTCGTATCGAGTACCTCCGAACTTCCAATTTACCAACAGATTTATGATCAAATTAGTCGTATGATTGTTTGTGGGGAATTGCCAAATAATTATTGCTTGCCAGCAATTCGGACAGTGGCCAAAGAATTGAGAATTAGTGTTATCACGATTAAACGAGCGTGGGAAGAACTGGAACGCGATGGTTTTATCTACACAAAGGCTGGAAAGGGTTGCTTTGTTGCCAATCATGCCCCAGAAAAATTATCTGACAAGCGTGAGACGATGGCATTAGAAAAAATGGTAAAAGATGTCGAATACTATAAAGGTTTAGGTCTGTCAGCTGAAGATATTATAGAATTAGTGAAGGAAGCTTATTAACAACGAATACAAAAATGAAGACTTACGGCTATTTCTGAAATAAGCATACGCATTTGCGTATGTTTTTTTATCTATTGTTTAACTGAACGTCAATATATTGTATAATCATAAATAGAGAAATGTTGTGAGTATCAATAAAAACAAAGCCAATATGATTATCTTTGAAATCTAATACGAAAAGAGACGATTTAGATGTGTGATACTTTAGTAACAAAAACAAGCTTGGGAATGGTTTTTGGTAAAAACAGTGATCGCAGCCCCAATGAACCGAACTTGACATTATTTAATCCTGCAACAGAGGTGGCCTCTGACCCCATTCAATGTACATATCGAGAAGTGCCAAATGGAGTTAAAAAAAATGCCGTCTTGATGGTTGCGCCAAGTTGGATGTGGGGAGCCGAAATGGGAATCAATGACAAAGGCGTAATGATTGGAAATGAAGCTGTTTTTACCACATCCAAAGGCAAAAAAAACGAACGTTTGACAGGGATGGATATGCTACGGTTAGCCCTCGAACGTACTGATGATGCTTATAGTGCTGTCATGCTTTTAATTGACCTGCTAGTTCAATATGGACAGGGTGGTAATTGTGGATTCGACAAACCATTTTATTACGATAATTCCTTTTTAGTCTCTGATCGCAAACAGGCATTTATACTGGAAACGAGTGGCCAAGAATGGGTCATAAAATCGGTTATGGTTCAAGGAAATATTAGCAATCGTTTGCAAATTAACCGCATTTTCGACCAGGCTTCGTCACAAGAGAATCTAGCATTTGCCCACAAAAACAGCGAACCAATATATACTTTTTTTTCAGGGTCAAAGATACGTCAAGAAGATATTGCTTCACAGTTGATGCAAACAAATGACATTGATGTTTCGCAAATTATGACAATTCTAAGAAGTCATAACGAACGCGATAACCAGCATTTATATGAAAAAGGCAGTGTCAAAAGTGTTTGTATGCATAAAAGTTTATTGGGAGATCATACTACGGGAAGTATGATTGTAGTGACGCGCAACACAAGTGATACGATTTGGGTAACGGGTTGTAGTACACCTTGCCTATCACTTTATAAACCAGTATATTTCGGTGTAATCGTCCCGCCTGTTTTTACAGATAAGCAAGCAAGTTTGAATTATTGGCTTACTAGGGAATATTTGGTTCGGGCCATATATGGTGGATTAGTTGATGAAAATAAATATCGTCATCAAATCGATATGCTTCAAAAGAAGTTTATTGACGGTGATCGCAAATTATTTACTACAAATCCAAGTAAAGTTGATTTGGAGCGCTTTGCAAAAAAATGTTGTCAACAAGAACAAGAACTAATCAATCAATACAAAAGCAAGATTGAAATAGTTAAAAACAATCCTTCAGTGTTACCAAAAAAATGGGCTGTTATCACTGAACGTTTGGGGAAAGCAGTATTTGAGCCCACTTTAGAAGCAAGGATAAAAGCATGAACAAAGTTGTTTTGATTTCCGATTCCTTCAAACATAGTTTATCTAGCATCGAAATTTGTTCTGTTATGGAAAATGCGGTTCTATCCGTTTATCCAAATTGTAAGGTAATTAAGATACCGGTATCAGATGGTGGCGAGGGTTTAAGCGATTGTTTTTTGTCTATTTTTAAGGGACAAAAACAAAGTGTAATTACTGTAGATCCCTTTGGAAATGGTATTACAAGTACGTATGCTCTTCTCGATGATGGTACTGCAGTAATTGAATTAGCTGCTAGTTGTGGGCTAAGATTAGTCAGGCAAAAACTTGATCCTTCAACAGCATCGACATTTGGGTTTGGGAAAGTAATACGCCACGCCATTGAAGCCGGAGCCAAAAAAATTATTCTTGGGGTTGGTGATAGCGCTACAAACGATGCTGGAACCGGCCTTGCATCTGCGTTGGGAGTTCGTTTTTACGATCAAAACGGAAACCAATTTGTTCCAAATGGGGGAACCCTCGGTAAAATTGCCGATATTTCTATTTCAGATATAATCAAAGGAATTGATAAAATAGCATTTTCAACTTTATGCGATGTTAAAAATCCATTATATGGCACCAATGGAGCTGCATATGTTTTTGGTAGACAAAAAGGGGCGGACAATGAAATGATAGCGATGCTTGATCGTAATTTACGTTCGTATTCCCACTTTTTAAAGAATAAATATGGATTTAGTACCGAATATGAAGGAGCTGGAGCTGCGGGGGGTACGACAATCGCGACTAAGTTATTCTTAAATTCCCAGATAAAACGCGGGATTAATACTGTTCTTGAAATGGTTGATTTTGCCTCAGTAATTAAAAACGCAGATGTTGTTTTTACTGGAGAAGGTCGACTAGATAAGCAGAGTTTTCAGGGAAAAGTGATTGATGGTATTGCCAATTATACCGCTGAAGCGATGATTCCTTTAATCGCCTTGGTTGGACAAATAAGTGGTATTAAAGCAACAGATTATCCCAAAGGTTTAACAGCTGTTTATCCCCTTTTGGATGTGATTGTTGATCTTGACCAAGCCATTAAGGACACAGCAATTAATATGATGAATACGATGATTAGAATATGCAAAGATTGGGACAAAGCCCCTTGTCAGTAATATTATTTGCAGATAGATTTTGAATCTACAGTGATTTGAGGCGATGAAATGAAAGAAGCCATATTATATAATAAAGTGTCAGATACTGCAGTTAGATGCCTTGTGTGTAATCATTACTGCTATATCAAATCGGGTAATCGAGGTATTTGTGGCGTCAGAGAAAATCGCCAAGGTACGCTCTTTACTTTAAATTATGGACTGACTATTGCCTCTGCTATTGATCCTATAGAAAAAAAGCCTCTATATCACTTTTTACCAGGGAGCTATATATATTCAATTGCGGCTGTTGGTTGCAATATGCACTGTATGTGGTGTCAAAACTGGGATATTTCTCAAAGTCCAAAGCCAAATAAACTTGTGGAAGGTATCGATATTTCCCCAGAAGAACATTGTAAGCGAGCGATTAAATATCGATGTCCCTCAATAGCATATACGTATTCTGAACCGACTATTTTTTTAGAGTATGCATTAGAAATTATGAAGTTAGCTCATGAAAAAGGTTTAAAAAATGTTTGGGTATCCAATGGATATATGTCTAAAGAAACCATTGATCTTATCATTCCCTATCTTGATGCTATTAATATCGACTTTAAAGGACCCGATGATGAAGTTTACAAACCTTTTTGCGGTGCGACTGCAAAACCAGTAATTTCTTCAATCAAACGATTTTGTAAAGCAAATATCCATGTCGAGATTACTACTTTGATAGTTCCAGGAGTTAATGATCGGTGTGAACAAATCGAAGCAATTGCTCATACGATTGTTAGCGAATTTGGGTGTGATATTCCATGGCATATTTCTCGGTTTTTTCCAGCTTGGAAGATGCTAAAGACGCCCGAAACTACCATTTCAATTATGGAAACTGCTAAAAAAATCGGTGAAACAGCGGGAATCAAATATATATATCTTGGTAATATATAAACAAATATTTCTTTTCACTTAATTTTTATTATCACAAAGGAAGGATAATATGCCAATTTTAGGAACATTCATCGTTCCCCATCCACCGCTTATCGTATCAGAAATCGGACGCGGACAACAAAATAAAATCCAAAAAACCATCGATGCCTACAAACAAGTGGCCCAGCTAATTGCCAACATGAAACCAGATACGATCATATTCACAACCCCGCACTCAGATTCATATGCGGATTATTTCCATATTTCCTCTGGGAAAACAGCATCGGGTTCGTTTAAGGACTTCGGAGCACCCCAAGTCAATTTTACTGTCAATTATGCGGATGATCTGACACAAATTATTTCATCATTGGCAACTGCCGCTGGTATTCCTGCTGGCACTCTTGGTGAGCGAAATAAAACTCTTGACCATGGTACTATGGTGCCTTTGTATTTTATCAATCAAGCTTATCAAAACTATAATATTGTACGAATTTCGCTTTCGGGACTTCCTCTTTTGTCACATTACCAAATGGGAAAATGCATCGCTTCCGCAGTCCAAAGAGCAGATCGAAAAGTCGTTTTAGTTGCCAGCGGCGATCTCTCTCACAAACTGACTTTGGATGGTCCGTATGGTTTTGCCAAAGAAGGTGAGCAATTTGACAAACAAGTTACTCAAGCGATATCTATCGGTGATTTTACCCGATTATTGTCATTTGATGCGGATTTCTGTGAGGCTGCCGCTGAATGTGGACTAAAGTCATTTGTCATTATGGCGGGTAGCTTAGATGGTAAAGAAGTCAAACCAAAATTAATCTCATATGAAGGGCCATTTGGAGTCGGATACGCAGTAGCCGTTTTTGAGGTAATAGGTGATGATGATTCTCATCGATATGACCTCATCTATGAGAAACAAGAATCAAAGCGGATAAAAGAAGTCAAAAGTCATGAAGATTATTATGTGAGTTTAGCGAGGCAATCTTTGGAACATTATATAAAAACAAAAAAACGCATGCATCGACCGGATAATCTTTCTGAAGAATTGACAACGAAAAAAGCCGGTGTATTTGTTTCAATTAAGAAGGACGGATCACTTCGGGGATGTATTGGGACAATAATGCCAACTACTGATTGCATAGCCGATGAAATTATCCGTAATGCTGTTAGTTCAGGTACTGCCGATCCCCGATTTGAACCAATTAGAGAAAATGAAATATCTAGATTAGAAATAAGCGTTGATGTTTTAAGTGAAGCAAAACCGATAAAATCAGTCTTTGAATTAGATGTTAAACGTTATGGAGTCATCGTCCGTTTTAAAGATCGTTGTGGGTTATTGTTACCAAATCTTGATGGTGTCACAACGGTTGAAGATCAGGTCAAGATTGCTTTACAAAAAGGTGGAATTTCCGCCAAGGAAAAATATACAATGGAACGTTTTGAAGTTGTTCGACACAAATAAAATAGGTTTGATACTGTTATAACGAGGGCAAAAATGGAACAATTTGAATTGATAGCCACAACGACATTTGGAATTGAAGCTGTAGTCAAACGAGAACTATTAAACTTAGGGTTTGAAGTGACAAGAACCGAAAACGGAAAAGTCACCTTTTTAAGTGATCTTTCCGGAATCGCAAAAGCCAATTTATGGCTTAGAAGTGCTGATCGAGTTTTATTGAAAATCGGCGAATTTACTGCAGTAACTTTTGACGAGTTATTTGACCAGACGTTTCAGCTGGATTGGGGAAAATACATTGTAGTTGATGGCAAATTTACTGTCAATGGTAAATCAGTAAAATCAACATTATTCAGTATTTCTGATTGCCAATCAATTGTCAAAAAAGCAATTGTAGAAAATCTAAAAAGAAAATACGATGTGTCTTGGTTTGCTGAGACCGGAGCCGATTATACAGTGCTAATTTCGATTTTAAATGATGTTGCAACTTTGACAATTGATACAAGTGGTGTTGCTTTACATAAACGAGGATATCGAATCAAAACCGTCAAAGCGCCTTTGAAAGAGACATTAGCGGCAGCCATGATTATGCTAAGCTATTGGAATAAAGACCGAGTTTTGTATGACGTCTTTTGTGGCTCGGGAACAATTCCAATCGAAGCGGCTTTAATAGGCAAAAATATTGCACCCGGTCTTCATCGTGATTTTTCTGCGAAGCATTGGCCTTTAATTGGGGAAGAAATTTGGAAATTTGAAATTGAGAAAGCCGTTCAATCAATTGATCATGAAAGTAAATTGACGATTTATGCTTCTGATATCGATAGTGACTGTATCGAAGCTGCTATAATTAACGCTGAGTTAGCTCAAGTGAGGGAATGTATCACATTTCAGCAGTGCGATTTCCTTGATGTGGACTATCATGATGAATATGGGATTTTGATTTGTAATCCTCCATATGGAGAAAGACTTTCTCTTGATGAAGATTTATTACCGCTATATTTAAACATGGAAGCCAGGTTTAGCAAACTTAAAACTTGGTCAATCTATATTTTGACTGCTTTTGAAGGATTTTCAAACTTAAAAGCTAGGAAACCAGATCGAGTAAGAAAATTATATAATGGAAATATCGAAACAATGTATTTTCAGTATTATGGACCACGCCCCGCACAATTTGATAAAAAGCATGGGGTGATCTAATGTTTACAAAAGATATGATAGCTCCTTGCGGGGCTAATTGTGGGATTTGTATGGCTTTTTTGAGGACTGCAAATCGCTGCTTTGGATGTCTTACCCATGATGTTTCTATTGCAAAAGTCGGTAGAAACTGTCGAATAAAGATGTGTAATGAAGAAAAAGGATTTGAATACTGTTATGAGTGTAACGAATACCCTTGTTCGTTAATCAAACATCTTGATAAAAGATATCGTCTGAATTATAGTTATTCGATGATTGACAATTTGAATGCGATTAAGACGGATGGCATCGACAAATTTCTTGCCAACTGCGAAAAAAACTACACTTGTGATTGCGGAGGAATAATCTGTATTCACCGGGGGTATTGTATTAAATGTGGGAAAATAAGATATATAAATAACAGTAATTCTCGAAAAAAGATTATCTGACAATCCATTGCTTATTTCTTTGTTGGTAATGTTATTATTAGTTGAACAATACTGTTTTAGTAAAAATCAATGCCATATAACTTAACAAAAACATTTCGTAGCCAAGCGATTTTACAATTTTCGGAATAAAATACAAGAGTAACAATCGTTTTTTTTTAATAACAGAAAAAATCCCACAAATAGTAATGATTTTGTGCTTCCCACAATATATTATATGTGATATAATTTATTGTTAATGAAGAAAAAATATAGGGAAGAATTTTTTGATTTCAGACAATTATTGACACTACGTCATGGAAGGAGCGGTCGCATGAGAACTCTTAAGAACCCACTGTTTATATTCAGTGTCTTTCTGGTTTTCATATTGGTTGCTTTTTCTTATGTTTTTTGGCTGTCTTCCAATTTTATTGAAGCAAAACAAGAACAAATTATGTTAATGCACCGAGATAATGCCTCAAGTGTCATAGAATCTAATTTTGATGGCATTGAAATGGTTCTTGGTTCTGTTCGTAATTATATGACGAGCAGCCCAAGCGATAGTGATCTGTTAAATTTATTGATTGGAATTGATCAAGAACACGAAGAAATATCTTCTATTTATTTTTATCGTCCCGACTTAACGATGGTTAATTCATCAGGATATGTTCCCAGCCCGGGTAGCGATTTTCGAACTCGGTTGTGGTATCATATGGCGATCTCATCTGATACATATGTATATACTCCAGCATATGTTAATTCATCTAGTGATAGAGTAATAATCACCATTGCTATTTCGATATATGATGAGGGCGTTTTTGCTGGTGTTTTAGCTACAGACATTGATATTATGACCATTACTGATTTTGTCTCCGACATGCAAATTGGAGATACTGGCTATGCTTTTTTGATTGATACAAACGGGTCATTTATAGCCCATCCGGATTTAGATGAATCGGCAGTTGTTTTAGTTCCTGCAACTGAACTTGAGCCGCTTCTTGCGGATTTAACGGGAACGGATGTTAAATATGACTTTACAATTCAAGATAAAGAAGGCGTGCTTGCATATACCATTTTGGCAAGAGGGTCCTATCAATTAGGCGTTTTTATGCCTGCCGAAGAATTTACTCAAAATCTTCAATTACTATCGATGTTATTTTCTATTTTCGCGGTAGTTTTGGTCATTGTGGCTGTAATTATGTCGCTATTATATACTAAGACGATTAGTCGGCCGATGGTGCGTTTGCTAAATGATATTCAAGCGATTAACCTAAATTCAGACAGTAATTATCGACTACCGGAATCCAAAAATATTTTTGAGTTTTGCGATGTTAGAACCACATTAAACGCAACTTTGGCGACGATGTCAGAAGCAACAAAGCAAAACATTGCTGATAAGCGCGAACTTTTGAAGGAGAACCAACGAGTTACGCTTTTGATGGATTCAACAGCTGATATTATCTTTGAAGTTGATTTAAACAAACGGTTTTCTTTGGTTTTCGGTCGCGGTTTAAAAAATATAGGAATGACTCCCGATGATTTTTTAGGAAAAACGGTCCTTGAGGTTTTTGGTGAAGCCGGAAATGAACGCAATCAGTTATATGAAAAAGCTTTGCAAGGTGAACATCACATCTATGACTGGCAGTTGACTCGAAATAAATCGACTCTATACTTTGAATCATCGATTTCTCCGATTTATGATGAAACGGGGAAAGTCACGGGCGCTGTTGGCATCACAAGAGATACAACCGAGCCAATGTTACGACAAAAAGAAGTCGAATATTTAAATATTCATGACTTTTTAACGGGATTGTATAATCGAAGATATTTTGTCGAAGAACTCACAAGACTTGATGCTTTACCAACAATCCCATTAGCTTTAATGATGATTGATTTCAATGGTTTGAAAATATTAAACGACGCATATGGGCATCATTTTGGTGATATCGCTTTAAAGAAAACCAGCGACACTTTGACATCCATAGCCGGAAAGGACAATCGTGTTTGCCGAATTGGCGGTGATGAATTTGCAATTATTGTCCCAAAAGCCGATTTGGAGACAATTGAGAATTTTAAAACGAAAATCCAAACCGAATTAGCTAAAATCTTGATTGGCAACATTCCGATTTCGGTCGCAGTTGGTTATGATATTAAAGTCGATCCTCAAGCGAGTCTCGATGAGGTTATGAAAAACGCAGAAAACCGAATGTATCGCAATAAAGTGACCGAAGGTCGCAACATTCGCAATAGTGCAATCAAAGCGATTATGAAAACTGTGACTGATAAATTTTTAGATGAGAAAAATCATTCCATTCGTGTCGGCCAATATTGTAAATTAATCGGAGAAGCAATGAAACTACATTCAGACGATTTAAAGGAATTAGAAATTGCTGGCTTATTCCATGATATTGGCAAGATTTCAATTCCGGATGCCATTTTGGATAAACCCGATAAGCTTACCTCAGAAGAGTATGCAATTATCAAAACTCATACTGAAAATGGTTATCATATTTTGCGGGCAGCCGATGAATACTCAGGGTTGGCTGAACATGCATTATCACATCATGAGCGGTGGGATGGGACAGGATATCCAAGAGGCTTAAGCAAGACTGATATTCCTTTGTTCTCAAGGATTATTAGCATTGCCGAAGCATATGAAGCCATGACCGCAAAGCGATTATATCAAAAACAGATGAGTGAAGAAGAAGCAATTGAGGAATTGATTCGCTGTTCTGGAACACAATTTGATCCAGATGTGACCAAAATATTTGTCGAAAAAGTACTAACTCGTCAATTAAATGGCAAAGCAGCAAAGAATAAAACCAATTCAAATTAAGATAATTTAATTACTATGTCTGTGATTCTTCACTGACTACGAAAAAGGCATGATGAAACGGGAGATTTCTTGATATGTAAGGAGATATGAAATGAGAAAATTGTTCTTAGCATTTATGTTGGCCCTTACTGTTTTTGGAGTATATGGATGTCAAGGCATCGCTCCAATGCCCGAAAAAATGCCTGACGATTTCGATTTTACTATCGCATGGGGGATTAATAAGTTAAACTCGTATAATAGTCGTACTAATTTACTCATCAAAGATATCGGTGATGAAGGTTCGGCTTCAGTTCCTTTATTCATTACCGATGACAAAATGAATGAAATCTATGATAATTTACTTGCAATCGATATACTATCGTATCCCCACGAAGTAAATTTATATGGAGAAAGTTATATGATTACTCCTAGTTTTCAAATAGAAATAATTATAATGTATAAGTGGGGAAGTTATACCATCAATATTCCGTGTGTCGACGAGATGGATGGAGAAGAGATCGTCACAGGTCAAGAGTTACTCGCTGTTTGTAAGGAAATAGTTGAGTATATCAAATCCACCGATGAATATAAATCCTTGCCTCCTTCAAGCACGATTTATATATAGTTTTCTATACGTAGTATGTTGGTAAGTTTTCTTTCGTTCCATATCTAAGGAGATTATATTATGCCATCTATTTTTCGATTGTATTGTCGAATAT